>Ga0265292_1001300_pt1 | contig 22730 bp, 19 predicted proteins | sample Munlanlewell296A_FD_189080 | JGI IMG/M metagenome (GOLD analysis project Ga0265292, IMG submission 189080) | Leachate microbial communities from a municipal landfill in Southern Ontario, Canada - Leachate well 296A | ecosystem: Engineered > Solid waste > Landfill > Unclassified | place: Canada... | reverse complement strand
TTCAGGACCCTGGCAACCTCAGTGGTCTCCGCGGGATCGCAGTTGTGCATCAGCGATACATCGCGGTTGTTGGACTGGATCCCGGAGCGCCTGGCCACAACTCCGGTCAGGGAAGCGGCCAGAACGGCCGCGTCTCGCTCAAGCTCCGTGTCGTTCTCGTGGCGCCACCAGCACGCCAAGCAGCGAATCGCCAGGGGAAGACCGAACACCGGCAGCGTGACCTCCCAAAGCTTGCTCTCAACGGCACCGAGTTCCACTCGCGGAAGGGGGACGTCGTGGTATACGCGCCTTGCCACGTCCGCCCTCAGCTTGGTCTTGGACGGAAGCGCTTCACCCAGGACCTCGCGATAGGGAAGCACCTCCCCGAGCAGGGGACTGCCGGCAACGAGTCGCCAGCGCAGCGTGAAGGTATAGAGGCCGTCGCTGGTTTCGAGAAGGCCCGTGGTCGCGTTCGGGACGCCTTGCTCGCCCACGGCCGTCTTGGTCATGCAGTCGCGCAGCCTGGTGCCAGGCGGCAGGCCGGTCACTATGGTGGGCCCAAGGAACCCGTACAGGCGAGACAGCACCGCCATTGGGGAGTCTGGGGCGGTCTCTTTGGGCTTCCATCGCTCGCCCGTGCCTACTCGGATCCAGAGAGACTCCGCAAGCTTCCCGCCGGTCCTGACCAGTCTGGCGGGATCGGAGGCGTGTGCTTTTGGAGGAAGGGGCGGAACCTTCGGGGTGCGCAAGACGGCGTGTCCTCTTGGACGTCCATGTGGTGCCTCACGCGCAGGCAACCGGGTGTGGCCCTTCGGGGGTTCGGGTGTTGCCTCGCGCGGACTCCCGTGCGCGGCCGAGGCTTCATCCGTGGCCGAGGTCTTGCCCGTGGTGTCGGAGTCCTCCCTGGGCCCCCCAGTCGCGACTCCGGCACCGGCTTCCTCGTGTCCCGGCATGCATGCCCGGCAACCGAGGGCATCCTTCCCCGCCACCAGCAGTTCCGGCGCGCCGCATCGTGGACAGCGCACGGGAAGGAAGCAGGAGCTCGCGAGAACATAGGTCAGGGAGAAGGAATAGGCACGCGCCCCACGGCGGACGACGACGGGTACATGAAGGGCGGGTAGGTAGACAAGGTGCATCCTGAAGGGCCGGATCTCGTGAGAAGGTTGGTGCTTCTCCTCGATCTCCTGAAGGCGTCTTTCGCGCTCGATCTCGGTGGCCTCCGCCTGGTCCCTATAGAGGTGACGGCGTTCTTCGGAGGCCGACCGCGCCCGCTGTTCGATCGATTGAAGAGCCGCTTCGTAGTAGGCGGCGGCGCGCGCCAGTTCCTCCGTGCGGGCGTTACGGTAGCGGATCGACAGCGCCTCTCGCCTTTGCCGGGCCCTCTTCTCGATCAGCTCGTTGGCCGCCGCAACGGCCAGGTCAAGATCGGGCTCGACCAGGCGGCGCGATGAGGGAGCGCCGGCTCCGGCCAGGTGTTGCGCGCGTGCGAGCCGCGCCCGCAAGACTTCGGGCGGTTCGAGGCCGGTGGCCGCGTCCACCCAGACCTCCTCGACCTCCTGGAAGGTCTCCTCGACCGAGACGGAGTAGGTGACGAGCGCCCCCACGCGAAGCACCGGCAGATACACCTCCAACTCCTGCCGCTCCGCCGCGTCGACCTTGCCGTGTTGGACCGGCAGGTGCGCCCGCGCCCTTTGGGCCAGGACCGATACGGGAGGATTGGCGGAGGCCGGCCATGCCATGTGGCAGACGCCCACGTCCCCGCGTTCGAGGACTTGAGTCGCGCAGGAGTGGAGCAGGGGGTGGCCGGGAATCAGGAGCAACGCGTGCTCCTCACGTGCCGCTTCGGGGTCGGCCGTGATGCGCACTTCTTCCGGCAGGTCGAGAGTCCTCTGAAGGTTCGCGGTCAGCACCACGTCCGCGACGACGTCGCGCTCGTCCCAGAGCGCCCCCTCGCCTTCCACGAAGTTGAGCCAGAAACAGATCCCCGGTTCGGTCGTGGTCGTCATTCGACCGCTCCGGCGTCATCGACCAGCGCGTCGTTCAGGCCTCGTCCGGCCAGGTACTGCTTGCGCGCCTCGGCCAGGCTCTCACCCAGCGATTCCAGCCGGGCCGCGAACTCGCGGTCGTCGGAGGAGTCGACGTGGGAATGGAAGACGAAAGACTCGAAGTCGAACTCGTCTTCCACCCGCCCGAGGATCATGTCGAGCTCTCCCACGACGAGCTCAAACAGGTTGATCTTCGCCTCGAGTACCCGCAGGATGCGCTCTTCGATCGTGCCCCGGGAAACGAGGTTGGTGAGCAGAACCTCCCGCTCCTGTCCGATGCGATGGATCCTGCCCAGGCGCTGCTCTATCTGCATCGGGTTCCAGGGAAGATCGAAGTTGAGCATGATGTGGCAGAACTGCAGGTTGCGACCCTCCCCGGCCGCCTCGGTGGTGATGAGCAGGGGGCAGTCCCCGCGGAATCTGGCGATTGCCCCTTCCTTCTCGCCGCGGGTCAGACTGCCGTGATAGGCGGCGATGGGCAGCCCCTCGCCGGCCGCCAGCCTGGTCAGGAAGTCCAGGGTTTGGCGGAAGGCGGTGAAGACGACGAGCTTGTCGCCCCGGTCCACGCGATCACGCATCAGGCCGAGCGCGACGCGGGCCTTCTCCGTCATCGAGATGTCGCGGCTAGACATGGAAAGGTCGTGCCATCCCAGCTTGTCAAGCAGCGGAGCGGTCGCGGCCGGGCTGGACCCGGCCAGGCGCAGGAGGCTTCGCAAGGCCAGGCGGTGAGCCGAAGTGGAGTCGCGGCCTTCCTCGCGTACCCGCTCTGAAACCCGCCGATAGAAGTCACTCTCTTCATTTGCGGGCAAGACCCTGATCGTTTCCGCCACGCGGCGCGGGAGCATGAGCGCAACCTCGCTGCGGCGGTGGCGCACCATGACGTCACGCATCTTCGACCGGAGCGCCGTTCGGGCCTTGTCCGACTCGCCCGCGTACCGGGCACGGAACTCCTTGGGGGTCCCGAGCAATCCCGGCGATACCAGGCTCACGAGCTGGAAGAGGTCGTCGAGCCGGTTCTCGACCGGCGTTGCGGTGAGCAGCAGAAGGTTCCGAGTGCGCAGCGCCCTCACGAGCTTGGACGACGCGCTGGCCGGGTTCTTCAGCCGGTGGGCCTCGTCGACTATCACCAGGTCCCATCCGACCTCGCAGACCTGTTTGCGCAATCGAGTCCGGCGCGCGGTGGCCAGCGACGCGAGGACGATGTCGCTGCCGGAGGGGAGGGGACCACTGCCGGCCACCACGGAGGGCAACGCGAACTTCCTGTCCAGCTCCTCTTGCCACTGTTCCAGAAGTCCGACCGGGGTCAGTATCAGCGTTCTGCCCGCGAGCCCTCTCGCCCGCAACTCCGCCAGGACCAAGCACGCCTCAATGGTCTTGCCCAGGCCCACCTCGTCGGCAAGGATCGCTCGTCCCCGCATGCGACGCAGCGCCGCCTCCGCGGCGCGCATCTGGTAGTCGAAGGGCTCAAAGCGAAGCCTCGGCAGCGAGACGAATGTGTCGAAGCCCGGCCGGGCCCAGACCCCGACCGCCTGCTCTACGAGTCGCGACTCCGTTTCCGCCAGGGGCGGGCCTTGCCGCAAGCGCTCGATCAGGGGGAGGTAGACGCCTGGGATTCCCGGAGATACCTGAGTCCTGGGAAGGGTGCTCATGTCTCGTGCGATTGTCTTCGGCAGGTCTGGCCGGCGCAACATCGTCGCCCCACGGAGGCTCTCACGGCATGCTGCCCATGCCGGGGCAAGCTATGCGCAGCCGTGCTCCATGAACGCCTCGACCATCGCGTGGTTCTTCTCGGGTGTCAGTTCGATGTCGGTCCACGCCGGGTACTGGCGTGCCATGAACCCACCGCCGAAGCGATTGAACTGGGCGACCATGCCCTTGACGTCTGTCTTGATCTCCTCAGGGGTGACTTCCTTGCGGGCCGACCACTGGATGTCGACCATGTTCCAGAAGCAGATCTTGCCGCCGAACTTCTCGGTCAACGTCTCGTAGGTCATCAGCCGCGGCTGGTCGAGCTGAAGCACGTCCACCCCGATCGCGATCATGTCCGGGACGATGTCCAGGATGTAGCCGCAGCAATGCCAGATGTAGTGCATGCCGAAGTCGTGGCAGGCCTTGGCGATGCGCGCGTAGCTCGGTTTGAAGATGTCGCGCCAGTGCTCGGGTCTTATCTGAAGCTGTGACTGAAGTCCCCAGTCCTGATAGGTCATGAAGCCGTCCACGTTGCCCATCCTGGCGTAGGCCTGCACAACCTCGATGGTCATGTCGGTGAGTTTGTCGACCAGGATGTCGAAGCGCTCGCGGTCCAAGTACATGGCCTCGAGCATGTTCTCGAAGCCGAGAAGGCCGCGCAGTCTCTCGATGGTGCCGACCAGGTCGCAGGCCACCACGTACTTGCCGACCTCGTGAGCTTTCGCCGCCACGAGCTCGCAGGCCTTCATGCGCTCGGGATCAATGATCGCGGGGAACTCGTAGGTTGCGAGGTTGTCGAGGTCGGCCAGCGGGTACTCCTCCGCGTGGCCGCAGAGTCGCCCGGTGCTGCGGTGGCCGACGCCCCAGTTGTCGACGACCATCTCGCCCTTGGCCGCGCGCGGAGAGTCGGATCCTCCGCCCGGAGAGGCGATCACGCCGAGCTCGACGAAGTCCGACGTGAGGGGATCCATGAAGGAGTAGGGGATGCGAGGCGGATCGTCGAACTCGATGGCGCAGCGCACGATCTCGCGGCTGGTGAAGCCTTCGGGGGTGGAGACGGGTGCCATGTAGCCCTGCATTGCCTGAAGCCACAGTTCTGGGTCCATGGAATCCTCCGGGTCGCACTGAAGTCGCGCTGAATCGGGGTCTCGCTATCTACCCTGCTCGTCCGTGCATCGCCATCGGCGGCTTCCTCGCGGGGTCCGGCGTGGTCGGTGAGCCAGACGTTCGCCCGACCGCATGGGATTGTCTCGCAGGCGACGGGTATCGCCCAAATGGCGCTTGCCGGTGGGCACTCAGCGAAGAAGGGCGGCAGCTTCAGAAGAATCGGTCTCGCGCTCGCTGTCTCGCCCCCGGTCCCCGAGCAAGCTGCCCGCAGCCGGCCCGGCCGCGGCGTGCGCCTGCTCGGTCTGGGCACCCTGCCCATCGGCGGCCGAGAGCCAGGTGGTGGTCGCAAGCATCACGATTAGGCACGCGCCGAGCGTGCCTGCGTCGTTGGTCGCCACGGCAAGTAGCGCCGCCGCTCCCGCCGCCACCAGCGCCTGGCCAAGGCGCGGTGGGACTCGGAGCGTCTCGGGTTTCAACACACCAAGCAGCCCGAGGGAGGCGACGCCGACGGCGATCCCGGCGACCCACACGTTGGGCCTCAGCAGGTACCGGACGACCTCGAGCTTGGTCCAGGCCAGCGCCAGCCCGGTGCTCCAGCCCCCTTCCGCCGCGCGGGCGAGGTGAGTGGAACCGCCCCGCACAACATCCAGGCCGACGGCCAGTCCCACGGCCGCAGTCCCTACCAGCACGGCCAGCGCCAGGGTGCGTCCGTGAAGCTTGCGCCCCGCGCGGAGCAGCAGCAGCAGGGCGAAGGCCGGGACCGCGGTGGTTGCCGCGCCCAACTTACTTCCGAGCCCCGGCGTTGCCAGCACGGCGGCCAGCATCACCAGACCTCCTGCCAGCCACCAACCGCCCCTGGGCACTCGCTCGGCAAGGATCGTGCCGCCGAGCAGGGCCCCCGCGATCGCCACCCCCATGTACTCGTTTCCGACCCCGTAGAAGCGAGCGCCGCTGCCCGCCAGGTAGGAGAGCACGCTCATGCGGGCCAGGTGTCCACCGAGAAGAAGGTCCAGAGCAACCAGCGAGGCCGTTGCCGCAAGCAGGTAGGCAAGTCCTCGCTGGTGCGACGAGGCCGCCACGGTGAGAGCGATGGCGACGGCCGCGACCGCGGTCGCGATGGCGCCGACGGAGCCATGTGGAAGCAGGGGTGCGAGCAGAAAGGCGGCGGGGACGGACGCCGCGAAGCAGGCAAGGACGCGGCGCGTTCTCGGCCTCTTGGCGTATCCGAGCAGCAGCGCGGCAAGCACGATCGCGACGTAGGCGGTGATGAGGTAGGCGCGCAGAAGCCATCCGCGGGCGTGCACCCCGGCGGCGGACTCATGCTCCAGCCTTGAAAGCGATGACATCGGGTTGGGGTCGGGGCGACTTTGAACGGGGCGTCCGCTCCCGTTCTTGGGAGAAGGCGCACCGAGCCAGGTGGTGATGGTGGGCCCGATGTCGGTCAGGCCCACCAGGCCTCGCCGGCGGGTGGTGGGGGAGTAGAGCAGCCCCTCGGCGAAGCCCGGCCCGGCGACCGCGAGGGGCGCCAGCATGACGGGCGTGGCGACCAATTCGCGCGGGCTGGAGACCACGAGCAGATCGTTGGGGGACAGCCGCTGCAGGATCTCCAGAAGAGCCCGGTCGGCTCCCTCGACGCCCAGCGCGGCCGGCCACTCGGCGACCACCAGAGCGCTCAGGCCGAGCAGGTCGGACACGGCGCTTGCGAGCGTAGTGGGATCGGGACCGGTCAGGCGGCCCAGGGGCACGGCTCCCCGGGAGTCCATGGCCGCGATCGCTCCCAGGCGCTGCCCCGCCCGCGCCGCGCCGGCGCCCGCATAGCTCACCACGAGTCCGTGCTTTGCCATCGCGTCACCCAGGGCCCCCATCCTCGCGGAAACGTCCCGCCGATCGTTGGCCGCCGCCAGCCCCGCGGAAAGCGGGACCAGGATCTCTCCCTCGGGGACCAGGCGATCGTTGGCCGCCGCATAGGCCTCGGCTCCCGTGCTGCCATCGGCAAGGATCTCGCTCTGCCCCACCGCTCCAATGGCGAGTCTGCCGGTTCCCTTCACACCGGCGGCCCTGGCACCCGCGCTGATCTCGGCGAAAGCCGCGCTGGTGGTCGCTCCGATCCGGCGAGTGCTGGCAAGGGCGAACGAGGCGCGCCGGCGGAGCGCGGCAAAGCCCGGCAGGTCCGCCCGGCTCCAATCGGAAAGGCTCGTCCCGTCCAGGAACAGCAGTACCGCCCGCCGCCCGGACGCCGGCGCGCAGGCACCGGGCACGGCTAGCGGGCCTACGACCAGGCCTACAAGAAGGCCCCCGAGCACGCCCACCGATGCCAGAGACTTGAGGACCCTCGCAGGGGCAAGGGGGCCGGACAGACCCACAGATGGCACGGCCTTCGGCCTGCCCGCCAATGCCAGGGCCCTGGGCAGACTCACGGATGTCATGGCTTCTCGCCGACCCGTGGACGCGAGGGACTTGAGTGAGAGAGAGGCTCGGCGCATGTGACTGGCTCTCCGGGATTTCGACACTGACCGGCCCAGTCTACTCGCCGGCCACTGCACCCTCGCGCGTGGTCGCCGGCGCCAAGCCGGTTGCCGTCCACCCCTCCCTCGGCGAGGTCCTGCCGCCGGGCTGTTCGAGGCTCAGGTGTTTCCCTGTCGGTACACTTGTGGGCGTGGTTGCCGGCGCCGAGTCACGAGGAGGCCGAACTGAGCGCGACATTCGTTCCGCTAATAGAGGAATCCGTTCTGCGCAAGGTGCTCGCCGCTGCGCTGGCCACGGGTGCGCGCTTCGCCGAGGTCTTCGCCGAACGCCGCTTTTCCCGCTCGGTTCGCCTGGAGGATCGCCGGGTCGAGGAGCTCTCAGGTGGCATCGATCTGGGCGCTGGAGTCCGGGTGGTGTGGGGGGAGTCGAGCGCGTATGCCTACACCAACCGCCTGGATCTGGAGGGCCTATTGGAGGCGGCGCGTGTTGCCCGGGCCGGGGTACACGAGGGGTCGCCCCTGGAGGTGTGCGACCTCACCGAGGCGCACCCGCCGGTGAAACACCCCGTGCGCCTGGCTCCCGAGGACGTGCCGCAGAGCGATATGGTCGAGGTTTGTCGGCGGGCCGACGAAGCGGCGCGCGCCGTCGACCCGGCCGTCTCACAGGTGTTGGTCGGTGTGGGCGACTCGCGCCAGCGGATCCTGATCGCCAACTCCGAAGGACTGCTCGTCCACGAGGATCGCGTGCGCACGCGCCTGACTTGTCATGTGGTGGCCGTGAAAGACGGGGAGTTCCGCACGGGCGGCGAGGGACCGGGCGCGGCCTGCGGATTCGAGCTTTTCGATTCCCATCCGCCCGAGAAGGTGGGTCGGCTCGCGGCCGAGCGCGCCGTCGCCATGCTTCCCGCGCGCCCGGCTCCCGCCGGCGAGATGACCGTGGTCCTGGCGGCGGGCGGAGGCGGCGTGCTCTTCCACGAGGCGTGCGGGCACGGTCTGGAGGCCGACCTCGTCGCGAAGCAGGCCAGCGTCTACGGCGGAAGGTTGGGGGAAAGGATCGCCTCGCCGCTGCTCAACGGTGTGGACGACGCCACCGACGTCAATGCCTGGGGCTCATTCGGATTCGACGATGAGGGCACTCCGGCTCAGCGCACGGTGCTCTTCTCCAACGGGGAGTTGGGTGGCTATCTCTCCGACCGCTTGCGGGCCAGGGAGTTGGCGATCCAGGCATCCGGCAACGGACGGCGCCAGTCCTACGCGCACCTTCCGATTCCTCGCATGACCAACACCTACATTCTTCCGGGGGACTCCGATCCTCAGGAGATCATCCGTCAGACCGCCAAAGGCCTGTACGCCAAGGGTTTGGGCGGGGGGGAGGTCAACCCGGCCACGGGGGATTTCGTATTCGGCGTGGACGAGGGCTACATGATCGAGAACGGCGAACTGACCTATCCGGTGCGCGGGGCCAACCTGGTGGGCAACGGCCCCACGGTGCTGGCCGCCGTGGATGCGGTGGGCAGTGACTTCGACACCAGGCAAGGCATGTGCGGCAAGGACGGGCAGGGAGCCCCGGTGGCCTTCGGCACCCCGACGCTTCGCATCGCCCGCATCACGGTGGGAGGCACGGGCGCATGAGCATCTCCGAAGTGGTGCGCCGGGTCGTGGAATCCGCGGTCGTGGGTGAGGCGCTGGAAGCCTTCGCGGTGGACTCGGTCGAGACCTCGGCCCGTGTTCATGACGGAGAGGTGGAGGCGCTGACTTCGGCCGCCACCCGCGGGCTCGGCGTTCGTGTGATCCGCAATGCCCGGCTCGGATACGCATTCACCGCCGATCTCTCCGATGCCGGTCTGGTCCAGGCGGTGGAAGCTGCTCGCGCCAACGCCGCGCTGTCGATGCCCGATGAGGCCAACGTGCTGCCCGGTCCCGCGGTGTGCGAACCGCTCGAGGGGATCGCTTTTCCCGACGTGGACGAGATGGCACCCGAGGCCAAGGTGGCCATGGCCCTGGAGCTCGAGTCGATTGCGCGCGCGGCGGATCCCCGAGTGCGAGCGGTGGAGGCCGCGCAGTATGCGGACGGACGCACGAGAGTGGCGCTGGCCTCGACGGCCGGGGTTTTCGGCACCTACGAGCGTACGGACGCGGCCGGTGTGGTCGCGGTGATGGCCGGAGAAGGCGCGGAAACGCAGACCGGCTTTGGCTTCTCGATGGGAAGGCGGCCTTCGGAGGTGGACGTTACGGCCGCCGGGCGCGAGGCGGCCGAGCGGGCCACCCGGTTGCTGGGGGCTCGTAAGCCACCCTCCGCAAGGGTGCCCATCGTCTTCGACCCGATGGTTACGGCGAGTCTGCTGGGCGTGGTCGCCCGGGCTCTCTCGGCCGAGGCCGTTCGCAAGGGCCGCTCGCTCTTTGCCGGCAAGCTGGGCGAACAGGTGGCCGCGGCGGGTATCGACCTTGTCGACGACGCCCGGCTGCTGGCCGGGCCCGCGGCGAGCCCCTTCGACGACGAGGGAGTGCCTTCCCGCCGAAACGTCCTTCTGAGGGGCGGCGTTCTGGAAGCCTTGCTACACAACACTTTCAGCGCCGCCAAGGACGGGGTGGCCCCAACCGGCAACGGATATCGAGGATCGTTCAAGGCCACGCCGGGCATCTCGCCCACCAACCTGTTCCTGGTCGCAAAGACCGCTTCCGTGGCCGAGATTCTCTCCGCGGCCGAGGGGGGCTTTTACGTCCAGGACGTGGCGGGGCTTCACTCGGGCACCAACCCCGTATCGGGGGATTTCTCCGTCGGTGCCTCGGGTCTCTGGATTCGCTCGGGGGCGCTGGGGGAGCCGGCCCGCGAGGTCACGGTGGCCGGCAACCTCTCACAGATCCTCCACGACCTGGCAATGGTGGGCTCCGATCTGCGATTCTTCCCGCTCGAGGGCGGCATGGGCGGGGCGACCGTGCTCATCACGGAGATGACCGTCGCTGGGGCCTAGGCTTGGGCGAGTGGGCGTAGGAGCGAAGGCGTGCAAGGGAAGGGATCGAGCGTGCACGAGCATGGACTGGCAAAGAGTGTTCTTGCGGCGGCCCTGGCTGAGGCGGAGGCGCACCACCTGGACAGCGTGAAGGCCATCGAGGTGGCCTATCTTGCCGGCAGGGCCGAGCCCGAGTCGGTGAAGCTGCACCTGGAGGCCGACCTGGCCGGCACGCCGTTGAGCGGCGCCGAGGTGAGGATGCGCGCGGTGTCGATCTCCGTGCGCTGCACCCAGTGCGACAGGGAGTTCGACAGCGAGTCGGCCCCCCCGTTTGAGTGCCCGGACTGCGGCGGGTCGGGGATTCGCGTTGACGAGCGGGCCGACCTCTGGCTGGAGGCACTCGAGTTCTGAGGGTTCGGCAAGCTGCTCGGGAGTCCCGACCTCCCCGATCTGCCCCCGGGGTCGCGGGCCAGGGGTGCTCCGGCTAGAGCGGTCCTTCGTTCATCGCCCAGCCCAGCACCCCGAGCACGCCGGCCACCACGCAGTACTTGGCGAAGCCGCGCAGGTCGCCGGCCGCCAGGCGGCGCAACAGGTATCCGATCGAGAGGTAGCCCGTGACGGCCGCTGCCACGAAACCCACCGCGATGGGCCCCGCTCCCAGCCACGGTCCCGCGCCGTTGAAGAGCTTGGGAACCTGGACTGCGGCCGCACCGCCGATCGCGGGAATGGCCAGGAGGAATGAGAACCGCGCTGCCGCCTCACGACTGAGGCCCGTTGCGATGCCGGTCGAAATCGTGGACCCCGACCGGGAGATTCCGGGCAGGATCGCCATAGCCTGGGCCATGCCGATCGCCACGGCTTGGGCGAGCGTGGTGTCCTCGACGTCCTCGCGTGCCGGGGTGCGCCGGCGACCGGCTATCCAGTCTCCGGTCAGCAGGATCGCTGCCGTCCCGAGCAGCAGCAGGGCCACCGGCAGGGGCCGCTTGAACATCTTCTCGAAAAAGTCGGCGAGAAGCAGGCCGGCAAGAGCGGCCGGGATGCTGGCCAGGGCCAGCAGGCCGGCCAGCCGGCGCTGCTCATTGGGTCCGCGAACGAGCGAGCGGAGCAACTCGTTGAGATCGGCTCGGAAGAACACCAGCAGGGCGAGCAGAGTGGCCAGGTGCAGGGTGGCGTCGAAGGCGACGGTCGGCTGGTTCCAGGGATCGGCGAAGCCCAACAAGTAGGGCACGAGCACCAGGTGGCCGGAACTGGACACCGGGATAAACTCGGTCAGCCCTTGAGTCAGTCCGAGTATCAGAGCGGGAAACATGGTCGCCATCATATCGGACCGGGGCGTGGCCGCTCCCGCGCCGGCTTCGCTAGCCGGAGGGGGACCCCAGTATCTCGGAGGCGCCGACACCGGGGGGCGGACTGCTGTGATCTGCTTCCGGCGCTCCGACGAGCACGAGGCGCCCGAAGGAGCGAGCGAATGCCAGTCGTTCCGCTTGCGCGGGGCTGACCGCCAGCAGGACGATGCCCGAAGCGCCCTCGCGCGCCGGGTATGCCTCGAGCACCGCGAGGCCCTGAAGCAGCGTTCGACTTTGCGCTTTCCCGGCCACGTCGCTCGAGAACGTCGCGATCACGTCCACGCGCATGCCCGCCGACACCCCGGCGGCCTCCACCGCTTCGTCGATTACCAGCGCAAAGGAGCGCATACCGCGTGGGAGCGCTCCACCCGCGATCGAGCGCGCGGTCAGGATGTCACCGGGGCGAAGTGCGAGCCGGGCCGTTCGCCCGGCCGCGTCTTCGGTGCCGCGCAGCGCATCGGGTGGGATGGTGTCCACGGCGGCGACCTTCAACGCCAATCCAGACAAGGCAATCGAGGAGCCGGCCTCGACGGGGGCTACCGCCACGACCACAGTGGCGGCCGAAGCCACTCCTGCCTGGTGGGCAAGACCGCTCAGCGCCTTCGCGGCCAGCAAGGCCAGCACCAGTGATACGGCGGCCGCTATTCGTGGGGAGCGCAGCCTTGCGCGAATAGCTCGTGCCGCCGATGCCGCCGATCCCCCCATGGCTCGCACCCCCCGCGAGATTTCGCCCGGGCCTTGACCCTGCGCCCTAACTGACGTGCGGCCCAGCTTGTCGCTCTGGCCGTCCGTCCGCCGTCCGCCCCTAAGCTTCCAGGCGCGCGCCCTGCAGTGCGCTCGCGCACACACAGGTGCGCTCGTCCGGCAGTTTGGAGATCAACGAGAAGATCAGGTCGCGCAGGCGAGCGTTGTTGTCGTTGAAGACCTGGATAACCTGGTCGTGTGAGACCGGAGCCACGTCCGGCAAGCCCTCCAGACCCGAGTCGTAGTCGGTGATCAGAGAGACGTTCGCGTAGCAGATCTCCAGTTCGCGGGCGAGCACCGCCTCGGGATAGCCGGTCATGTTGATGACCTCCCAGCCGGCCTCGCGGAACCACTTGGATTCGGCGCGAGTGGAGAAGCGGGGGCCCTGGATGACGACCATCGTCCCGCCCTCGTGCACGTTGATGCGGAGCTCGCGCGCCGTCGAGACCGTGAGCTGCCGCATGACCGGGCAGTAGGGGTCGGCAGTGGAGATGTGCGTGGTGACGTCGCCGTCGTAGAAGGTGTCGGCGCGGGCGTTGGTGCGGTCCACCAGTTGGTCGCAAACGACGAAGTCCCCTGGCTGGACGTGAGGCTGGAGGCTGCCGGCCGCGCAGGGGCCGAGGATGCGCGTGACGCCCAGCTCTTTCATGGCCCACAGGTTCGCGCGGTAGTTGATGCGATGGGGTGGAAGCGAATGGTGGCGTCCGTGGCGGGGGAGGAAGGCGACGGGGATGCCCTGGATCTCCCCGATCGTCACGGCGTCCGAAGGCGGTCCGTAGGGCGTGGAGATCGAGTACTCGCGGGCCCCCTCCAATAGGGAGTAGAAACCGGAACCTCCAAAGACTCCAACGGCGGCGGATGGTGTGGACACGGCTGCTCCTTTCGCTTCAAGTCCCGTCCGGGTCGGCTTCGTGCTCGAATCAGTCGTCCGTTCGCTCTTCCGTTCGGTCGGTCTCCTGTTCCGCTCAGCCGTCCGTTCGTTCTTCCGCTCAGTCGGCTCCGTGCTCAGTTCGGCAGGTCGTCTCCGCTGCTTCGGGGGGCCGGCATCCTTCACAGTCTGGCCGTTGGCCGGTTCCGGCATTGTGGCACGCCGGGAGCCAACGGCGGGTCGGATCATCCCCATCTCGGCACCCAGCTCTGGCGAGCATAGAATGTTGGAGCCCGCAGGGCCGAGGCCCGCGGTTGCCGAAGCAGATGCCGACACAGGGGTGTGTGATGGAACTCGATTCTGGTCGCCAGCGGCTGGTCCGCTCCGCCGGATTGAAAGCGGAAGGCTGTCTGCGCCTGGAAGACATCGATCGCCGGCGATCACAACTGTGGGCCTTGACGCTGGCCCTGCTCGTGCTGTTGGCGGCGCTGTACGCGGCGGTAACGGGGCTGGGCCCCGAAGTGGGTGAAGGGACCGCCACGGTGCGCACGCTTCGCATCGCGTTGCCCGTGCTCGTGCTGGCCTTCGGAGGCTATGTGCTGGAGCGGGAGCACTACCTGCGCCGGCTGGCCCAGATGCTGGTTGACGAGCGCGTCCTGTCGGGGATGCTTGCCGGACGAGTACGAGAACTGGCGTCCCTGGCGGAGGCCGCCAAGGTGGTCAACTCCACTCTCGATCTCCCCGCGGTGCTCGACACGATCCTCTCCGCGGCCTGCGATCTGCTTTCCGCGCAGCGCGGTTCGATCCAACTCGTGGAAGAAAGGGACACGGGCACACTGGTGGTGGCGGCGGCCCGGGGCCTTCCCGCGGACGCGCTGGGTCAGCGGCAGCCAGTGGGAGAGGGCATCGCCGGTCGGGTGGCCGAGCAGCGCGATCCCCGGCTGGTCGTGGGTCACGCTGATGACGCCTTCGTCCAACCCGATCGCGAGGTCGGCTCTTCGCTTTCGGTTCCACTGGTCAGCCGTGAAGAGCTGGTTGGGGTGCTGAACATCTCCTCGGGCACCGAGCAGCAGGCCTTCACGGAATTCCAGTTGCGCAGCCTGTCGGTGTTCGCCGAGTCCGCGGCCGCGGCGATCCGCAACGCTCGCATGTCCGGGGTTCAGCTGTTGGCGGTTCGCCGGCTGGAAGAGTTGGACCAGCTGAAGAACGAGTTCCTCGCCACCGTGACCCATGAGCTTCGCACACCTCTCGCATCGATCATCGGCGCCGGCCAAGCCCTCGGGCGACGCATGGACGTGCTGCCCCCCGAGGTGGCGCGCGACCTGATTGGGATCGTGGAGGCGCAGGGAGTGCGGATGTCGAAGATGGTCGAGGAGCTGCTCAGAACCGCCGAGATCAGCTCGCGCCGTTTCTCCCTCGACCTCTCCCCCGTCGATCTGACGGAGATGATCAAGTCGGTCGTTGAGGCGGTTCAGCTGACGTCCGACAAGCATCGGGTGGAACTTGAAGTGGCCGATCCCGCGACGGTGGATGGGGACCGGGCCGCACTGGAGCGCGTGTTCACCAACCTGGTTGAGAATGCGATCAAGTACTCGCCTGCGGGCGGGGGGGTGGGAGTTGGGGTAAGTCGTCAGGGCAGCGTCGTGCTCGCACGAGTCACCGACCACGGCACGGGAATACCTCCCGACCGGGTTGCGGAGATCTTCGAGCCGTTCCGCCGAGCTGCGCCGGGCAAGTTCGGCGGCGGGCTCGGGCTCGGACTGTTCATCGCTCGCAGCATCATCGAGGCCCACGGCGGCAGCATCGAGGTCGACAGCGCGGTGGGCGAGGGCAGCACGTTCAGTGTGACCTTGCCGGTGCACGCCCCAGGGACGGCGAATGGGGTGACGGGGATCAAGGTGCCCGAAGCCGGAGAAGTCTCCGAGATCGCGGACTCTGCCTGAGCCTCTAGGCCGAAGCCGTCTTCGCTTCTGGACTCGAGGTCACCGAGGCGGAGGACGCCTCGCTCGCGGGACTCGAGCCAGTCGAGGTCGTCGTCGCCGTCTCCTTGCCTGCCTCTTGCTTCTCGGGCGCCGGCTTGGGCGAGGCGGGCGTGCGGGAAGAAGAGCGGGAGTCGGTCTTGTAGAAGCCCGAACCCTTGAAGACTATGCCGATCGGCGAGAAGACCTTGCGCAGTTCGCCTCCGCAGCCGCACTTGGACAGAGGCGCGTCGTTGAAGGCCTGCACCACCTCGAGGTGCTCCCCGCACGTCTTGCACCGGTACTCGTAGGTTGGCATCGAAACGATCTCCTCGTCTGGCAGAAGCGCCCAAAATTTTAGCATCGCGAACCGACCAGGTCACATCGACTGGGACTGGCCTTGAGAGAGGGTTTCGCCCGGGGCTAGACTGCCGTCGGCGATACCGGCAGCATATTTGCGTCATCCGAAAGGGGCAGACTTGAGCGTCAAGAAGGCCGTCATCCCCGCAGCGGGGCTGGGCACACGCTTCCTACCCGCCACCAAGGCCCAGCCGAAAGAGATGTTGCCGGTGGTGGACAAGCCGGCCATTCAGTACGTCGTGGAAGAGGCGGTGCGCGCCGGCATCGAGGACATCCTCATCGTCACCGGCCGGGGCAAGCGCTCGATCGAGGACCATTTCGACCGCTCGTTCGAACTCGAGCACTACCTCGAAGAGAACGGAGATCGTGTGCGGTTGGAGGAGGTCCGACGCATCTCCGAGATGGCCGACATCCACTACATCCGCCAGAAGGATCCCAAGGGGTTGGGTCATGCGGTGCTGGCCGCGGAGCAACACGTGGGCGACCACCCCTTCGCGGTCATGCTGGGCGATGACCTGATCGCCGCCGACGATCTGCTGCTGGAGTCGATGATCGCGGTCTATGACCAATTCGGTCGCTCGGTGCTTGCCGTCATGGAGGTGGAGCGCGAGGCGATCTCCCACTACGGGGCCATCCGTCCCGAGTTCATAGAGGAGACTCTGGCGCGCGCGGTGGACATCGTGGAGAAGCCGGCTCCCGACGTGGCACCCTCGAACCTCGCCGTGCTGGGCCGCTACGTGCTGACTCCGGAGATCTTCAGCGCTCTCAAGGACACCCCTCCCGACCGCAAGGGGGAGATCCAGCTGACCGATGGCCTGCGACGGCTGATCTCCCAACAGGCGGTCTACGCCAAGGTCTTCGAAGGCCGGCGCTACGACATCGGCAACAAGCTGGACTACCTACGGGCGACGGTCGAGCTGGCCTGCGAGCGGGAGGATCTGGCACCGGAGTTCCGGGCATTCCTGGCCGACTTCGCCCTTCGCGAGCGGCTCGTTTGATGCCCCGTCAGGCTTCGCAGGCGCCTCGTCCGGAGTTCTGGCCGGCTTCACGCGCGGCTCGTCTAGCTTGGCCGCGCCCAGGCCGGCAATTCACGGGGAGTTAGCTGCGGTTCTTCGTGTATCCGTGCCCGTGGCAGGGGATCGCCGGCGGGGGCGCTCGACCCGAGGCGCCCCAGAAAAGGCCGGAGGGTGTTTGAATCACCATATCTAGGGTGGTAGGTTCTCAGGTAACCAAGATGTAGTGGGGTTTGCTGGTCGGTGAGACCGGCGTCGGTCATGCTCCAGGGCATGGATATGGCGAGCGGGAGCGAAGGAGCGCCTTGAGTCTGGTCCTGCTGCTGCTTCTAGTCGCGGCGTGGGCCTCGGTGATCATCCCAGCGATGACTCGGGCCCGTAGGGAAGGCTCTCCTCTCTCCACGATTGGCTCTTTCGAAAGGGCGATGGGGGTTCTCTCGTCGACAAGGGGTGATGAGTTAGTGGCTGGACGCTGGGTTCTGGTCCCGCGGGATCCGCAGGCCTTCGCTCAGGGTCGTGCCCGAGCCCGGGTCCTGAAACGAAGGCGCAAGACCCTTGAACGGTTGGGGGCCCTGACGCTAGCGTGCCTGGTCCTTTCGCTGGTGACCCATTTCTGGATCGCCTGGATCGCATTCATCTTCTTCGGCGCCAGCCTGGGCGGCTACATCGCTCTCCTGGTTTCCTGGCAGCGCAGGCGCGCCGAGCGTGAGCGGGTCGTGCGACACATGCCGTACGCCGAGGAGGACTTCCAGTATCCGATGGCCGCTCGGGGCGGCCGGTAGACCTTGGACCTGGGAGAGATCTCCGAGCAGATTCACACCCGACTGGACGCCAAGCATCGGGCCCGCGAGCAGGGGTTGGTCGCCAGTCGCCAGACCATCCGCGCTTGCTCCACTGCCATTCGCGCCATCCATCGCGGCGAGTACGAGCGCGCCGAGGAGTTGATGGGAGAAGCGCGAGAAGCGCTCGACGATGGTGTTCGAGCACTCACCCCGCACCCCGACGTCTACTACGTGGGGTTTCTTCAGGATGCCCAGAAGGAGTACGCGGAGGCTCGCGCGACCTATGCGATCGTGCGCGGGCAACCGCTTCCAACTCCGGAGGAGCTCAAGGTCGGAGATGCTCCCTATCTCAACGGCCTGGCCGAGGCGATAGGCGAGGTGCGCCGGCATGTTCTCGATTTGCTGCGCACCGAGGGGCACGCGCGCGGCGAGGAACTGCTCGCGGTCGTAGACGACATCTACTACGTGCTCGTATCGATGGACTACCCGGACGCGATGACCGGGGGACTGCGTCGCTCGACGGATGTCGCGCGCTCGATCATGGAGCGCACGCGCGGGGATTTCTCGCTCTCCGAGGTGCACCGCCAACTCGAGGAGGCGCTGCGTCGCCACGAGGAGCGCCTTGCGGGGGGCGGGGTCTAGCGCGATCCGCGGTCGGATATGGGCCCTTCGCTTTTCGGGCTGGACGCGGGCAACTTTCCCCCTGCGTGCGGGTTCTGCCGAAGGGTGGAGGGGCGAGAACCTGTGCTAGCATGAAGACCCCTTTTGGGGGTGTAGCTCAGCCCGGTAGAGCGCTTCCCTCGCACGGAAGAGGCCAGGGGTTCGAATCCCCTCACCTCCACGACCTGTCTGTTTTGCCCGATTTGCGAACTCCCGGAGCTGCACCGGTACGGCTGGAGTCGCTGGAGTCCGCTGCCACCGAAGGCCGAGCCTTCTGTGCATGGTCGGGCCCTCACTGGTACGTCGTTTCCCAACGGGGCAGCCCTACGCGAGCGGCGGAGCGGCGCCTGCCAGGCCAAGGACTCCAATTACCAGACCGCGCTCCTGCTTGGCATCTTCCGCCCTTGTGTCATAATGAAGAGCAGATGACATAAGGACAGGAGCGTGCGGTGACTGACACATTGGGAGTTGCGGAAGCGAAGAGGCGGTTCTCGGAACTGGTCGACCGGGTCAAGCTGGGGGAGCGAATTGTAGTCTGCCGTCGCGGGAAGCCGGCCGTGGCGCTTGTGCCGCCCGGTGAAGTGGTGACTCGCGCGGGCGAAGCCGCTCCCGCGGGACTGGCGTCCGTCGCGGGTGCCCTCGCGGATTGGGAGGACCTTGACGAGGTGGTCAGCGAGATCTACGTCGCGCGCCGCAAGGCGAAGGACCGCCCCGCTCCGGATCTGGGTTGAGCGGTGTACTGCTTCGACACCGATGTTCTGAGCGCGGTTTTGCGGCGTGATCCACCGTTGCACCTGATCCGGCGCCTGGCTCAAGTGCCTGCCGAGGAGCAGTTCACAACCTCGATCACCATGGGTGAGCTGCTGTACGGAGCGTCTAAGCGGGGCTCACCTGGGCTTCTGGAGCGGGTTCGCTTGGTCATCCTCCGCGCGGCCGCGGTGCTTCCCTTCGGCGATTCGGCAGCAGAGGTGTACGGGCCGTTGCGGGCGCGACTGGAATCGGAGGGCCATCGCCTGGATGAGCCCGACCTCCGGATCGCATCGATCGTCCTGTCCCGGGATCTGACTCTCGTCACGGGGAATGTCCGGCATTTCGCACGCGTACCCGACTTGAGAGTTGAGAACTGGCTCACGCCCGGGAGTGTCCGAGGATGACGTCGGAGCGCGTCGAGGCTGCGATCGAGGTGATTGCGCGCAAGGATCCGCAACTCGCGAGATGGGCCGAGAACGCTGCCGACGCCCTGACAGCCGGTGAAGGCGAGGAGCCGATCAGTCAGGCGGCCCTGCAGAGCTTCCTCTGGTACTACCTTCCGAAGAAGTGGGAAGAGGAAGCATGGTCACCTTTGGCAGAGGGCGCCGCTGTCCTCCTGGATGAACTCGGCCTCGAGCGCTACACGGCGAGCAGGCGCTCGGCCAGAACGCTCATCCGACCCGCCGGTTGAACGGTGGGAATGCCAGCTTGCGGCGCGGGCGCCAGGGTAGGCGCTCCGCCAAGTCGAGGACCTCGGCGAGCACTCTGGCGTTGCGCTCACGATCGATGTGGGGTGCCAAACGGAGCTCGAACCCGGCGGCTGCCAGAATCGAGGCGAGCGCCTCAGCGCCAGGCTGGCGATGCCGGCGCTCGTAGGCGTTCAGCACAGACCGGGGTATGTGTGCGTTGCGCGCGAGAGCGGCCTGGCTCAGTCCGGCGGCCCGCCGGGCTTGCAGCAACAGTCGTGAGGCGGTATCCACGGTTGGTATGTTAGCGTATCCGCTAACACATGCGCAAGGGTCCTTGTACCGCGCTGATGGGTACGGTTGGGGCGAAGGCCCCTGCCCGGCTGGCGATGGTCAGCGTAGGGGGCCGGACTGCAACCTCGACGATTCATCCGCGGCGCGTTCGACTCCTTGGGCGAGGCTTGGAGTCCACAAAGAGGTCCAGCACCTCACCGATGGTTCGTGCTCGGCTGATCTTGTCACGCAATGGAAGGTGGTCCTGGATGTGGTAGCGGTTGCGGCGACCGTCACGTTCCTTGACCAGGTAGCCCGCTTCGGTGAGGTCCGCGACGATGCCGTAGGCCGTGCGCTCGGTGACCTCGAGGGCGGCGGCGAGTTCGCGCAGCCGCGCGTCAGGGTGGTTCGCGATGTGCACCATCGCCCGAGCGTGATTCGTGAGGAAGCTCCAGTCGCCCATACCCACAATAGTAACTCAATTCTAGAAGGTCGTTGCTAGTTGTGTCGGACCGGTGTCGTTTTTCGTGAGCGAAAGGAAGCCCCCATGACAACCGCTCCCGGCAAGTCGGTGCGCCCAGAAGGCCAGCCATGATCGAGGCACGCGGACTCACGAAGCGGTACGGATCGACGCTGGCCGTCGACGAGCTTTCCTTCGAGGTCCTGCCCGGCCGGGTCACCGGATTTCTCGGTCCCAACGGCGCGGGCAAATCGACGACGCTGCGGATGGTCTTGGGGCTGGACGCCCCCATGAAGGGAACGGTGACCATCAGCGGTCGTCCGTACGCTTCCCTGCGCCGCCCACTCTTCGAGGTGGGGGCCATGCTGGAAGCCGCAGCGATCCACGAAGGGCGCTCTGCCTACAACCATCTGCGGTGCGTGGCGCAGAGCAACGGTATTGGGCGCCGCCGCGTCGAAGAGGTGCTCGGCATCGTCGGGCTGACCAGCATCGCCAAGAGGCGGGCAGGCCAGTTCTCCATGGGCATGCGCCAGCGCCTCGGCATCGGCGTCGCGCTCTTGGGGAACCCGGAGTTGTTGATCTTGGACGAGCCAGTAAACGGTCTCGATCCCGAGGGGATCGTGTGGATCCGCAACCTGATGCGTTCCCTGGCGGCCGAGGGACGGACCGTGTTCGTTTCCAGTCACCTGATGGCCGAGATGGCCCTGACCGCCGACCACGTCATTGTGATCGGCAGGGGTCGCCTGCTGGCCGAGTCCAGCGTCGAGGATCTCATTCACGGCAGCTCGGAGAACTTCGTTCGAGTCCGCTCCCTGCAAAACGACAGGCTGGCAACTCTCCTCAGCGCCCAAGGTGGCTCGAGCCATCCCGAGGCCGATGGCGCGCTCGCCGTCACCGGCATCTCGTCCTCGGCGATCGGAGACATTGCGGGAGCGCAGGGCATCGTCCTGCACGAGCTCTCTCCACAAGAAGCATCCTTGGAGGAGGCTTATTTGGACCTGACCCGCGACAGCGTCGAATACCGCGCGGGCGTGCCCGGTCCGCCAGCACCAGCAACGGCGGCGGCACCCACAGGGAAGGTGGTGTGACCATGTCTGTGACCCAGACACCCACTATGGGCGCAGCAGTGCGCGCGAAGCCCGCGGGGCGTATCGGCACCAACGTTCTGGCCTCGGAGTGGACCAAGATCCGTAGCGTCCGATCGACCTACTGGACGCTGTTCGCGGCCGCCGCAACCACGATCGGGCTGTCCGCAATCGTGTGTGCCGTCTACGTGGCGCAGTATGCCCACCTGACCCCGAAGAGCAAAGCCGGCTTCAACCCGGCATCGTTGAGCCTGACCGGGGCGATTCTGGCGCAGCTCGCCATCGCCGTCTTGGGCGTCCTGATCGTCACCAACGAGCATGACAGCGGCATGATTCGGACCACGTTCGCAGCAGTACCCCAACGCCTCACGGTCCTCGCCGCAAAGGCCGCAGTGTTCACTGCTGTGACCCTCGCCGTGACAACCACGGCCTGCTTCATCGCCTTCTTCACAGGCCAGGCGATTCTGTCGGCCAAAGGCATCGGCGTCGGCCTTGGTGCACCCGGTGCGCTGCGCACGGTCGTCGGCAGCGGTTTGTACCTCGCCGTTCTCGGCTTGCTCGCGCTCGGCATCGGCACGCTCATCCGCAAGACCGCAGGGGCCATTTCTGCCGTGGCCGGCATGATCTTCGTCCTGCCCATGCTCGTGAGCCTGCTGCCATCTTCCATGAACGTCATCCAGAAGTTCCTGCCGAGCAACGCGGGCCAAGCGATCATCAACAGCGGTCTTCCCAGCACCAGCGGCGTGGCCTCGTTGTCACCGTGGGTCGGCTTGGGTGTGTTCGGTCTGTACGCCATCGTCGCCTTGGGCGCCGCCGCATTCACCCTCGTGCGCCGCGACGCCTGAAAGGGACGCCTGGAGCGATCTCCCAGTCGATGGTCTGCCTCGCCGGCGGTTCCGGCGCAACCTCGCGGAGTATCTGGAGAAGGTCAAACTGCTGCCGTTGCGAGAAGCGATGTACGTCGAAGCTCCTGATGTCGACCCTTTCGGGTTTCTCGACGTCCACCGAACTGGGACGACTCCACCTTTGCGAAACCCGAGGAGGTTCATGCGTCGCATCTGGTAGCAGCTCTGGCTGGCGGCCTGGTAGTCTCTCGGCAGTCCGGATATCAGACCCTGCTCTGTGGAAGGGGGCCAGTCACCTCTCGTGTCATGCCCGCCGATCATCCTCCAGGGCTTGACCAAGCGCTTCGGCGACAAGGTTCTCGCGGTCAACGGACTTGACATGGTGGTGGAGGAGGGGCAGATCTTCGGCCTGCTCGGACCCAATGGTGCTGGCAAGACCACCACGCTGCGTATGCTGGTCGGGCTCGTCCACCCCACCTCCGGCACCGCTCGGCTGTTCGGAGATCTCGTGCATCCCGGGTCACCAGCCCTCCGCCGCGTCGGTACGCTGGTGGAGACCCCCGCGTTCGTGCCTCACCTGTCGGGGATCGCCAACCTTGAGTTGTTTTGCCGTGCAGGCGGACAGAAGATGGCGGCAGCGGATCTCGAGGGAGCGCTCGAAGTT
>Ga0265292_1001299_pt1 | contig 22803 bp, 14 predicted proteins | sample Munlanlewell296A_FD_189080 | JGI IMG/M metagenome (GOLD analysis project Ga0265292, IMG submission 189080) | Leachate microbial communities from a municipal landfill in Southern Ontario, Canada - Leachate well 296A | ecosystem: Engineered > Solid waste > Landfill > Unclassified | place: Canada... | reverse complement strand
AGAAACTAGCAAAGTATTATTCCGGCAATTTTAAGGAAAAAGAGGCGTGGAAAGACAAAATTCACCATCTCCAATTTAAAAAATACGACCGTAACACATTGCTTCGGGTGCTTAACGATCAAAACCGTGGTTTTCATAGCGGTATTAAAACTCTGGCTAACATCGATCTGTTGGGGAATGATAATACATTTGCAGTCGTTACCGGACAGCAATTAGGATTTTTTGGCGGACCGTTATATACGATCTACAAAGCAATCACTGCCGTTAAACTAGCACAAAAACTCGGCAGTGAATATCCGGAGTATAATTTTGTTCCCGTGTTTTGGCTTGAAGGCGAAGACCATGATTTCGACGAAATAAACAAGACCAAGTTCATCAATTCTGCGAATGAACTTTCGATGGTAGAATATCTCTTTGGTGGTAAACCGCTGGAACGCAATATCGGCGCAACCGGTACAATCGTTATCGATGAACATATTGAAGCTTTTTTTCAAACCATAGAATCAGGTTTGCCAAAATCCGATTTTACTCCCGCATTAACCGCACTGTTGCGGGGGTATTATAAACAAGGGAGTACTTTTTTAAAAGCATTTGCGGGTTTCCTTAATCATATCTATGAAGATTCAGGAATCATCTATGTCAACGCGAACAATCCTGAATTAAAGAAGATTCTTACACCCCTCTTCCAAACCGAAATCCTTGCCAATTCAGAAACGTCAAAATTGGTCATACAACAAAGTGTCGAACTGGAAGAAAACTATCATGCACAGATTAAAGCAAAAGCATTAAATCTTTTTATGTTCTACAAAGGCGGTCGGCATCTCATCGAACCATCCGACACCGGCGACTATTTTCTGAAAAATCTTCGCCAACGTTTTACCAAGGATGAACTACTTGCCGTCGCTTCGGAAACACCTGAAGTATTGTCTCCTAATGTTGTTATGAGGCCATTGTGCCAAGATATGCTCTTCCCAACCGTTGCGTATGTTGCCGGTCCCGGTGAAATCGCATATTATGCTCAACTGAAACCTGTGTACGCACATTTTAATGTGACAATGCCGATTATTTATCCCCGTGCTAGCATCACGCTGATAGAAGAAAAAGTGCACAAAGTATTGGAAAAGTATTCATTGGAATTAGACGACCTGTTCGGCGAAGTTGAGCCGGTATTGGCAAAAGTCTCGGAACAGGTTTCCGAGGTAAAAGTTGACGCACTGTTTGAAATGCTCGATGTGAAGATTAAAGAAGCGGTGAACGAAGCGCGGTTCGGAATTCAACAAATTGATACGACATTAAACGGAGTTGTCGACGGAACACTTGGCAAGTTCCAACAACAACTGGATGTGCTGAAGCAAAAAACACAAAAAGCGCAGCAACAGAAAGAAGAGATTTCATTAAAACAAATCAGGAAAGCGTCGATGAATATTTTCCCCTATGGAAATTTTCAGGAGAGAGAATTCAGTGTCGTGCATTATCTGAACAAATATGGCCCGGACTTTGTCAAATGGGTGGCGAACGAACTTGTGATAGATAAATTTCAGCACCAAGTGATCACAATGTAAACAGAAATCGATTTAGTCCAATAAACAAACGCCACGCTTCGAAGTACGAAAGCATGGCGTTTTGTATTTTTTTTGCTTATACGTTTTACTTAATCACGAGTTCGGTTGCTTTATCAAAAAAGTGTGCTTTACTCATATCGAAGGTAAAATCCTGCTTTTGACCTGCCTGAATTACCATCGGAGTCATACGCGCTACCAATTGTGCCGCACCGCAGGTGAAATACGTGAATATTTCATTTCCCATCGGCTCCACCACTTCTACCGTAGCAGTAATTTTTGATGAGCGCGTCTTTTCAGCGCTAATATGTTCCGGACGAATACCCAACCACAATTCTTTGCCGATATACTCCGTTAGTAATTTCTGTTTCTCTTTGGAAATATCCACCGACAGTTGAGTTCCTTTTTCAAAGAATTTCATTCCCGTTTCTTTGACAATAGACCCTTCGACGAAATTCATTGACGGACTTCCGATAAATCCCGCAACAAATTTGTTTGTAGGATTATTATACAGATTCAGTGGCGTATCAATCTGCATCACATTGCCGTCCTTCATCACAACAATCCTGTCCCCCATTGTCATCGCTTCCGTTTGATCGTGGGTAACATAGATCATTGTTGCATCCAAACGTTGATGGAGCTTTGAGATCTCCGTCCTCATTTGCACGCGCATTTTTGCATCAAGGTTGGAAAGCGGTTCGTCAAAAAGGAACACTTTTGGTTTTCGAACAATCGCTCTGCCCACGGCAACTCGCTGGCGCTGTCCACCGGAAAGTGCTTTCGGTTTACGGTCCAGATACTCTTCGATACTTAATATTTTGGCCGCATCCCGTACCCGCTTATCAATTTCTTCTTTAGGAAACTTCCGCAGTTTCAAACCGAACGCCATGTTCTCATAAACGCTCATGTGAGGGTATAGTGCATAATTCTGGAACACCATCGCAATATCTCTGTCCTTCGGAGGAACATCGTTCATCACTTTTTGATCGATTGTCAATGTTCCGCTGGAAATATCTTCTAAACCTGCGATCATCCGCAGCGTAGTAGATTTTCCGCAACCGGACGGTCCGACAAGAACAACAAATTCTTTGTCCTGAATTTCGACGGAAACACCTTTTACCGCAACCACACCACCTTCATATTCTTTCTTGATATTATCGAGTTTTACATTTGCCACAGAAGACTCCTATCGTTGTAATGCCTGGATTGTTTCCCAGAAAGAGGGATATGAAATTGAAACGCATTCTGCGTTCTTGATCGTCGACGTTCCCTTCAGCCCAAGCGATGCAATTCCAAATGCCATTGCGATCCGGTGATCGTCGTAACTATCGAACTCACCTTGAAGTAAATTATTTTTTGAGTGAAAAGCAAACCCATCCTTTGCACCATCGACAGTCAGTCCCATTTTTCGCAAATTGTCGCAAACCGCTTCGATCCGGTCAGTTTCCTTGTTACGCAAATCCTGTGCATCACAAACCTGGAATGAACCTTCAGCAAATGCAGCAGCAATCGACAATATGGGAATCTCATCAATAATATTGGGAATGATTGCCCCGTCCAAGACAAGATCAGTGTGAAGATTCGACGAACGGACAACAATATCGGCCAATGGCTCACCTCCAACGATTCGTTCATGTTCGATGGAAATGAAAGCGCCCATTTGTTTCAAAATTGAAATAAAACCGACCCGCGTCGGGTTCATTCCGACATTTTTTATTAATATTTCAGATCCTGGAACGATCAATCCGGCAACGATAAAAAATGCGGCAGATGACGGATCGCCCGGAACAGCAAATACACCGGCGGATATTTTCCTTCCGCCGTCTACAGTAACGATAGTTTTTCCATCGACTGTTTGTGAAGTTAAACCCAACATTCGTTCCGTATGATCCCTTGAAGGTTCGCGTTCTATCACGCGCGTCGTTCCTTCAGCATACAATCCGGCGAACAGTACGGCAGATTTTACTTGCGCGCTTGCAATCGGTAATTCGTAATCTATTGCGTTTAATCGCTCGGCAGGAAGAATAGTCAACGGTGCTGTTTTCGATTCCGTTGCAGTGATACGTGCTCCCATTGTGCTTAGCGGGTCAATGATACGTTTCATCGGCCGTTTGACAAGATACTCATCTCCCGTAATTGTCGTTGCAAATTTTTGACCGACAAGAATTCCAGACATCAGCCGAATGGTCGTTCCAGAATTTCCGGCATCAAGAGCCGTTGAAGCATGTTGAAGACCGTGAAGTCCTTTGCCGAAAATAAATAACCTTTCGTTTTCGAACCGATGTTCGATACCGAGGGAATGGAAACAGGAAATTGTACTTAGCGGGTCAGCCGCATGCAGAAATCCAGTGATCTCACTGGTGCCTACAGCAATTGCACCGATCATGACGGAGCGATGTGAAATTGATTTATCCCCCGGAACAACAATTTCGCCGGAAAGTGGTTTTGATGCACTAATGCTTTTATCCATGAACCAGTTATCACACTATTGCGACGCAATAGAATCATGCGTCTGTTACGAAAAAAAATCCCCGACAAATGTCGGGGATTATGCATCCTATGAAGATTATTTTACTTCTGATTGTTCGGGAGAAGGTTCCTTTTTTTCCGGAGCCATCAGTGCCTTGCGGCTCAGGTTCATCCGACCCTTTTCGTCGATTTCGAGCAATTTTACGTCGAAAGTATCTCCAACTTTCACCACATCCGTCACTTTCGCAACGCGTTTTGTATCAAGCTGTGAAATGTGTATTAAGCCTTCTTTCCCGGGAAGGATTTCGGCAAATGCACCGAAGTCCATGATACGCTTTACTGTCGCTTTATAGATCTTACCGGGTTCCGGCACAGCAGTAATTGCGTTAATCAATGCCAACGCTTTATCGCTTTGTTCTTGGGACGTTGCTGCGATCTGAATCGTTCCATCATCTTCAATGTTAATGGACGATGCGCCAGAATCAGCAACGATGCTTCGGATCATTTTACCGCCAGGTCCGATGACCGAACCGATCAGGTCCGTCGGGATCTTGATCGTCGTGAATCTCGGAGCGTACGAACTTAATTCCTGCCTCGGCTTATCCATTGCAGCATTCATTTTCTCCAATTTGTGGAGACGGCCGGCTTTCGCCTGTTCCAGTGCAGTGGCCATAATCTCCAAAGTAATTCCTTGGATTTTGATATCCATTTGGAATGCCGTGATACCGTCAACTGTTCCGGCTACTTTAAAGTCCATATCGCCGAGATGGTCTTCGTCTCCGAGAATGTCGCTCAGAATCGCAACGCGGTCTCCTTCTTTTACAAGTCCCATCGCAATACCGGCACAGGCTTTCTTCAACGGAACACCGGCATCGAACAATGCGAGAGAACCAGCACAAACTGTCGCCATGGATGACGAACCGTTCGATTCGAGAATATCCGAAACGATGCGGATCGTATACGGAAATTCTTTCTCTCCAACGATCAGGTTTTTCAATGAGCGCTCCGCAAGATTTCCGTGGCCGATCTCGCGGCGTCCGGTGGTACCCATACGTCCTGTTTCTCCAACGCTGAACGGCGGAAAGTTGTAATGCAGCATAAAACGGCGCGGCTGGAACTCGATCAAGCCGTCTGTTTTCTGTTCATCATCCTTTGTGCCAAGCGTAACGGTCGTGAGCGACTGAGTTTCACCGCGGGTAAATAACGCCGATCCGTGTGCACGGGGAAGCACTGCCGTTTCGATCGTAATCTGACGAACATCTTCCAAACCGCGACCATCAAGCCGTTTTTTCTTACCGAGAATCATTTCCCGCATTTCCCGTTTCTCGATGTCATGAATAATTTCTTCAATGAGACTTTCCTGTTCGGGGAATTTTTCCTTTAACGCTTCCATCACACCGGAAACGATTTCATTACGTTTAGCGGCACGTTCTTCCTTTGCGGAAACGGTATTAGCCGCTGCACGAAGTTTCTCTGTCGCTAGCGATTGTACGTCTGCTAACAACGCAGGATCGTATGCTTTTGGTTCGACAATTCGTTTTGCTTTTTTTACTTCGGCTGCAAATTCCAATTGAACCTGACAGATTTTTTTAATTGCATCATGTCCGAACGCGAGGGCCGCGAGCATATCCTTTTCGGAAATTTCTCTGGATTCACCTTCCACCATCAGAATTGAACTTTCCGTACCGGCGACCGTAACATCCATATCGCTCAGTTCAAGTTCCGAGAATGTCGGGTTGAGAATGAATTCCCCGTTCAGTCTTCCGACGCGGACTTCTGCAATCGGTCCGTCGAATGGCGAGTCCGAAATCATCAACGCTGCAGACGCTGCGCACGCACCGAGAACATCGGCATCATTCTGTTGATCGGATGAATAGACTGTGACAACAATCTGCGTATCGCAGTGATAATTTTCCGGAAACATCGGACGGATCGGCCGGTCGATTAAACGTGCCGACAGGATTTCCTTGTCGGAAGGACGGCCTTCACGTTTTAAATACCCGCCAGGGATTTTTCCGGCAGCGGACATTTTTTCACGGAATTCAACCTGAAGAGGAAAATAATCCAATCCTTCTTTCGGTTGTTTTGTCGCAACAATGGTCGCTAGGACCATCGTATCTGCGTATCGGATCATTACCGCACCATCCGCTTGTTTCGCGAAACGGCCTGTCTCAAATTCCAGAGTATAATTGCCGATCTGGACGCTCTTTTTTACTATCATATAATTTTCTTCTTTTCTATGTACTGTGTCACTGTGAATGCAGCTTATTTACGGATATTCAATTCGCCGATAATTTTTCTGTAGCGTTCGATATTTATTTTCATCAAATAATCGAGCAGACGGCGGCGTTTTCCGACCATTCTCAGCAGTCCAACGCGCGAATGGTTGTCCTTTTTGAACTTTTCAAAATGTTCTGAGAGTGAATTGATGTTCGCGGTGAGAATTGCGATCTGAACTTCCGGTGAACCGGAATCATTCGCACTTTTACCGAATTTCTTTACAAATTCGCTTTTTTGTTCCTTTGAAATAGCCATTGTAACTCCTTATGAAGATATATGTTTATGTTGTTCAATAATTTTCTGAATTGTTATTTTATCGTTACCCATTTCTGCCACCAGTTCATCCACAGAATTAAACTTCTTTTCACTGCGGGTACGTTCGAGACAGTGAACTGAGACAGATTCGTCGTAAATGTCCTTGTCAAAATTAAAGATATTTACTTCAATAGTTCTTTCCTGTGCCTCGCCGAATGTCGGATTATGTCCGATACTCATCATGCCACCATACCAGCGGCCTTCAACTTGAATCTTCACACCGTAGATCCCAACTTGAGGTACTAATTTCTTCGGATCATGTAATTTGATGTTTGCTGTCGGATATCCGAGCTGCTTTCCTCTTCCGTATCCCCGGACAACAGTGCCGGAAAATCCATACTCATATCCCAGCATCTTGTTTGCTAAAGATATTTTCCCGTTCAAAACTGCTCCCCTAATGGCAGAACTACTGATTACAGAGCCGTCCACATTCATCATTGCTACCGCTTCAACAGAAAAATTGTGTTGCTTTCCCAACTCCACCACTTGATTCATTCCACCCTCACGGTCTCGTCCAAACTGATGATTAAATCCTTCGATCACCTCTGTTACACCGACACCTTGAATGATGTATTGGGAATAGAATTCCTGAAACGTTAGGCGTGAAAATTCAAATGTAAACGGGATGATGAATATCGCATCAACTCCATATCGTTCAATTAGTTGGAGCTTTTCATCAAGAGTACAAAGTATGTCGACACTCTTCTTTCCTTGTGATACCACTTCTCTCGGATGCGGTGTAAATGTCACAATAATACTCCGGCCATTCATCCTTTTTGCTTTTTCCACCACCTGACGAATAATCGACTGATGTGCCTGATGGACTCCGTCGAACATTCCAATCGAAATGACGGAATTTTTATCGTATGGTACTTCATTCAACGAGCGATAAATGATCATGCGTTTACTGCCGCCGATTGAATCTTTGGTTCCAGTGTGTGCAATTGCTCTACGGGTAACGCTTCATTAACATGAAACTCACCGATCCTGGTACGTGTCAATTGCTTCAAATACGCTCCACAACCCAATTTCACGCCAATATCGTTTGCCAACGACCGAATGTAGGTCCCTTTGGAACACACTACCCGAAATCCTACATATGGAAGGTTCAACGATGTCATTTCAAATTCTTTAATCTCAATTTCTCGTGTTGCGCGCTCAATCTCTTTTCCTTTTCGGGCATCTTTATATAGACGCCGTCCATTCTTTTTTATCGCTGAATACATTGGTGGAAGTTGTTGTTGAATTCCTATGAATCCGTAAATTACATGCTTTAATTCAGATTCAGATACATGACTAAATTCTTTTCTTTCAATTACTTCAGTCTCAGTATCAAAGCTTTTTGTAATACCGCCCAATTCAATAATGCCGGTATACTCTTTTTCCCAATCCATAAACTGGTCTATTTTTTTTGTCATCTTCCCAGTGCAGAGGATTAACAGACCTGTCGCTTTTGGATCGAGAGTCCCTGCGTGACCAATCTTTTTAATCTCGAACATTGCCCTGACCCGATGAACGATATCAAACGAGGTCCAATCGACCGGTTTATTTACGAGAATGATCTCCCCTTCTTCCAGGTGTAATGATTCCTTCACTCCTGCATGCAGCACTGATCACTCATCCTTTTTTTGAATCGGATCATCCTTATGAATCTGCTTAATTAATGATTCGATGTGCATGGCATTATCCAGGGATGTGTCATGACGAAACTCCAGGATCGGAACAAATTTTAAATTGATCCTGGATCCAAGTTCTGACCGAAAGTGACCTTTTTTCTTTTCGATCTGCGCCATGGTCTTTTCCTGCTTTTCCTTCGAACCCATGATGCTGACAAACACACGGGCAGTACGGAGGTCCGGAGTAACCCGCGCTTCGGTCACCGTCGTAAAACCAAATTCGGTGCTGCCACTGAAGGTTCTACTAAGCATCGTACCCAATTCTTCCCTAATCAGAGAAGCAACTCGTTCCGTTCGTATAGACATCAGATCAACTTCCGTTTGGTTTCGACAAGTTTGAATGCTTCGAGAATATCACCGACTTTGACATCGTTAAAATTTTCCAGTCCAAGACCGCATTCAAATCCTTTTTCCACTTCTTTCACATCATCTTTAAACCGTTTTAAGGATGCCAAACCTCCCGTAAAGACCGAAACGCCGTCCCGGATCAACCGGACTTTACTATTACGTGTGATCTTTCCATCTAAAACAAAGCAGCCGGCAATAAGACCGATTTTCGGCACCTTAAACGTATCACGTACTTCAACAGTTGCAACAACTTCTTCCGTCACTGTTGGAGCAAGCAATCCTTCAAGAGCATTTTTAATTTCGTTGATCGCATCGTAAATAATACTATACAATCGAATGTCAACTTTTTCCGTCTCTGCTAACCGACGAGCGTTCAAATTCGGTCGGACATGGAATCCGACAATAACCGCACGCGATGCAGCGGCAAGTACGATATCCGATTCAGAAATCGCGCCGACACCTTTGTGAATTACTCTTATCTTTACTTCATCCGTCGACAATTTCATCAGCGAATCAGCCAATGCTTCTACGGAACCATCAACGTCACCTTTTACAACAATGGACAATTCACGTACTTGATGTCCAGCCTGGATCTGCTGTGAGATATCGTCCAGTGTTACCATACGAACCTGACGGAAATCCTGTTCGCGTTTTAGTTGCTGTCGTTTGATACTGATTTCGCGCGAGATACGGTCTGATTCCACGACGATAAACTGATCGCCGGCAGCCGGTATTCCGTCGAATCCAAGAATCTGTACCGGAGTAGACGGCGGAGCGGTTTCAACTTTGTTGCCGCGTTCGTCAAACATCGCTTTCACTTTACCGCTGTAGATACCGCAGATAAACGGATCTCCGATACGTAGCGTCCCCTTTTGAACGAGCACTGTGCCGATTGTTCCTTTTCCTTTGTCAACCTGGGATTCAACTACAGCACCACGCGCCATACGATCTGGATTCGCTTTCAAATCAAGTACTTCCGCTTCCAAAAGAACTTTTTCCAACAACAAGTCCATATTTTTTCCGGATTTTGCAGAGACTTCAACAGACTGATATTTTCCGCCCCATTCTTCAACCAACACGCCGCGGTCTGACAATTGCTGACGGATTCTATCCGGATTTGCTTCAGGTTTATCGATCTTATTAATCGCAATAATAATAGGAACGTTAGCCGCTTTCGCATGATTGATGGCTTCGATTGTTTGCGGCATCACGTTGTCTTCCGCAGCAACAACAAGCACAACGATATCTGTTACCTGCGCGCCGCGTGCACGCATTGCTGTGAACGCTTCGTGACCGGGAGTATCGAGAAATGCGATATGCTTGCCGCTCGGCAATAACACTTCATACGCACCGATATGCTGGGTAATACCGCCTGATTCGCCGGCGACAACATTCGCATTACGGATATAATCCAGCATCGAGGTCTTACCATGATCGACGTGACCCATAATGGTAACAACAGGAGCTCTCGGTTTCAGGTTTTCAATCTTATCCGGAATATCTTCGAGTACATCAATGGTAAATTCCGATTCGAATTCTACTTGCTTGTCGTATTCATCGGCAAGCAATATGATCGTATCCTTATCCAGACGTTGATTGATTGAAACCATAATTCCGAGACCGATACATTTCGCAATTACATCCGAAGCGCTCACTTTCATGAGGTTGGCCATTTCGCCAACGGAGACAAATTCTGTTACACGGATTTTATTTGCTTCCAGCGCCTTGGCTTCATCCTGTAATGCTTGCTCTTCTTCACGTTCACGTTTTCGTTTCTTTCGATGAGCGGCGCGGCTGCTGATTACTGTTTCAGCGTCATCCAACTCCGCCAATGTCTTTTTAATAGCGGAGTCGACCTGCACCTGATCGATTTCATACGGACGCAGTTTCCCTTTTTTCTTTTTCTTCCCTTTTGCATCCGTTTCAGTTTCTGTTTCCGGAGTTTTGGTTTCAACTCCCCCGCCAACTTTTTTCTTCTTTTTCTTCTTTTTCTTTTGTTCTTCCGTTTCGGCAGCAGCAGTTGAAGTTCCCGGACGCGCAGGTTTTTCCTGACTACGGGGTGGTTTCGGTTTGACCAATTCCATCTTGCCTTTAACAGTCAATCCTTTCATCTGGGATCCGCGATTTGCCCGTAACGTTTCCAATGGAGAATTTGCACGTTCATCTTCCACTTTCGGAATTTCGGATTCAGTCTGGGGCTGCTGTAATGTTTTAATAACTACAAACTCTACCGGCGGTTTTGGCTCCTGCGGTTCCGGTTGTACTTCTTCTACAGGTTCGGTAACCGGCTGTTTTTTCTCTTCGACAACGACTTCTTCCTCTTTCGCCTTGATTTCGATCGTTTTTCTTCGAGTTTCTTTCATTTCCGCAATCTTGCGCTGATGTCGCTCAGCAATATCTTTCTCTTTCTTAAAATGCGCGTTGATATCACGCATCATGTCATCATCCACGGACGACATCAGGTTCTTGACCTGCTTATATCCCTTTTTGTTTAAAAAGGCTACAACATCGTTGAAGCTGATATTGAGGTCTTTCGCAACGTCTTTGACTTTGACTTTTTTTACTGCTTCGGACATTAGTTTCCTTTAGTCTAACACAACGTTATGATGCTGATTTTTCGGGTTCCGTGCTCTCGGATTCTTCGTCGTCATCTTCTTCATCAACTTCGGCTTCTTCATATTCCTTTTTGATGAGTGCAACAATTTCTTTCAATTTCTCTTCATCTGCGCCGATTTCCTGCAGCAGGTCTTCTACATCTGCATCAATAACCTCTTTAGCAGTTTCATAACCGGCTTCAAGGAATTTGTTATACAGATCGTCGCCAAGCTCTTCTTTGAATTCTTCAAGATCAATGTCGTATTCGCTTCCTTCTTTTACCAGCTGGATATCATATCCGGTCAGTTTGCTTGCAAGCCGAATATTTTGTCCGCCTTTACCGATCGCCATCGACACCTGTGAATCTTCAACTGTTACTGTGGCTTTGTTATTCACTTTGTCCAGTTCAATGTTCTTCAGCTTCGCCGGCGCGAGTGCGCGGGTGATGAATGTCGCTTTATCATCGTTGTAATTAATCACATCGATATTTTCATTATTTAATTCACGCACGATTGCATGGATTCGAACGCCTTTCATACCGACGCAAGCGCCGACGGCATCAATTCTGTCATCCGACGATTCGACGGCCACTTTTGCACGTTCTCCTGGTTCACGGGCAATGCTCTTAATTTCAATGATTCCGTCGTATACTTCCGGAATTTCAAGTTCAAATAAACGCTCCAAAAACCGTCCGTCTGTTCTGGAAACGACCACCACCGGATTGCTGGCATTCTTTCTGACTTCTTTTACAACACCGCGGACCGTATCGCCCTTTTTGAATCGCTCTTTGGGAATCTGTTCGCTGCGCGGAAGCAACAATTCATTCTTATTATGCATGATCAACAAATCATTATTCCTAATCTGATACACTTCACCGACAACAATTTCACCGATAGAGTTGGAATATTCACTGAAGATCAGTTCTTTTTCAATCTCCTTAATTCTTTGTGTAAAATTTTGCTTTGCCGTTGTCACCAACCGGCGGCCGAACTGCGCCAACGGGATGATCTCTACATATTCTTCTCCCACTTCCAATTCTTCACCGGATAATTTCCGTGCTGTTTCCATATCGATCTGCGTAGCAGAATTTTCCACCACTTCAACGATTTGCCTCTCAAGATAAATCTCAATATCTCCTTTATCCATATTGACAACAACATCGAATTTTGCATCCAGCCCGTATTTCTTCCGCACCATCATGCCGAAAATATCTTCGACGATCCCGGCAAGTATATCCTTGTCAATGCTTTTATCCCGCACTAAGCCGGAAAACGATTCGACAATATCATGATTCATTATACTTCTCCCAAAGGTTGTACTTCTTACTTAATTTGAGGTATGATAAACGTTTCAATGATCTCAGAGAACGGCACCTCAACCTGCTTTCCGTTCTTGAAGATCGTAATATTCTTTTCTGTTACTTGTTCTAATTTGCCTGCGATGATGGTTTTCTTTCCATCGGCATGATACGTTACTTTGCATGTTCGTCCAATATTTCTGCTGTATTGACGTACCAACTTCAGCGGTCTGTCCAGATCCGGTGACGACACATCCATTCGATATCGCCCTTGTATTAGATCGGACTCATCCATTTTCTCGGATAATTCCCTGCTGATCTCGGAACATTCATCCAATGAAATACCATGATCCGTATCTATATAAATTTCGATCACTTTGCTGGAACGTTCTCCGCGCAACACAATATCAACAATGAATGCATTGAATTTATCCGTGATCGGATGAAGGATTTCCTGTATTTTATCGGTAACTGAGGGCATACGAATGTGTGTATCAAAAAAAAGTCCCGCAATTCTGGCGGGACTTTCACTGCACTAATATAGTATTTGTTCGGACCATTCGCAAATAAATTATCATTAGAAAAATGCTCTCACTTCCATCCTTCCGGTATGCACAACGGACGAGGTGACGGTAGTCCTGCCGGAATAGTGCAGAGAAAATTGGACATTTCCTCCCATCCTGTATTCCGACGTCAGGTTCCATAAATAATTCTTCCCAATGTCCCTGCCAGTAGTTAATTCATACGGTGGATTATATCCTACGGAACGATTCTGCAGAATCACTTCTTCCCTCGAAAACTCTGAACGAACCTGCCCATTCCCCAAAAAACCGTAAACAAATCGGAGTGCTTGCCCGTTGAAGTTAGCAGTTACCGGAGACGGACCAGCATAGTCGTCTCCTTGACTTGTTTCAATTTTCAAACCGATTTCAATATGTGATTCCGGCCTGTATGAAAGATCCGTGACCAATGCGATTGATGCAATACTGCGAGATCGATTGATCTGCGATGACGACACCGCAATGTCATCTTTTACAATGATATCGGTTTGATTCGAAATGTCGTTGGCTAATTGAATTCGTGATCTCAGCGAACGTTCGCGTGAATAGTTTCGTTCATTTCCGGATGCAAACTGATTCAATCCTTTTCTTTGATTAAAACGAAACCGGAAAGAATATTCTGGATGGTATTCAAACAGAAACAGGTCTTGTTGAATGAACTGATATCCCATTAACGTGGTAACAGGATTTAAAAATGCATCCATATCTAAAAAATAGATCTTAGTAATATTCGATTCCGTGCTACGTTCTTCCATCCGGAAAAATGTTTCCGTGGAAACATTGGTAACCATTTTCCCGATAACGGTTCCAGGATTTTTGATCATCTTACTCGGACTGATTCTGATTCGCGACGAAGTTTTCAAGGTGATTACCGGAATAAGATTTTCACTGTTTAACGCTAAAGCGATATACTCCCCATCATACCGGTCCTGAATAAATTCTCGCTCGTCATTCAGATCTATGATGCCGTTTTCATTAGCATCAGTCCACGAATATTGTCCTTCTCCTTTCCTCACTTTATAGAAATACCGTTCCAGTTTTGCGGTCCGTTGAGTTGCAGCATCGTAGAGAAGATCAATATCCAATCCTTGCGAAAACGGTCGATACCGCGATTGCAGTTTTATTAGTGTCGTCTGATGATTCTGGTTGTTCGTCTGGAATGCCCGGGTAAAACTCTTTTCACGAAATGTCACAACACTCGATGCGGAAAAGTTTTCAATTTCCCGCAAGGCTAATGAATAGTGCTGTGTTAATGAGTTTGATTGTGGAATCAAGTTACCTGCATCGACTGCATCGTCATTTCTCCATTCAAATTCTGTCGATGCGTCCATACCGAACAGGTCATGCACGGAAACTTTCGGTGCAAATTCCACAAAGGCATAACTGAAATTTAAGATTGAATCCGCTGCGTCGTCACGAACCGTTCGGCGTTCCTTCTCGAAACGAAACGACGGCACAACATTCTGCAGTGAATATTCTGTTTCACCTTTTTGACGGATCCAATTATTAGAACGCAGTTGTTGTTTTTCCTCCCCGGAGATCGTTTCTATATAGTATGAAACAAATGGATATCCGGGGATTTTAGCATTTACCGAACCGTCATATCGCTCGGAAAAGAATTGCCCTGTCCGTTCCAGCGTACCGTAGCCTGAAGAAAGAATGATAGCTTCCGAAGGTAGATATGAAAATTTTGATTCTCTCATCTCTTCGTCTGCAACCATACCGGATAGAAGGCTGTCCGTGCTCCATTTGCGACCAAATTCAATTTCATCAGTACGGTCCAGAGAAAGAAACCGAGATTGTTTATAGCGTTCAGAAACTGTGAAATCTACTGAGCCAATTTCCGTCGATCCAATGACAATCTTAGTGGGATGATATCGAGCTACAAAGTTTACTGCACCACCAGTATTGGAAGTATCACCAATAGAAGAGAACCTGTTTCTATCAATATCACTTGCGGCATACTCTCCTTCTATTGTCAGATCGGTCAACACCTGTGCTGTTGAATGAAAAGAATATAATTGATGCAACTGTGGTGCCGGCAAAATGACGATTGGAGCATATTGTCCGGCGCCGAGACCAACAAACACATACCGTCCGATACCCTCGCGAATGTAATCTCCATTCCCTTGTCCTACCGGAGAAAAAGAAACAGAATAGATTGCCTGTGCAGTATTTTGTTCCCATCGATAGAAGCGAACAGCGGTTCCATTGATCGTTGAATCTATCGCACGGTACATCCCTTTGCCGATTCCCAGTGAGTCTCTACCAAGAAGTACAATACCGGAATTCTTCGCCGTAGTATTCCCTGCCTGTTGAAGCAATGCTTTATCCGAATCTGTCAAAGTAATATCGATTGGTGCATCCGGATCGTCTCCTTCACGGAAATAATTAACGCGAACAGTAATATCACTTGTAAGCTTCGTATCACCATCTACGCCAACAAAATTTCTGGTGTACTGTCTATCTGAATATTCAAAATCAACAACGATGCGCGAATTGCCGGTGATGAGTCTTCGAGTGGTAAAAATCACTTCTGCAGAACCATATTCAATGGTATAGTCATTATTTTCACCCCGTACCATCACCGTCCCGTCAACATACACCTTTTCGCTTCCGGCAATAATGATGATTGCCCGTTCATTATTTTTTCCTGATAATCTGTATGGTCCCTGAACACCCTCAACACCTTGAAATTGATTTGTCGTAAACTTACCACGGCTCGTTGCACCCGTGAGTTGAACTTTTGTCCGAGGTGTAAAAAATTGATGATCTGCCAATATTTTTGCTCCTTGGAGTTTTCGGTTCACATGTACAAATTCTCCGGACTGTGCGGAGAATTGAAAATCGCCAAGCGTTGCGGTATATGAAGGACTTTTTATTTCTACGAACACATTATCAATCTCCTGCAGTGACTGTGTATTCCCCTGCGGCTGGATTGGAGTATTTTCATCGGTCAACGCCGCAACAATATCAATATCGTCGGAAAGTTTCCCTGCCATTTGCAACCGGAATCCCGAGCTAAGCGTCAGATCCCTGTTCGAACCGACTAAAAAACCTCGGTTGATTGAACCGCTTTTCGACAATTCGGGACCGAATATGTTGGAAAACACACCCTCCGTCCTAGTTACTACTGTGTGCTTTTTCTTTTTCCCGAGAGAATCATTTTGATATGTCAGTGTTCGAAGACTGTAGGAAGGCTGAAGTTTGATTGGAACAAATGTATACGAAATATACAACCGAGATTTTTGCTGAACCGATGAATCAAAAAACACTGTTACGGTATTCGTCGGTCGATGAAATAGCATATTTCGTGTGGCAGTTGAATCAATACGAACGCGAATTGATGCGGGAACGATAAACGGCTTGGATAAACTGAATGAAACGGAGTCTCTTGATTCCTGAATTGGAAATGATTCGACATGAACAGCCGACGGATTTTGTGCGAAGGCGATCAACAGCGGAAAAAAACAAAACCATTTTACTATTGAGAATGTCATTGTATGAAATGTTCCAATAGTAAAAAGCTACGTTAAACCTCCATCAATTGAAAATAAAAAAGTCATCCGTTCACCGAATGACTTTTTTTATTGTTGTACCGAGGGCCGGACTTGAACCGGCACTCCTTTAAAGGGAACTGGATTTTGAGTCCAGCGCGTCTACCAATTCCGCCACCCCGGCATGTTGCTGTAGTAATTGTTTAAAAAACATTCGTCTACCACCAGATTTTAAAAACTTCTCTCATTATGTTGCTTCAGTTCCTGTAGCAAGCTCTTCCACATGAAATGTGAAAAAAGGCTTTCGTGATTTTGCAGACCAAATAGACTTTTATTGTACTGAACAATTTTTTTTTGAACGATATTGCTTACACCTGTATAAAATTCTTTATCATTTTTCCGATATCGAAACGTAAACGAATCCAATTTTGAATCCTGCGCGCTCTCCATCTAGACTACCACTTCCGCCGTAGGCGGACTCTCCTGTCTGAACTGAACAAATATACGACATTTTTTTAGATCTGGCAAGTCCAGGGTCATTACTCTATTGCATATCCATACTGTTGTTCACTCTTCAGAAAATTTTTTTATTGCATCGATATGTTTCACGATAGCTTTTGCTTTACTTTTTCCGAAGGTCAGCCAATGCCATGATGTGTCCGGTTCCGGATGTTCCACTAACGGGATTCGCAGGATCGGTTTCCCCTTGTATTCGCTGATGACCGGTTGTTGTTCTGATTGTTGTTCTTCCATAACTGCTTTTCTAATATTTAAGAACGTTTATAAAGATAGGCTGGATCAAATTTTTTATTTTGTTTGCCGTCATGTAAACAATACGATCCCCCGCTGAAGAGCGAAACGCATCCATGTTCTCCCCTTTTATTGATAGCATAGAATGTTACATTAAACTTCGGTTTGCCGTCGTCCGTCAACAGCCGTTTCATTTTTGTGTATTCCACAATCCGTTTGCAGGCCATGAAACACGCTTCTTCGGGAGATTTTCCCTGCCGCATAAACTCAACTATCAACACGGAACTACAGCATGTAAGATTCGCTTCCCCGCGTCCCGTTGAACCCGCACCTCCCACTTCATTATCAACATATAGTCCTGCACCGATAATTGGAGAATCACCGACGCGACCGGGGATTTTATACGCCAAACCACTTGTCGTGGTCACGCCGGAGATATTTCCATTCCGGTCCTTTCCAAGACAGTTGATGGTCCCATTTGTATGCATCACTTCATGAAATTTCGAGCCGATATTTTTATCGTCGATGGAGTGTGGAGGAAGATAATCATCTTCAGTCGACAAGTGCTCTTTCCATTTTACCCACATGTTCCGGGATTCTTCCGTCAACAAATCTTCTTCCTTGAAGCCGTGCATTTTCGCAAATTGTAACGCGCCTTCGCCCACAAGCAAAACGTGATCGGTCCGTTCCATCACCATCTTTGCTACCAACGAAGGATTTTTAATATTCCGTAATGAAGCAACAGCTCCTGCGCGATGCGTCGGTCCGTGCATGACTGATGCATCGAGTTCAACGATCCCATCTTCATTGGGTAGTCCTCCATAACCGACAGTCATATCGTTCGGATCATCTTCCACGAGATTTACTCCCGCAATAACAGCATCTAGCGCATCGCTTCCTTGTTCGATCATACGCATGGCTTTATCTACAGCAGCAAGACCGTTACCGCTGCTGATCACTACCGTAGGCCGTACAACACCCAATAGTGATTGCGTTGATGCCACCTCTGGCAGTAGTGCTGCCGCAGCTCCGGTCAATGCGACGGAGGATAAAAATTTTCGTCGAGAAAAATTGTTCATAAAAAATTCCTCTACTCAGTTATCAAGAATGGTGATAAAGTAAGATGAGAAGAATAAAGATGCAACCGGCGGCCCATACATAAGGGGAAAAAAAAGGGTGCCGAAGCACCCTTATGAAAGACGGTGAATTGTCCTGTTATTTCAAAATGAGCATCTTTTTTATGTCCGAGAATGTACCTGCAGTGAGCTTATAATAATACACACCGCTTGACATCGATGTTGCGTCAAACTGCACTGCATACACGCCGGCTTGATGTATGCCATCCGCCAATCGAGCAACTTCACGCCCGATGACATCATATACGGTCAATACAACATTCGATTGATTCGGTACATTGAACCGGATCGTTGTTGTAGGATTGAACGGATTCGGATAGTTTTGCTCAAGCATAAAGGCGGACGGTACTACTCCAGCAATCTGCTGAGCTACGGCAGCAATAGCATCAGGATCGAGAGCTATTGTTTGCATATCCGACTTGCCGATATCTCCAATGAGCGATGCAACACCGGTAGTCGTATCAATCGCGATCAATGTATTCAGCGCTGTTCCTGTACCGGTCAAGCCGTACAATTTACCATTCTTGTCGAATATGATATCCACGATACCAATACCAACATTGGCTTTCCCAACCAATGTTGATTTACCGGTGGTACGGTCCACTTTATAAATATTGTCCTGTGTACCGCCAGTTCCGGTATTGCGGAGTGACATCCAGAGCGTCCCGCTTACTGGATTGATAGCTAAACCGCCGACGCGTTGTGTCGAGCCATTCGTCCCAATTTGCGTTGCAGTGCCGGTATTCATGTTCACACGATAGATTGCACCGCTGAATGCGCCCATGTACGCCATCGAATCATCATAGATGGCAAGACCTTTTAGATTTGCAATAGGAACAATTGCCAGTTGCTGTGTATTGATGCCGTCACTACTGATGCGAAAAAGTGCACCGCCATTCGGAGCTCCGGAATTATTGTATGCGTATAATTCTTTCGATTTCGGATGGACACGCAGAGTATGGATCTGTGTTATTTCTGTTTTTGTTACCAATGTCGCAGTGCCAGCACTCGAATTGACTGTATATAGTTTTCCACCATCGACTGATCCCGTAGCAGCATACAATGTACCGGGAACAGCTTTTACGATCTGGAATCCGTTACCAGAGAGTAAAATCTTGTATGTTGGCACATTCAGATCATTCGAGGCAATCATGATGGTGTCTTTTTGTACACCACCTAAGAGCGGTTTAAAAACAACATTCAGCGCCAGTACACCTTCTCCGGGCAGCTTAAACGGAACAGCCGGTTTATTGATGATGGTAAAATGATCCGAATTGTTTGTAATTGTGGAGAAGATCAATGTATCGATACCGTCATTAGTAATAACAACTGAAAGCGTATCGCTGGCTTCATTCACTTTTTTCGTACCGAATTCAAGGAAGGAACGATCGATTGCGAAAACACCGCCGGGCATTGGTCCGATTTTCGCAGAACTGATCCATGTCCCCCATGCATTTTTTGATGATGCATATTCCGTATGCGCCCACATGGTTACCTGATCCGTCGGATCAAGCGCTGCACCGCTATAATCTCCCCAACGGTTTCGTGTTCCACCAAAAGTGAGAATATAGTTTCCAGCTCCTTCTTTCATTGTTACGCTTGAGGATAAACCGGCAGGATCATTCTTTTTTCTTCCGGAAACATATGCTCCAGGGTATTCAGTCATGCCGCTTCTTGAATACGTCACCATTATGTCCTGATCCTTATTCACAACAATCGCAGGATAAAAATACCAATATCCGTCTGCACCAAATGCCACATCTTCTAATTTTGTTTTGGTAAACGGGTTAAATTTTACATAACGGACGGCAGAATATTCATTATTCGGACCGGACGCCACAGCATGTGTAATCCACAACGCACTATCTCGGAATATAGAATTCGCACGAATCTGCCGGCTTCCGCTTTCTAACAATGGTGAACCACCGCCTAATTGTTGCGGTTGCGACGGCGTCCGATATGTATTCACCGTAATATTATCGGCAATCATCGTCGGATTCGGTCCGATAGGATCAGTCAACGTCCATACCGTCATATAATTTGTTGGATTGAACGGAGGAATGTTAACGAAAAATGCCTTGTTGCTATGGGTATAAGCATTCGGCGGTCTGATACCGTCGAAGACTGCATTTTGTTCCGGATCACGGAAATCCCAGAAATCAGAGTACGTGATCGGGTTGTTATTATTCGCATACAATTGCGCTTTTGGTATGATGCGAAGTTTGTTATACGCAAAACTTCCTCCTGCAAGAGGAAATTGACGCGAGGAAAGATACAACGCCACACTATCATATCCGAGTGCAGGATAATCTCCCCAATGTGGTGTTAATGAATCGCCGAGCGAAATACCCGAGGTACTCCATTGATACCAATTTCCCAAAGGATTGTCATCATCGGAAATAGCAAAAATGTGCCGATGATCTGTTGCCGTAGGGCTGGTCATCCACAACATCACCCATCGCTTTGCGAAATGGTCGTACAGAATCTGAGGATCATTTGGTCCCAGGCTGCCGGGAAGTGTCGAGAAAAAATTATCCGACGTGATCGTTTTTAATAGAGTTCCATTTTTTTCGAAGATGCGGAACGAAGTATTCACCATTACAATGACATGGTTGGGTCCGACAGCCATAATCGGATCTGGCGGAATGCTGTTGCCCATCGGGAATCCCTGATAAGTTTTTTGAATTACCGGGCGACCGATTGATGAAGCAACGGTGGACGCATCCTGTACGATCGGCATTTGCTGTTTTGCATCAAACTCACTTTTATATTTTTGCGGAGCAATTTCAGATAATGCTGGAATTTCATACTGCGGATAATATGGTGTCATCACTTTTTCTTGAGCAACCTGTTCGTCTCCAGAAGACATTGCCGAGGTAAAATTATCTGTATTCACCGTAACGCCCGCTGCTGTTGTCCCTGTTTTCGGTCCTTTCACAATCTCCGGTGCTGTTCCTTCAAACACTTTAAATACCAAATCACCACCGGTTGGAACTCCGCCGCTCGTTCCACCGGCATGCCATTCACCGACAAGAATATAATATGTTGTTCCGGCAAGCACTTTCATAAATACTTCCGATTGTCTCGTACCCTGTGCGTCGTCGCTACAACGAACTTCTGTCAACGAACCACACGTCCCAGTGTACACTCCTAACATAATATCAAAATCTGCCGTTGGTGTACTGCCAATCGTACTAATATAGACGAATCGATCTGCGTCCGCTGTATATTTGTACCATACGCTTTTACCGACCGCTGGAGTATCATTACAAGCTATTGTAGGATCATTAATATCCACCGTTGCAATCCGTGTATTTTGTGATGCATTAAACGGTAAAGAAGTGACAACTGTGGCCGTAGCACATGCATCATTCGGTGCTTGTGCAAATCCGACAGATGTTACGAACAACAAAAAGCACGAGACAGTGTACATGAATAGTCTCATTGAACCTCCTTGGAAGTGATAGTGGTGATGTATTTGAAACGATTGTCTGAATATAGGATTAGTAAGTATGAAAGTAAAGCTATGAAGCCTATCCTCATCCAAAAGATCCTCTTTTCTATATTGACCTTAAGAAGCAATTTTTCAATCTAAAACGGCATTCAACTGGAACAATTCAGATGTTCTCAATCATTTCCTTTTTCAGTATATTATTTTTATTGGGATGCTAATTATGCAAACAACTGTCAAATATCAATATTTAAGATATACACTGAAATATTTGCTGTTTTCCTTCAGTTGTTTAGTGTTGGCATATTCCCAACAAATAAACTATTGGTCCCCTCTCCCTAAACCTACCCCGCACACTCTCAGCAGGGTCCATTTTATCGACAGCCTGTGTGGGTGGATCACCGGACAGAACGGTGTGTTCATGTATACTTCAAACAGTGGCAGCACATGGACTCAACAACTGACCGGAACCACTGGTGAAATACCCGATCTATTTGTTAGAACAGCATCGGATATTTGGGCTATTGAATTTCATTATCCAATCGATGACACTTCGTGGTATGGAACAAATATTTTCCATTCAACCAGCGGTGGACTTCAGTGGTCCAGCCAGAGATTTGACTATGCGTTATTCCGAACAATAGCTTTTCAGGATTCGCTGATAGGTTTTCTTGGTGGATCGTACGGCATGATTGCAAAGACAACTGATGGAGGTGCAAATTGGAAACTGGTTAACGAAGGTACTTTCGAGAATAAGGATCGGTGGCCGATTTATAAAATCAGATTTTATTCAAAAGATTTTGGTATGGCTGTCGCCGGACAATTGGATGTGTTCGGCATTGTTTGGAAAACAACCGACGGCGGTGAATC
>Ga0265292_1001297_pt1 | contig 22840 bp, 21 predicted proteins | sample Munlanlewell296A_FD_189080 | JGI IMG/M metagenome (GOLD analysis project Ga0265292, IMG submission 189080) | Leachate microbial communities from a municipal landfill in Southern Ontario, Canada - Leachate well 296A | ecosystem: Engineered > Solid waste > Landfill > Unclassified | place: Canada... | reverse complement strand
GGACTCAAAATCTGACAACATCCATAGACGGCACGACCACTCCAGACACCCTCCTCGGTCTTCGATCCTTGATGCTCGATGCAGCGTACGCCAACGAACAAGCAGCCGCCGCCATTGCGGTTTGGGCGAGTGCGCCCTCGGGCGCATCCCTCCAGTCTGCCGAAGATGCCATTCTAACCGCCAAGACGGCCCTGACGAAAGTATACAGCAACCCCTGGGTCACGGTTCAAACGCCATGACAGACCCCAAAACATTAAATCAAACAATCTCCGAAGGGCAATCGGCCATGTACGCCCGCCAGCTCGAAGAAACAATCAGGGCAGTAAAAAGCGAACTGGTTGTTGCCAGGCAGGGACTCGCGGACGTTGCGCGCGTCCTGTGTCCCGACCAGGTGGATGTCCTGACTGGAAAACACCCTGGTTCTTCTGCAGCGACGCTGCCACTTGAAGAACTAATAACTACCATGAAGGGGGTAGCGCAAACACTCCGCCTTATTGCGGCGAATAGTACCAAAAGCCCAAACAGCAAAGAAGATAAACTTCTCGCTAGAGTGACGGAATTGGAGGGTCTACTTCGAGCGGAAAAAAGGCGCGCCGACTTATTTGAAAGATCAAAAGCCAACGCAGAGCAAACGCTGGACGCCGAACGGTCCAGAGCTGCGAAAGCGGCAAGAGGGCGGGGCCAGCAAGGCGGGGGGGACAGATATGCAGAAACCGCATCGGCCCCAAGACAAAAAACTGAGCCGAAGGAAGTAAGCCCCGAAACCCCGGCTGCCCACGCAGATACCCAAACGCTGAACGGGATAAAAGATTGGGAAGCTTGGGAGGCGGATTTTGAACTTGAAGAACCAGCAGAGACAAAAGTACTAATTAAGCGCATCGTCGAATTTGTAGGGAAGATCGGCAAAACGACAATAGCGGAAATAGCGGAAGGCACAGAACTTGATCCGCAAATGGCCAGAAGGAAGGCGAAATACGCAGCCGGCATGTGCAGTCTGCTCGCGGAACAGGAGACGCCGCTGAGATCAGCAGGCGGCGGTCGGCCTGAAAAAATCTATCCCCTTTCCCCCAAAGGGGAGTGGTACTTTAAACGCTTGACTGACCAAACCCCGGTAACATCGAAAGAAGAGGCCCTGATAAAGTCGGCCAAGACCGGGATTCATGGGGGGTTGATATCAAAGGTAGGGGCACGCTTCAAGGCACTCGGCTGGGAAGTGGATTACAGCCCGAAGCGTATATATTTCGACAACAAAACATATTCCGCGCCGGACCTTGTTATCAGGAAAGACACCTCGACGCTTTACGTTGAGGTCGAGACCGGCGAACACATTAGAACCGAGACAGCCGATAATTGGGACACCAAGTTCACAAACGCCTACAGGGCATCCAAAGGAGTTCTCTGCGTAGTGACCGAAGCGAGAAGCCAAATGACAACCATGCTCGGAAAAATTAATTTCTGGTTAGTCCAAAAGAAAATGTATCCAATCTTTATTTATGCAACCACTCTATTCCGCCTGACAGAAGCGCAACCAGACGAATCGCCCTGGGAAAAAGCAGAGCAGAAGGCAAGCCAAGCGTGATAATAACCTTGAAAAAAACCGGGTTAATTGCACGAGCAGCGTGAAATTAACCCCCAAAAAGGCTGAAAAAAACCTAAAAAATACTATCGGTACTTAAGACGTTCTCGTCGGATGTAAATTTCAGCCCCTTTAGTCTCTCTCCCTCCCGGCTATTAGTCAATAAATTCTCTTCAAAAGCCGCTACAACATAAGACAGGGAAATGGACAAAGATTTGCATCTTTTATACAACGTAGTACAATGTACATACACGTACGGGTTGGTTAGCCAAGCCGGTACGAAAAAAACGCCTCGCAACCGCCCGTTCAAAACTCTGCACGTTGCGACATACAGCGCAGCCTACCAAACACAAAGGAAAATACCATGACCACGACCGCAGCCACCCCGACCCCGACTACTGCCAAGAAGATCTTTGAGGCCATCGCCCGGTTTTCCCGGAAAGCGATCAAGTTCGTCTTCAAGACCGTTCAGGTTCTACTGATCATCGCGATTGTCTTGCCAATTGGCTACTTTGCCTGGCGCGCCGCCCAGCCGATGAATGCGCCGCAGTTCAATGGGCTGACCTTCCACCAGTACATGACCTGGCGCGTTGAGACTTACAAGGCCAACGGCGCCCGGTACCAGGCGACACATCCAAAAGTGAAGGTAAAGCCTTGGGCATGTATTGTAGGAGATTTAGGGTACGGGGCATCAGTTGCTCCTCTTACCGAGTACTACACGTTGGCAGGCATATACCCTGGACTACGTCGGTTCATCGATCCACATGACTACGAGTATATCCCAGCCAATGTAACCTGGATGACATTCCTGCCAGCCTGGTGGGATACCTACGAGGCGTTGGTGTGGAATTGGGCGCAAGGCGATCATGGGCGCCCGCTAGCGTACTGCCGGCTGCCGCAATACCCTCCGACGCCCGAAGAGTGGGCGCAGACACACTGATCCAATAGGACGGGTTAGACCCGCCCTATTCCTTTCGTGACTATGGCGACGTTATCCAACTGGATTAAAATAGCCTGGCGCGGCTTTTGGAAAGCCGTCGGGCGCACCATCAAGTTCGTCTTCAAGACCATCGCCGCCGCTGCCCTGGCCGCCATCATCCTCGCCGTCGTCCCGCCGATCGTCTTCTTTGCCTGGCGCTCCGCCCAGCCGATGGAAGCTCCGCAGTTCAACGGGCTGACCTTCTACCAGTACATGACTTGGCGCTTCGAGACCCATAATGCCACGGCTGCTCAGTATCAGGCAACCCACCCGAACGTGTCTGTAAAAGTGGATGCGTGCTACTTGGCCGATCTGCGTTTAGCAATCTTCGCCCCGATGTCCGAATTCGATACGCTGGCCGGCAAATTTCCTGCCCTGAGGCGCTTCATTTCCCCGCGCGACTACACGCATATCCCTCCCGATGCGACCTGGGCGACACTGCCGGCCGCGTGGTGAACTACCTATGAGGCCATGATCTCTTCCACAATCCGCAGCGATAGTCACGCTATAGGGTACTGCCGGCTCCCGCCCTCCTTCCCATCGCCGGAAAACGCCAGCATCGGCAAATGATCAGCTATCACCCCTGGACTCGCTGATCTACTTGCCCCCAAACGGGGTTCCGCTGCGGATTTGGGTATCCGACACCGACCAGCCAGCTCCCGAGGCCGGCTGGTTGCGCGTCTGCTGGCCGTTTGAAGATGCACAGGCCGGCAGGTTCACAATCGCCTAAACAAAATATCTGCGCCCTTACAGCGACGAACTGTGGGTCAGGTGCGAAGCATACCTGCAAGAGAAGAAAAAAAACGGGAGCGCCTGGTGAAAATGTACCGGGAACTGGCCGCCGGTCACTCTACTGCCAGGATCAGCCCGGAGCAACCTCCTCTCCCAAGCCTTGACAAGAATCCCTAAAAAGCGTAATATCTGCGCGTCGGCTAGTTTCAAAAGCAAGTCCTCGTCAGCCCCGCGTTGGTTGCGGGAAATCGCACGGTCGAGCCGACCAAGTGTTACCGTCAAACGGTAACTATGCGATTCCCCCAACCGGCGCTTTTTTGTTGCCTATTGGGGGAAACAGAAAAGAGAAAAAGAGAAAATGTCATCAAGCACGATCACAATCAGTAAAAGCAACGCAAAGCTCACTATCGCAGTGAGCATTGGTACGCTCGTCGGGCTGCTGCTCGGATGGGTGCTTTTCTCCCGCCCGGCGCTTTCTCCCTCAACCGTCCCGCCCGCCGCCCTCAAAGCGGCTTACAAGGCCAGCACAGCAATTCTGCAGGGCACAGCCCCGAACAGCCTGCCGACGGACGTGTTTACAGAAACTTTCCTGTACCGCTACCAGGCCGATTACGAGGCGTTTGTCCGGCCCATGAGCACAACAGACATTGCCTGGACAGGTACCCCGGTCGTAACCTGGACCGGAAACAACTATATTGACGTGTGCTTGATCGCCAACACCCAGGCCGGCACCCTGGCAATCGAGCTGCGCTTGGTGCGTAACGGGGACGCCTGGGCAGTAGATCAACTTCTCTTTCTGCAACTTCGGGAGGCAAAATAACCTATGCACAAGCAAATCACAACTCGTCGCACGAACCGTAGTGAAAAGGGAGCGACAGCTCCTACGTTCCAATCCATTGTGCTCATGGCGCTCATCCTGATCGCCCTGGCCGGCTGGGCAATCGTCCGCTTCGTCGTCCCGCTCTTTCAAGACAAGCAAATCCCTGCCGTCGGCCCGGCGCTTTCGCAGGATGCGCAGGCTGCAATTGCCGGCGTCTCGGCGTTCTACACCATCGACTACACCGAGTCTGCGGAACAGTGGGCAGACCGGGTTTGCGCCACCACCACGGACGAAGGTTGTATCTTTGCCAAGGGATACTTTGCCGTAGCAGTCCACGCAACGGCAGAAAAGTATTCCGTGCAAACCGGCTGCACAGTACTGCCGGTCGAATTGGTAGACAACGACGAGGCGCACATGGTGCGGATCTGGAAAATGCAGGTGACACTTTCCAACCCCTGGCCGGCGGTCGAGCAGACGCATACCGTTTACGTTGCAGTTGAGTACGACGAAAATCTCCAGGAGTGGCGGATGCAGCACGTCCTGTTCGAGCAGGAAGCGCAGAAGTACGTCGTCAACCCCACCCCGTAGCATCAGAAAAGGATTGAGTGATGAACACGAAAACTTTTTACGCCTTTATATCCATTCTCCTGGTTGTTCTTGTGACCGCCGTCTCAGTCATCCCGGCTGCCGCCGACGACATCTGGACCCCGATCGTGAGCAGTGACGGCAGCGTCGACACCAGCAGCCTGGTCGATCTAGGTTTGCAAGACGTTCCCGCCGATTGGATGCCGAGCGTCGCAGGTATTGGGGGAGTGGCAGAATACCACGCATACCAGGACCCGGTCAGCGGGACCGTTTACATGATGCCCACTCCCCTGACGTACTTTTTTATGGCCGCCAGCCCGGAGGAGTCCGGCTTAAGTGGCAGTATCGGGGCGCTCTCGGGGAACGCCGAGAACAGTGCTGGTTACGCTACAGATTCGGCTTTTATCGCCGGTATCCTCAGTGGCAACATGGACATTTCCGACTATACCAGCTTCCTGGCGGCCGGCTACACCAATTGGGGAGACCTTTTCGATGCAGTTCTCTCCGGGGAGACGGACATCTGGTCGCTGCCGTCATTGGACATGGTCAACTTCCTGACTTCTCTCCTGCGAACGGGTCTCGCTGAAGACAACCTCTACGCCGTCATCCTAGCCTTTCCTCAGGGGGCGTGTGTGAGCCTGCCGGGAGATTGCCCGCCAGGGATGGTTGACAATACCCCTCCTGTACCTGTCGTCGTTGATCCCCCGGCCTGCGCCGCTCCCTACACCACCACCGGCCCGATCACCGTCACCGGCGGTCCTGGAGCGGGGGACGGCGGCAAGCTGGCACCCTTGCACCCGGTCGTGGTCGGTCAAGACCCGCAGCGACGCGGTGTGGTTATCCAGGCCCAGGTGCTGGTACCCCTGATCACCTATCACTACTTCGAGACAGTCCGTCATGAGGAACTGCTGTGCCTTTCCGGGCCGGCTAATTCCGCCAATCACGGCTGCCCTGGACCTGCCTTCAAATATTCCAACGGCGCTTCCTGGACACCCTCGGCCATCTATAGCCACAATAATTTCGAGCAGGTCCACGTTTACTTCGAGTGCATTGAGCACACCCGCACCTACACCGATTACATCTCTGCGGTCACGATCAACCTTTCCCTGACCGAAGAATCCCGCCAGTGGATTTTAACCAGCCTCGAACAAGCCTACCCAGGTGCGCATCTCAAGCACCCGTCCTTCTCGTTCAGCTATCCCGGTCCCGGCTCCCTGGCCGGCAGCGGCGTTACCTGGACGCACGTGGCTTCCGGTATTCCCGTCGAAGACCCGGGCTGGTGGGCGGTGACAGTCAACGTCTTAACCACCGGCACGCCTGTTTCCGGCGCCCGCTTTGTCACCGTCCCCATTGGTCAATTCCTGGACGAACTGGTCCGGGTGACGCTCACCTCCGGAGACCAGCCGTGAGCCAGGGCATCACCAGTCTCCCGCTCTGGTTTGTGAACGGCACGCTCTACGTCCTGTACTGGATCGCAGGCAACCTTTTCACGGTGTATTCCTTCGGGGTAGCCCTTTTTATTGCCTTCGGGATAGACCCGCACATCCAGTCCCGCGCGGTTGACCGCCCTCGGCGGTACGGGCGTGGCATAGTCAGCACAGGCGCACCCTCTGCAACCTACCTGACGCTGGCCACGGCTTTCATCTGGGCCTGCGTATCCATCACCTCGAAGTTCCCCGTCCCTCTGATCGGGGCAGTCCTGTGGAGCATGGCCATCCTAGCCATCCTGTTTGTCACCGAGGAACGGTACAACATGCTCTGGTGGGCCAAAGTCGGCATCCTCGTCTACGCCGTCCTCGTGATTGGGCTGCGAGCCGGCCTGCTTGCCCTGCAGATAACAGACCCGGTTGCTTGGGCAAGCATTCTGGGCAGCAGCGGTGATGCCCAGGAGGTCCTCGCCAACACGCGCGGGAACATCGCCACCATCGGCGTCTTATTCGAGTTTGTGATCTACCCGCTCTCGTATTCCGGCCTGCTGTTCAACCGGGTCCTTCGCAATCCCAAGCCGTTCTTCAGTGCCTGGACGGAATTTGGTGACGTGATCCGCCGCATCCGCACCCGGCAGGAATAGGGAATACAACTGGCTGGCCAGGAAGTCTTCCTCCTCCAGACTCCCTGACTGGCCAGCGAAGGCGACATTTCGCCGCCGAAGCCCTGGTTTCGACGCCGAGATGTGTTTCTCAGTTTTTTTTCCACTGAGAGACAACCCTTCGTCAGGCTGGTTTTACACCAGCAGTTTCGTAAGTAGCAATCCCCCCGTTCCACCCTGTTTCTCAAGAAACAGGCACAGAAACCAGAACATTAAAAACCTAATACGCTCCCGCCTGGAAAGGAAGACATCTGTGTTATGGCGTTTACGCCGCCATGTCTCCTCTTCTACGCCCACCGGGCAGGGGAGTCATCCAGTTGTTCCGGGACACACCTCGTCCCGTTTCGATCAACCTTGCTCGCCCGCCTGCCGGAAGATAGACAACATTCACTCTTTAGGCGGGGGATTTCTTTCCCCTCAGAAAAAAATCCCCTCTCCGGAGAAGAAAATGTCCAACCCCATCTTCCGTATGATCATCCTCGACGACAGCTCTTACGCCATCGTTGAAGGCGATGTGAACGTCAACGCCACCTTTCGTATCGAACAGAAGATGGCTCTCCCCACGACAGACACCGACCCTCGGGCCGGCTTTATCGTGAAGTCCGGCCTGACACATTCACAGGCTCTCCGTGCCCTGGCTTGTTACACCGGCCAGAAGCAGGATGTCTTGAAAGCCGTGTAGTTCGTCATGGCCTAACAGAAATACTGAAAACAGAAATACAGACAAGGAGCGTATTATGACCAACATGTTCTCTATTATCTTGGTCACTATCAAAACCATGATTGTCATAGTCCCCATCTTGGGGATACTCATCTTCGCAGGATGGATCATCATTGCCATCTTTATCGCGAAGAACGGCAAGAAACTCATGGCGCGATTCATCAACAACAGTGGTCTACCGCACGGCGTCAGAGATCCATGGCCCCCCCGGCCACATAACTCTGATCGCTAATACAGAAAAAGAAGTAAGTCCCGTAATCTCAACGGAGTGCGATGCCCGTTGCACTCCGTTGAGATCGGCAAACCAAAAAATAAAAATCAAGGTCTCTTGCCGGCCAGTGGTGACGACCAATGTCGCCGCCGCTCGCCGTCGATAGACCAATAAACACAAAGGTAACTATGGCAGACCTCAATACCTGGATCACCAACCGCATAGTAAAGACGGCCCTCACCATGGACAGTCTCCTGGCCGGCGTGCGCTCCACCTTCAGAGACGGGACCATCACCATCCCGGACGACATAGACCTCCTGGAGCAGGAACTCGTCTGCAATCCCCAGACCACGGAGCTGGACCACATGCGCTTTCACGTGATCGAGCGCGAGGGTGGGAAATCCTACGATCAGCACCGCGTAGTCCGCCTCCTGCAGCTGCGCGCCATCCCCCTGGATGCACGCGGCGATGTTGGCGCGGTTGCCAAGATGCAGAAAATCCTGCGAGGCATCGCGAACGCGAACATGGATGTCGTCTATATCGTTGCCGGAATTTTCCGCCCGGAACGCCTGGGCATTGTGCAGTTCTACGGGGTGGTCGGGCACCACGCGGACAAAGAGACCGCCATGAATATCGCTGTTCAGGCGCAGGCTGCATTGGAAGCAGGGATGGCAGCCAACTATCCGCAGATCCGCTTTTGCCCTCCCAGCGCCTCAACTGCCGAATGGCTCAACCTGGCCCTCAAAGAAATGCCGCACGGCATCCTGACCATTGGCCACCCCGACCCACGCGAGAATGCCCGCGGCGGCTACTCCGATATTACCCCCATGCTGGGTGCCGGCGGCGGAAGGAAGGGAGGCACCCCCAACCAGTTCACCATGCAGCAAAACGAAATCGTAATGCGCGGCATGGCTGCGCTGGAAGAAGAATTCTTACTGCAAGTCCTCCTGACACCGGTCTCAATGACCGACGCTACTCACCTGTTAACCGGACTGGCAGAATACGACAGCACGGTTTCCGCCTGGCAGCAAGGCACGCGCTCGTTCAATGTCGGGACCTCACTGCCCTTGATCTTCACCGGCGCGCTTTCGCGCGGTGTGGGGACCGGCTACACCCAATCGCACAACGTCGGGGTGGCGGACGGCGTAAACCACACAGACTCCCAGACGCATGTCAGCGGGGTTGCAGACACGCACTCACAAGGAGTGGCTGTAACAGACGGGGTCGCCAAAACAGAAACGCACGGGGAAAGTCGAAGCGTCACAGATTCCCAAGGCCAGACGGTCAGCGATGGTGCAAACTCCGAAAGTGGTTGGAATGCAGGAGCCAATGCCAGCGTAAATGTCAATGCAAGCGTCGGGGTTCCCGGTGTTGCAAGCATAGGTGGAGGTACGACCGTCGGCATTAGCGGAGGTGTTTCCGGGTCCGCGGGCGTAAGTCATTCGGAGGCCGATAGCGTCAATCATGCCGAAACCACTACCGTAGCCGATTCCATTTCAAAGTCCGAATCTCATGCTGTTACCAAGAGCGAGTCGGACGCCCACACAGTCTCTGAGTCGGATGCGGTCGGCAGCGCAGACGGGACATCGAAGGTGGTCAGCCAGGGTTCCGGAGATGCAGTGGCACGCGGTCTGAGCCGCAGTTTTGCCGCCGGCGCGTCCTATGGTCTGGCCCCATCTTTTAGTATGGGCGAAGCCAACCAGTGGCAGAACAGTGTTGCTGCCCTCCTGAGAACCATCCTGCAGACGCAGATGAAACTACTGAACACCATGACCGTGGAAGGCGGCTTCTACGCAGACGTATACGCTCTGACCGCCACCGAAAGAGGCAAACAGGCCATGCTGGCTCTGATCCCCGAAGCCTTCCACGGCGAAGAAGATGTGGTCATGGGCGTACAAACCCGCACCCTCGTTCCGGACGAGGAAGAGTACATACGCGCCCACGCCCGCCTGCTGGTTCCATCCACGCGTGAGATCAATATCCCCGAAGCGATGACCGGATACGCAGACTCGACCTTGATTACCATGCTGCAGGCTGCCGCTTATATGACTCCTGGCTTGATGGAAGAAGGCATTGCCCGGACGGTCCAGGAAGCGATCCCTCCGTTTGCCTTCGATCCCCTGATGGCCGGCGAGGTCATATTGGGACATCAAATCTCCACAGAGCGGGCTGCCCTGACCAATTCTCTGCTGCGCCTGACGCAAGAGCGCCATTTCCATACCGCTTTTGTCGCCGACACCGGATTCGGCAAGAGCATCGCCGCCGAACGCCTGGCCTACGAAACGACCTTCAAATGGCACTACCGCACCATCATCCTGGATTTTGGTCAGGGATGGCGCAAAGCCCTGAACTGGCCGGGGATGGACGGGCGAGTGGACATCCGCCAGCTTTATCCCGGCGCAGTACGTCCGATCCGCTGGAACCCCCTGCAGGTTCCCAGGCGCATCCAGCCCAGCAACTATCGCAACCTGCTGGTGGAACTATTTGCCAATGCCGGCCGGATGGGTCCCCGGCAGTTAGGTTTCATGCGCGAAGCCTTGACCAGGGTTTACCAGGCCTGTGGAGTCATCGTAGACGAGACCAACAGCGAAACGTGGGATGTTGTCCGGGACAGCGATGAAGAAGCCGCCATAGGCGCTGCCCAGCGCGAGCACGGTCTGCCGGAGCGCAAGACGCTGCAGCTGCGCGTCACCGATCTCAGCGCCCATGAACGCCAGGCCCTGTTCGTTCTCCGCAGCCGAAATGCCTCCTTGCGCGCTTGGGTGGAGGAACTCAAGAAGCGCTTCAAGTTGGTCTCAGATGCCAAAGACCAGGCCAGCCGCACTTCCCTGGAAGGCGTGCTTTTGCGCCTGACACCCCTGGCCGAAGGGGATATGGTCGAGATGTACGGTTCGGGCTTCGACACGATCGCCATCGAGGAATTGGGTCTGCTTGGGGAAAAAAACGACCCTTGGGGCATCGCCATCATCGAGGGCGGCGGTGCGCAGATGGACGAATTCTCAAAGTCAGCCTTGCTCTCGCTGATCGCGGCCATCCTCTACAACGACGCCGTGACCCGCCGGCGCGAGGCATTGGGCGGGGCGAAGTTCCCCCCGATGCAGATATTCTTTGAGGAGGCAAACAAGGTCTTGACCGGCGTGAACACAGGGGCAACCTCGGACAAAGACGCTACCGGCAATCAGACCGCAGAAGCCTTTACAACCATGTGGAGAGACGGGCGCAAGTACAAGTGCTTTATGCACATCCTGGCACAGACCATCAGCGAAATCCCGCCTGGCATCCTGTCCTCGTGCAACAACGGTTTCTTTGGACAAACCAAGAGCGACGACGATCGCGAAGAAGTGCTCGCCCACCTGGCCCGCAGTACCAAGGGCTTTGTCAACTCAGAGTACGACCGGTTCCTGGCTCGCATGCCCATCGCCATGTCCATCGTGAAGCTGGGCTACACCCAGGACATTATCGAAGCCGAGCCTTTCCTGATCCGCCCCATGATGCTGGATGTCACCGAACCGAGTGACGGCGACATCCTGAAATATTATCAGAATCTGGTCATCTAACCACCGACACAGAAAAAAGGAGTTCAATCATGAAACGCATTACCCTCCCGCTTGTCCTGGCCCTCGCCGTTGTGATCGGCGTCTTTGTGCTGCTCAACAGCACCATTAAACCCATCCAGGTTGTCGTGGCCAAACAGGACCTGATGGCCGGCACCCTGCTGACCCAGGACCTGGTCGAAGTCCGCACGATGCAGCGCGGCAATCTGCCCGCTGGAACGTACAGCAATAGCATTGACGTGATCGGGAAAACCCTGGTCGTGGCGCGCGTCGCCGGCGACGCGCTTACGACCTATGTGGTCGGGGACGCCGCCAGCGCCTCAGGCATCCCGGCCATGCTCGAACCAAACACGGTCGCCATTGCCGTGCGTGTGGACCAGGCTACCGGTCTGGCTGGCGTCCTTCGCCCCGGGCAGACCGTTACCATCATCGGCATCATTGACCCGTCTAAAATTACACAGGGCCAGGCGAGCATGTACGCGGCCGCCGCTCCCGACCTCGGCCTGGCCCCCACGCTTTCTCCGGGCGATCTCACCTACGGCGGGCAGGCTATCACGAACCCCACCCCTGCGCCTCCGGGCACACAGCAGCCGCCCGTTTCCCCGGCTGCTCGCGTGGCTGTTCCAGGGTTAAAAGTCCTGGTCGTGCCGCAGAGCTTCCGCTACGAGGAAGTCAGCAGCACCAGCAGCGACGGTTATCTGCCGGCCCGCACCACTGCAGCCTCCCAGAGCGACAACGTTATTCTCTTGCAGGCCTCCATTGTTCCAACCGAGATTGCGCCCGGTGTATTCGCCAGCCCCGCCGAAGTCCTGGCGCTGCTGAACGACGTTGCGATGATCCACATGGTGCTCGAGCCCGCTTCCGGCGTCACTTTTGACGTCAATGCCCCAGGGATAGACCTGGCGAAACTCTACGAAGCCATCACCGGCTACAAGCTCATTCCGTAGCCATTTTGACCTTTAACGGAAACAGAGGACAGCATGACAGATAAAATCCTTCTCGGACTTGCCGGCAGCAACGTCGGCGACCTCACCTCTCACTTCTCCATTCCCCTGCAGTCCGACCCGCGCTTCTCGCTGGTCGTCATTTCCACGACCAGCGCCGCGCTCATAGAAAATACGAGAACCGGCGAACCGCAGGTATTGATCCTGTATGCGGACCTCTTCCCCGGACCCGAGGAAGCGGCGAAGTTCCTCGGCAGCCTGAAAAGCGCCCTGGCGATCGTGCTCCTGCCGACTTCGTGGGCCACCATCGAAGGACAGTTTGCACAGATCGAGCGGGTAAAGAAGACCTTTGTCGCCCCGTTCATTCCCGGCGCAGTCCAGAATGCTGCCTTTTCGATCATGCAGACAGAGAACGCCCTAGCAAGCGTCAAGGGCAGCGCCCCAACCAACCTAAGCGCCGGCGCTTCCCCGGCCGGCGCTATCGCCATCGGTACACGGGTGATGGGGGTTGTCTCAGAGCAGGGAGGCGTGGGGCGGTCCACGCTGGCAGAGGCGCTGGCCTACGAGATGGGCGTGCGCCGGGCCATCCAGACGCTCCTGTTCAGCTTTGACAAGCGCTCTTGCGCCCCGCTGCACTTCAAGCTCCGGGAAACCCCGAACGCACGTGAATTCTTTGTCCAGCCGGGAAAACAGGGATTTGACAATTCCGCTCAGAAGGTGGGTGAAACCCTGCGCATCCTGCTTGCCCCCCAGGATGATGCCGGCTATCAGGACGCAGACAGACGCAGCGTCAGATCCATGTCACCCGAAGCCGGCGGTACTGCCGAAGATGTCAGCAAATCCATTCGCAACCTGGTCGCCATGTCGTATCAGCAGATGGTTCCGGTCGTCCTGCTCGACCTGCCGACCGGCAGCGGAGCCTGGACGTACCATGCCCTGTCTGCCTGCAACACAGTCTTGATCGTGAGCCGCCCGACGCTGGACGGCCTGAATACCAGCGCCTATCTCATCAACGTGATGACCAAAATGTTTGGGGCAGAGCACCAGTTCCAACGTGAGAGTATTTTCATTGTCTTGAACCGGTACACCTCCAAGACAACCTATTCCCCGGCCCAGTTCGCGAGTGCAACCGCGGACCTGGCCGGCTGGTGTCCTCCCATCCTGGCTACGATCCCCGAAGATCCAGGTATACCCACCGCCCTGGATGCCCAGCGGCCGGCTTGCGACGTATCCGAAGCCCTGAGCAGGGGCACCATTGCCATCGCCGACACATTCTGGCCTTCCAGGGGTACTGGGGGACCGGTCAAGAAGCAAAAGAAGCTCGGCATCTTGCGGTTCACCGATTAGGCGGGAGCAAATACATGTTTAATTTTGTGCCCGGCGCAGCCAACAAAACTATCGACGATGACACCCGCAAGGCCATCATTGCGACCGTCCTCGACGCCGCCAACCGTGAATTTATGCTGGTCCTGCGCGCCCCTAATCCTGAGCAGCACGCCCAGGTGCAGGCCCGCGTAACGAACCTGGTGCATGGGGAACTGCGCAAGTTTACCCTGTCGCCAGAAACCCCCGTCATCGAGGCTCTCGTTACGGACATCATGCGCCGGCTGACCGGCCTGGGATTCCTGGATGCCCTGCTCCCCCCTGTTCGAACCGATCTGTCCGAGATCGCCATCTACTCTACCGGCCTCTTTCAGGTCATGCGCAAAGAGAAAACCAACTGGGAAACCATCCCAACCGCAGCCGACGCCGGCGAGGTAATGCGCGTGCTCAGCCTGATCCTGGGACCGCAGTCGAAGGCCCTGACCGAAGCCACCCCCGAAGTCCGGGCCAAACTGCCGGCAACCGAAGCGAACCCGGCCGGCGGACGTGTCACCGCCCTGCACCCGGTCATCGTACCCGGTACAGGTTATCCGTGCGTCAACATTCGCCTGTTCGAGCAAAAGCCGGTACTGCCTGAGTGGCTGCTGGAGCGCAAGCAGATGACCCAGGAAATGATGGCATACCTGCAACATGCGATTGCGTCCGGGCAGCGTATCCTGATCTGCGGCTCGACCAGTTCCGGTAAGACCACCCTCCTGTCCGCACTCTGCAATTTCCTGCCGCCGCAGTGGAGGACCATCAAGATTGAAGACCCGTCCGAGATATGGATAGACAGGCCCAATATCCAGACCATCGAAGCCCGTATCGTTCCGCCTGGTTCGGAAGTTGCCTCGTACACGCTCAGGCACGGGGTTGACGTAGCCATGCGGCTTTCGCCCGATTACCTGATCGTGGGCGAGGTTCGCGATGGGGCGGCTGCCCTGGCGCTACTGCGGGCCGCCTCCTCCGGGCACCCCGGTTCCTGCACTTTCCACGCCGAGTCCCCTGCAGATGCTTTTGAACGGATGAGTATGCTCATGGGAACGGACTGCGGCATTACAGACCGCCGGGCCTTCCAGAATATTGTCTCCGGCCTCGACATGCTGGTGCAGCTCACCAAGCGCGGCAACCGGCGGCAAGTTACCTCGATTGTAAAAGTGGAAAAGAAACTCCGCAGCGGCGAGCCTCGCTATATTCCGGTTTTCCGCCTGGACGAAGACGCAGACCCGGAGGCACCCAGTTGGACCAGGATCGCAGAAGGACAGGCAGCCACGGAGGACACCCAATGAACCCGACCACCTCTCGATTTGTCGCGTGGTGCGAAGAATATTGCACGACGCATGGAATAAAACTCTCGCGCCTGGCGCTGGATGCCGGCCTATCGGCCGGTACGCTGCTGGCCTACAGGCGCAGCAACAAGAAACCGGAGTGGGAAACTGTGTTAAAGGTGGCCTCCGCGACCGGCGCAGATCCCAAATATCTGGCAGAGTTGGCAGAACTGCCGGAGGCAGACAAACTTACCGAGATCAACCCACTGCGGAGCCAGCTGCTGGCCATCTTCGATAAATTGCCGCTCTCCGCGCAAAGAGGTCTGCTGGCACTGGCAAAAACCCTGCAGCAGGTCGTCAGCACAGTAGACAAAAAGGACGCAGCATGAACACTTCGACAACCATTTTAGTTATCTCTCTCGTAGCCGGGGCGGTTACGTTTATCCTGACGGTGCGGGTATTCCGCATCAACCTGACCCGCTCAAAAGCCTCGAAGGCTATTGCAGAAACGCAGGCAGTTGGAAAGACGGTTGTGCTGGAGAGCGGCCGGCTGGCTGGACTGGCAAGGACGATTGCCGAGGCCGGCCTGGACCTGATGCCCGCGCGCTTCATCCTGCTCACCATCGGCCTTGCCATCGGCGGGACGCTCTTTGCCTGGGTATTCTTCCTGCCTGGCCTGCCGGCCATCGCCATCGGGGTGATCCTGGCCTACGCCCCCTACGCAACCATCAAAGACCGGATCGCGTCACGCGGTCAGCGGATTGACGAAATGCTTGCCATCTCCACCTCGCGCATCGCTGTTGGCCTGGGTGCAGTTTCAGACCTGCCAGCCGTCCTCGAAGAAGTGGCCGAAGACCTGCCCGTAGCCCACCCGCTCACCCTGGAACTACAGCGGACGGCAGCCGACATCCGCCAAACCTCGGCAGCCCAGGCCCTGAAAAGCCTCGCCCAGCGCTCCCCATCCATCTCGCTGGCAAACCTGGCGATGCTGCTCGAGTCGGCCACCCGCGCCGGCGGCGGACAATATGCGCAGGCAGTCTCAGAGGCGGCCATGCAAATGCAGCGCATCATCGAGGTCCGCAACCAGGCTCGCGCTGAGTCCGCCGATGCCATGCAGGTAGCCTGCTACCTGCCGCTGATCCTGGGCGGTCTGCTGGTCTCCATGTCCAGGGACCCGATCATAGGCAAGGCACTTGGCACCCTTGGCATTCAAATTGCCCTGCTGATTGCCATGCTGGTCATGGGGGCTGGATTTCTTATCATGCGTTCGCAGATCCGGAGGATTGTATGACTACTGGTCTCATTCTGCTCCTCGCTCTCGCGGCTGGTGCGGTAGCGTTCCTGGTTCTGCGCGAAATTGTCACCGTCACCAGCCACAATGTCGCGCAGGCAATCAAGGAAACGCAAGCCGTCCCTACCGGCCAGGCAACCAGAGGCCGGAAAGGCCCCACCAGCCAGCTGGGCGCCCTGTTGGCCCGTACTATCCCATCCTATGTGGATACGCTAAAGACCGATCTCTATTGGGTAATTTTCGAAGAGAACATGGAGAAGAAGGTCGTCGTTGCCACCGAAGTCTCGCAAGATGTCATCTACGACAGGCTTGGCAAACAAATCTTCATGTCCTTGATGCTGGGGCTGGTCGCCTTCCTGGCGCTCAAATCTCCTGCCGCGCTGATCATTGGGGGTCTGGCCGGGTGGCTGCTGAACCGGTCCGACCTGAAAGCCAAAGCGGCCTCCATTCGCGGGCAGCTTGCACAGGAACTCCCGGAGTTCATTCAGCTGATGGCCGCCGAAACTGCCAGCGGTGCCGGCCTGGACATGGTCATTGCGCGTGTCTCGGAAGGGCCCGGCCTGGTGCCTCTCTGGATGCGTAATGTGCTCGCCCAGGCGCAGGGACAGTCTCTTTTCGCCCCCCACAAAAATGATGCCCGCGGGCTGCTGCACTACGAAGCCACGCGCAGCGGCGATCCGCATCTCATTGACCTGGCCGTACAGCTCCGTTACGCCCTGAAAGGTCTGGAAACGCGCGCACTGCTGCAATCCCTGGCCAAGCGGCACGCCGACGACTTTGTGAGCCAGGCCAGCATCCGGGCGAAGAAGCTGGGCAACTCCCTGAGTGCCATTGCGGCCCTGTTCTTCTTCGTCCCATTCCTGATCATCCTGCTGCTGGTCGTGGGCGTTCCCGTTCTCAGCATGTTCTCAGGAGGCTAAACCTGTGAACGATCTGCCCAATCCGTTCTCCGAAACTTATACAAATCTACACAGAGGCAGATTGATGTTCGGTTCCTGCTTCGACGAGAACTGCCTGGAAACCAGGTCTTACACTCTCTCTGCAGGCGTAACTTTCCGGGGAACTCCCGGTAGTCAACTGTTCCAGATTGATGGCGGCATTCAAGTCGCGGTCGATCGCCAGCCCACAAACCTCACAGTGATACTCACGCTCATCCAGGCCGATCCTTTCCTTCACCTGCCCGCATTTCGAACAACGTTTTGTGGATGGGTAGAACCGGTCTGCCAGCAGCACCTCACAGCCGTACCACTGACCTTTGTACACCAACTGCCGCCTGAATTCGTGAAAACCCACATCCGCCATCGCTTGCGCCAGGTGATGGTTCTGCAACATCCCGCTCACGTTCAGGTTTTCCAATACAACCGCCGACTTGGTTTTCGCCAGCAGGCTGGTGGCTTGGTGCAGAGCATTATTGCGAACGTTGGCGACGCGCGCATACGCTTTTGCCAGTTGCCTGACCGCTTTCTGCCGGTTGGCACCCCCCTTTTGCCGCCGAGAAACAACCCGCTGCAACCGCCTGATCTTGCGCAGGCTGCTTTTGAGGGCGCGTGGGTTTTCAATTCTCGTTCCATCGCTGACAGTCGCCAGAACCATAACCCCCAGGTCAACACCCGCGACCGGTTTGGCCGTTTCCAGCGGCTCTGGCTGGCTCATCTCAACCTGTACCGACACAAACCAGCGCCCGGCGCGTTCACTCACGGTGACGCTCAATATGTGGACACCCTCCACCGGCAGGTAGCCGCACTCTTTCAGACGCAAGCGCCCCAGGCGAGGCAATTGGATGGCATCGTCGAAGACATGAATGACGCCTGTCAGCCGGAAGCTGCCCACCCCGTCCTTCTTCGACTTGAACCTCGGGAATCCTGCCTGGATCTTCTTGCCAGCTTTCTTCTCTTTCACCCGCCGGAAGAAATGAGCATAGGCCTGATCCAGGTTGCGCAGCGCTTCTTGTGGGGCGCACTTGGACACTTCGTACATCCAGGCCAGCTCGCCCTTCTTCAGTACATTCAGCTCGCGGTGCAGGTCAATCGCCGTTGGGACCTTTTCCCTATTTTGATAAGCTTCGATCTTGCGAGCCAATCCCCAATTGTAGGCAAAGCGTGCCACACCAGTATGTTTGGCGCAGGCTGTCTTTTGGACATTGTTCAAATCCAGCTCGGCCTTGAAGGCGCGCAGCACAATCATAGAACAATTGTACTACATGCGCCCCGTCTTTCCTAAACGAGATTTGCACAGGATTGTCTATGTCTGAACAGATTTCAGCTCTCAGTTACTACCCCCTTATCCTGATTGGAGGCCCGCTCACCATACAAAATCTGGTGAAGCAGTACGCGTCCTTGAAAGGCTGGGAGCGGGTGTTGGTAATCAGTTTTGCACCGCTGGAGGATGGAAATTTGGCAAGTTGGTCGCGAAAGACGGGTCAGGCGATCCTGGAAAAGTCGAAGCCAGGCGATAAGATCGTGATATTCCTTCCATCGAATCTCTATGAAGGCTGGTTGAAAACTCTGGAAGCAGCCGGACGACTTACCGAAATTCCGTTATATAACCTGTCCATTGCCCGGCAGATAGCGACCCTCCACCGCTGGATCACGGCGCTGGAATCCAAACCAAGGCCATTCAGCCGCCTTACCAGGCTCCTGAAAAAACTCAAAGTGTCAAGCATGTTTCTCAAGAAACACCGCCGGTGTCGTTCTCCAGTGCCGCGGCAAGACTAAAGCAGGAGGTCGTATGAAATTCGTAAAAAGTTCTCTGATCGCCATTGTTCTCGCCCTGACCGTGTTCGGCCTGGTATCCGCCAATTACACCGGCCCGCAAAACCGGGTCAGTCCTGACACAGACGCAGTCCGGCGCGTCACCGCAATCGCGCAAGTCGAGAAGCGGCCGCGCGGCGAAGAAACCTTGGCGGCGTTTCTATGGCAATACGATAAAAATTCCACCCCTGGCCAGCCGCGCTGGTCGCAGGTGAAGGAAATGGAGATTGCTTTATGAATGTGACCAGTTTGATTTTTTTGATTGCTTTCCTAGCTGGGACCGCCATGCTTGTCCTAGGCTGGGAGTTAAAGGGGCGCTGGGCGTTCCTGTCCTCGCGAGCCCAGCGTCGCTTGCAACAGGCGGAGACGCCGGTGCTGCGGGACCAGGCCTTTGAGCGCCTCCCGGCCGGGTCGCTCGGGCGCAGGATTAGCGAGGCCGGCTGGCCGCTGACCGTCCTCCAGTTCCGCCTGGGGAGCCTCGGGCTGGGCCTGGTGGGGGCACTCTTGGCCTGGAAGTTCTTCGTCCCCGGCCTGCCGGCGCTCGTGCTCGCGGGGATGTTGGCCTACCTGCCCTATGTAGCCCTGCAGGAACGGGCACTCTCGCGCGGCCTGCGCCTGGACGAACACCTGCCGCTGGCGTTGTCACGCATCGCGGCGGGCTTGCAGGCTGGGCGCGGCCTGGATGAAGTGCTCGAAACGACCGGCCGCTCCCTGCCGGAGGCCAGTCCCCTGACCGCCGAACTCGTGAAAAGCGCCCAGGACATCCGCACTGGCGACGCCCAAGAGGCCATGCAGAAGCTGGCCGAACGCTCCGCCTCCCCTTCGTTCGCCAACGTGGCCATGCTGCTGGAGAGTTATCTGCGGGCCGGCGGCGGGCAATATGCCATGGTGGTTGCGGAAGCCGCGGTGCAAATCCAGCTCGTCATCTCGGTGCGCAACCTAGCGCGCGCCAAGGCGGCCCAGGCCTTGCAGTCCGCCAAACTGATCCCAATTATCATGCTGGGTGTGCTCGTGATGATGGCCGCCTATCCCGCCACGGCCGAGTCCTTTCGCACCGGCACAGTGCAAATCGTGATTGCCATTTCCATGAGCGTGATGCTGCTGGGCTTTCTGCAAATGTGCAAGGAAATCCGGAGGGTCGTCTGATGGAACTTCAAATCATCCTTATCTCCCTGCTGGTGGCGGTCATCGCCGGTCTGTCCCTGGGCCGCTTCGTGGACGTCATCGACCGCCGCGCCGCTTCCCGTAATACGCAGGCTGAACACCCCGCCCAAAAGGCAACCGTCCGGGCGGAAGAAAAGGTGGGCGGGTGGATCGAACGTCTGGTGCCTGGCTACTTCGCCCAAATCCGCTCCGACCTGTACTGGGTGGCCTTCGCCGATGGGCGCTGGAAAGGCCGCTCGGCGGCGGCTGTCTTCGGCCGCCAGATGCTCCTGACCGCGGCGGTTGGCCTGGCCGGCTATCTCGCCCTGGGTTCAACGATTGCCCTGGTGGGCGGCCTCTTCATCGGCTGGACGCTGGCGCGCTCTGACCTGCGCACCAAAGCCGATACCCTTCGCCTGCGCATCGCCCAGGAACTGCCCGAGTTCGTGCAGCTCATGGCCGCCGAATCCGCCAGCGGCGCCGGGCTATCCGAAGTGCTCCAGTGGGCTGCGGGCGGCGCGGGCACGACTGCCGCCTGGCTGCGCGGCGTCCTCGACTTGGGTGCAGGCAAGTCGCTTTTTTCGGAGAATGGTGGGGCAGGTTTCCTGCGCGCTGCCGCCGAAGAAAGCGGGCACGCGGGTCTCGTGAGTCTCGCCATCCAGTTGGGCTTCGTGGGCCGCGGCGTGCAGGTCCAGTCGCTGCTGAAATCACTGGCGCGGACCTTTGCCGACGAGTTCATTGCCCAGGCGGAGACGCGCGCCGAAAAGCTGGGCTCGAGTCTGGGCGTGATGGCGGCGATCTTCTACTTTATGCCGTTCGTGATCACCGTGCTCACGGTGGTGGGCGTGCCGCTCATCCAGACGATCACCGGGTCGTAGCCGGTTCTGCCCGGCCGCTTGGGGAGATGGTGGAGGAGGTCCATGCCTATACCTGCCGGCTCCCGGTACGCCAGCAAGCCGCCGCCAGCCCCGGCTGGAAGCAGCCATGCACCACAAGATGATCTTGATTGAACTCGCCCAAATGGGTGCGGAGGTGAAAAGATGAAACAAAAAACGATTTTCCGCTTGGCGCTGTTCGCTGTCCTGGCCGGCATCGCCGCAGCTGCCTACTCGTACATTGGCCCGAATCGGACTGTGACGACTACCACCTGGGAGAGGCAGTATTGTAACTATCGCGCCACCATCACGTCTCCGGCAGGCTCCTGCTATCTCACTTTGTACTTTTCTCCTGGAAGTTGCCCATCTACTTCGAGTGTGGCAGGTTATTTTGGCCCCGGACCACTAGCCTGCGGGTCGTCCTGGCCGGGGACCTGCGGCGCCGGTTTATCCTGTAACATCAGCCTTCTCACCGGCAGCACTCAAAGTTGCTCAAGCGGAGAAACAGGATGCACTCAAACAACCAACACCACCACGTATCCACCTGCAACCGTTAGCGGAACAACAGCCTGCACCGTACCGGGCAATAACGGCTGGTGCAGGGGGACGGCGACCCTCAACCTTTCCGGCAATGAGCCGCTTGCTCCCGCCTACAGCCTCACAATTTTTGAGGGCAGCCCGGGTACATTATGCAGCGCACCTTCGTGTGCCTGGAACTTCCCAGAAGGTAGTACCAGCCTCAATTATTGGGTGCATACCACCTTTGGAGACACGTCAACGATGGCTTCCGCCTCGATGATGGTGGATAGTGTTGCTCCCGCCCCAACGCTGACCATCCCACCTGCTGATGGGCTGAATGGTTGGTTCGTGTCGGGACCGGTAACCGCCTCTGCCTCCGCGACTGACGCCACCTCAGGCGTGAACAGTGTAAACATCAATGCTGGCAGCAGCACGTTCACCGCATCTGCAGACGGGACATACGCATTGAACGTGACCACAACCGACAATGCCGGAAATAGCGCCTCAACCAGCGGGACGATCAGGCTGGACACTACCCCGCCGAGCCTTTCCGTATCCGTCCCACCAGCCAATGGACTAAATAGCTGGTACAACTCGCCGGTGGCTTTGACCGGCTCAGGCTCTGATGCAACCTCCGGGTTGGCAACCATCCGATATCGCGTGGACGGCGGAGCATGGACCTCCGGTACAAGCCTCAACACCCCGGGCGGCGCGCATGTGATTGAATTCCAGGCCAGCGACGTGGCCGGGAACAGCGCAACCGTTTCCAATACGACCAGGCTGGACACAACCCCGCCGAGCCTTTCCATATCCATCCCACCGGCCAACGGGCTGAATGGTTGGTTCGTGTCGGGACCGGTAACCGCCTCTGCCTCGGCGACTGATGCAACGTCTGGTGTTTCCGGATTGCCGAGCATCAACGGCGGAGGTGCATCGTTCGCTGCATCTACAAACGGCATATACAACTTGACCGCTACCGTCTCTGACGTTGCGGGGAATACTGCTTCAACCAGCGGGACAATTCGCCTGGATACCACGCCGCCGAACTTGTCGGTAAGCCTGGCCTCACCGGACGGATTGAACAATTGGTACATTTCCCCGGCTGCCCTGACCGGAACGGCCTCAGATGCCACATCAGGTGTTGCCGGTGTACAGTATCAAGTGGACGGCGGTTCCTGGCAGAATGGTTCATCGATCAGCGCAGGAGCTGACGGCACCCACACAATCGTTTTCAGGACCAGCAATAACGCTGGAATTACCACCACTGCAGCTCCCGTGACCATCTTAGTTGATCGAACCGCACCCATTCCAGACGCGTCTCTGGCGTCTCCAGATGGAGCAAATGGGTGGTACGTCTCGCCGGTGACCGTCACGGCGAACTCATCGGATGCTACTTCCGGCCTGTCCAGTCAGGGAGTCTC
>Ga0265292_1001295_pt1 | contig 22865 bp, 21 predicted proteins | sample Munlanlewell296A_FD_189080 | JGI IMG/M metagenome (GOLD analysis project Ga0265292, IMG submission 189080) | Leachate microbial communities from a municipal landfill in Southern Ontario, Canada - Leachate well 296A | ecosystem: Engineered > Solid waste > Landfill > Unclassified | place: Canada... | reverse complement strand
GAAAAAGACAAAAATACTTTTAGTAGTATCCATTATTCTTGTTATGGGAACCAGCTGCCTGGCATCTCAATCTGCTATCATTGGCGGGATAAGGAACGGAGTAGCTTTAGGAATTATGGGAGAGAAAAATCTATCCCAGAGCGTTGATCTTAGATTCGGGTTTGAAGCCAACACGTCAAACAACCCTGGCCTCATTTTTGTCGGAGGAAAATGGTTTCTTACCAATATTAGCGGCAGATTTCCGCTGTTTTTGAGCGGCGGTCTAGTGGGATATCTGGGCAATAATACAGAGGCTGGTCCCTATATTTCCCTTATCACCGAGAAGTTTTTTGATGTGCAGCCTTTGTTTCTGGAATTTGGCATAGACATAGTTAATTCCGGCAAATTGCAATTACAAATAGGATATTATTTTTGATCTGTTTGATCTGTTTGATCTGAATGTAGTATAATTCTGTAACGGATTCTAAAAAAAAAGGGGGTGAAAAAAAATGAAGAAATTTATTATTTGTCTCGTTGTTTTTGTTTTCACGACAACCATCGCCAGCGTAGCTTTTGGCAGGACCATGGATGAGGAAAAGCAAGCGGTCAGGGATTACCTGAATGTCCTTGATGCGAAGCTTGCCAAGGCCAAGGCAGCCAAGCAGTCAGCAAAAGTCAACATGTTGCACATTGAAAAAACAGCAACTCTGGCTCGCTGGAACAAGTTGAAAGCTTCGATGGTAGTCGCCCCAGTTCCTCCAACACCGGTCGTGGTCCAACCAGTTTCAACTCAGTATGCAGGGTTGTTTGGATGGGGGTTAAACACGATTTTCTCAGGTCAATACATTTATACCGGTTCGGGTTCTATATCCGGTGCAGGTGGATTGAAGGGAGATATTGTATTGGATGATTTCATCGGATTGGGACCAATGCTCAGCTTATCGAATGATACATTCAAATATAAGCTAGGGCTTGGTGTTTATGATGGCGGAGGATCAGGATTAAAAGCTATCCCTGTTTATGCAGGAGGTATCATTAATCTCGGTGCTGACGTCTATCTAACTGGCGGACTCAATTATGTTATTTACGGTAATGGACAAACCTCAGGAAGAATTGGTGGAGATGCCTACATTGGCCTCAAAACCGATATCGGCCTAGGGGCTGGCGCAACCAGGTTTGAACTTGGTTATTCTGCCGTCAGATCCAGTACGGTAACGGCAAAGGGGTTTGCCTTCTCAGTCAATCAAGCCATCGTTTTATAAAAGTTACGGGGACCTGATTCTTTTTAAAGGAAACATGGACACTTTAAACGGGTTGGTCCCCGTTTCTTTTTTGTTTATCCTCTACTTCCATCCCCATATATTTTCTGGAATGAATGAAATATTTCCTCCAATTATACGATAAATAATTAGCATCAAATAAGCAATCAAGGAAATCAAAATTTATGTTGGTTCAACCGCGACATGGAAATCCTCGTATAATAACTGGCCCATCCTCAATTTTTGGTTTGGGAGCAAAGGAAAGAGCAGAAGTGTTTAAAGAAAGCCCACTTCAGCTTTGTCGCGATGGGTATTTTCGAAGGCGAGTTGCCATCCTGCAGGCAATTGCTAGAGGCGAATATAATGGAAATGGAACACGGATTGATCCTCGGGGAATCATCATAGAAAAGGCTACTCTCAAACAATTTGTTGCTCCGGTGGTGGACTTGTTTGGAGGTTCCAGTTTTGCTTATACAGCACGGGAGGCACTAGTACAAGATCTATTAACCCTTAATTATAACGTTGGATTTTTATGTGTTCAGGGTATTAGAAATACTCCCTCATCAATAGAATTAGCTTCTGCTCAGGATCAAGAGTTAATGAATCGAATTAATCATCTTAAAAGATCTACTCAAGATAGTTTATCAATTATTCCTTTTAGTTTTAACAGCTTAGAGGAAGCATTAGACATAACCTGGCCAAGAGATATTATGTATCAATTAGGAAGTCAATTATTTGTATCAGATCGTTTTCATGGAAAAGTCACAGATGAATTTAACATTTTTTTAAAATCAGCTGGAATAAATTTAACAGAAAATCTAGATTGCCCGATTGGGGAAGCAGGCAATCTTATTGTTGGCCCAGATTATGCATTGGTATCCGATTTCCACTGTTTAGCAATGGAGAATTATAAGCTTGCGGAAAGACAAAGAGAAAAAATGCGAAAGGGATTAGAAAAAGCAGGAATTGCATCCAATCGAATTTTTCCACTCCCGATGCAGTATTTAGACATATTGAATCCTTATGCTATGCATGCCCTTAATATAGATTGCAGACTTCTGGTTGGTAATGACCATGTTGATTTTGAAGCGGTAAGCGACCCACTACAAAGGCGGATAGCTTTTGGTCAGGTATATTCGGATCAAAACCAACTCGCCTTAGCTGAAATTATTAAAGCAATTGGCGCTGGAACTAGTGTAATGACTTGGCCAGAAACCAATACACTAATGCTTAATCCTGCAGACCTGCCAAGAGGAGAAATGCTGTTTAACCGAGCAGTACGCGAAACGATCGGTCCATTGTTTAGCAGGGCTGGTTTTAATGTTCGTTATACTGCGCAGGAACATGCTACTTTTGGTCCGTTAGGTGGGGTAAGATGTTCCACGACTGTTTTATGGCAATATAGATAAATCTATTCACCGATGGTTACGGTTTAGATTTATCAAGCACATCTAGCTCGGCGATCAAACGTTCAAGATCTTTATACCCTTGATCAATAACCTGCTGCTTCTGGTGAGCTAATATCTGCCATTTTTTTATTTCTTCGCTAAAGTTGAGAATGCCCGCATCTGACAATTTGACATTTATTTCTTCAAGGGCTAATTCTTCTTTATCAATCAGCTTTTCGATTTTAGCAATATTATCGTGCAGTATTTTGTGTTTCTTATTATATTCTGCCTCAAGCGCATCTTGTTTTTTCTTCTGCAGATCTATTTTCTTATTTTTTTTCTGCTTCATTGCCCCCTCTTCCCAACCAATCCGATCCAAAAAGTCTTGATAAGTACCATCAAACACAAAAACCCGATCCTCATTAAAGACAATCAGTTTATTGGCCAGATGATGCAAAAACATTTCGCTGTGGGTGACAATAACCACTGCCCCAGAAAATTCGTCCAAGGCTTCTATCATCGAATCACAGGATTCAACATCCAAATGATTGGTCGGTTCGTCGAGAAGCAGCATGTTAGTGGGAGAAAGCAAGATTTTACCTAGTGAAACACGGCTTTTTTCTCCACCAGACAACACAGAAATCTTTTTGAGAGCCAGATCACCCGTAAACATCATTACTCCGCAAGTCCGGCGAATATCGGTATGACTCATATCGGGTCTTAAGAGAGAAAACTCTTGCTCGATGGTTAGTTTGGGGTGCAATCTTTCAATATTGGTTTGACCAAAATAGCCAATCTGGCAATTGGGATGAGGAATAATTTCGCCAGAGTTGGGCTCTAGTTCCTTGGCTAATAAGCGTAATAATGTTGATTTACCTTTACCATTTTTACCAATCACACAGATGCGATCTTTTTTGGTAATATCAATTGATAAGTTTTCAATTAAAGTTCTATCCGAAGTGTAGCCAAAGGTTAAATCTTTGATTCTCATTACGTTTTGCGCTTCAAATACCACCGAATTAAATTTGAAGCCCAAATCGGACACTTTGACTAGCTCAGCTTTGTTCCCCATTTTTTCAAGCGCCTTTACTCTGGATTGGACTAAACTAGCACGGGCAGCTGAAGCCCGGAAACGGTTGATAAATTCTAGAGTCTCTTCTCGCCTTTTCTGTTCTTTGGTGCGAGTTTTTTCATAAATTTCTTCTTCCACGGCAATTTGATTGAAAAGCTTAATCGTATCCCCTTCCACCTTTTTAACTTTTTGGCGATGGATGGCAACCGTGTGGGTAGTAATACTATTCATAAAATCACGATCATGGGTGATGATCATGAGCTCATTGCCCCAGCGTTGCAGAAATCGTGTTAGCCAGCGGATGGAGAGAATGTCGAGATAGTTGGTCGGTTCATCGAGCAGCAACAAATGCGGTTCAGCAAGCAACACCTTCGCCAGATTTAAGCGCACTTGAAAACCACCCGAAAACTCGGCAGGAGAATGATAAAACTCGTCTTCGGTAAAACCCAATCCGCTTAAGATCTTTTCTGCTTTCCAGATTTGATCCTTCTCATCCGCTTTTAAACCCAGACAAGCTTCTTGCAGCACAGTCGGCTCGGTAAACTGCAGATGTTGCTTAAGATAACCAACCGTATAATTTTTGGGTAAGGCTATGCGTCCACAGTCGGGCTCCATTTCACCCGTAATCAGTTTAAAGAGAGTGGTTTTGCCCGAACCATTGCGACCAACCAGTCCGATTCTTTCCCCACTATTAACGGTAAAACTGATATCATCTAGCAGGGTCTGTGCTCCAAAAGATAAAGACAAATTATTTATTTGCAGCATTAATTAAAGACCTCATTTGCAAGGACATTTCTCCCAATTTTGTCATGTGAAGAATATGGGATCACAATATGTTCTCCTACCAAAGTTTTGATGGACTGAAGTTGTTCTTCATATTTTGACTTTTTAATCTTATCTATCTTATTGGCAACAATAATTATATTTTTTTCAAATTCCTCCAGGGTATACAGCATTTCCAAATCTGCCGCTGTTGGGCCAACATAGGCATCAATAATTTGCACAACAACTTTTTGCTGGTAAGACGACTTAAAAAGATACCAATCAATTAATTTGAAAAAACGATCCCTAACTTTGCGAGAAGACCGCACAAAACCATAGCCTGGGAGATCAAGCAAATACACAGAATTATTGATTAAAAAAAGATTAATTTGGCTTGTACGTCCCGGAAAAGAACTCGTAATAGCCAAATCTTTTTGATTAGTTAGAGAATTTATTACGCTTGATTTGCCAACATTGGATCTGCCAACAAAAGCAACCTGCGGAATTAGACTCTCTAATATATCGTCAGGCCCAACTATTCCCTTTAAAAACCTGGCTGATACTATTTGCAATATCCCTTACCTACTTGCTTGTTTTTCTCTCTTTAACGCCCGCTTTTCCTTGAGAGATAATTTCGCAACTTTCTTAACATTTTTATTTGCACCCTGTTCTTTATTTGCCATGATTCCGCCTCCTTAATTAACAAATATTGATCACCCCTATTTAAGCATAAAGTACCGCCACTGACAACTAGCAAGTTTTTTGCTAGCTTGCCATTCGACTAATTGGGGTGTAATATTTTTGCATGATAAAGAGAGCCCTTATTCTCCTTTGTTGTCTCATCCTCTTAATTTTGCTGGCAACGGGAGCCGTCTGGTGTGGGGTCAATTACTATATTATCCCCAAGATCGTTATTCCCCAAATAAACGAACAAGTCGCTATCTTTAATCATGATAATCATGTCAAATTAAAAGTTAAAGAAGTCGATTTTCACCCGCTGCGCGGATTCCAGCTAAAAGGAATAGAGCTTCGCCCCATCTTAACCGCCAAAGAAGTCGACATCGATATCGACTATTTCGCTCTTTTATCGCGCAAAATCCACCTACCACAAATCACGATAATTGAAGCAAATCTAAATATATCTCGCGCTAAGAACGGCATGTGGAATTTTGAAACAACTCTTGGTAATCTTTTTGGCAAAGAAGGTAAAAATCAAAGTTCATTTGTGGATATCGATCAAATTATTTTTGTTAATGGTCGGATATTTTTTGACGATCAACTTTATCGCAACAACCAACTCACCAAACACTTTAAAGATGTGAACATTAGGATAAAATGCCCTAACAAAAACGACTATGCTGTAGAAGCCTCCGGTTTGGATGTTAAGTTGCAAGACGCAATCCAGTTCAAATTTAATTATTCAGCCAAAACTGGCCAAATTAATGGTAAAACACAATTAAAAATCACCAATTTAGCCGATTATCGCGATTATTATCTCGACGATATTCTTCAACCCTGGCATCTAAAAAAAGCACAAGTTGTCATCCATGCCGACTTTTCCTATCAGCGGGGTGATTTTTCGATTGATGGAATTTACGAAGTTTTGGATGGTCAATTAAATTACGGGGACATCAGATTGGCGGGCAACGGATTAATCAAACATAAACAGAAATATATTCAAGGAAATGCATCCCAGAGTTTTTTAAACGCGCAAGCAGACCTTGCAAACATGGCACTGTTACTTGGAAAAACTCCAATTGTAGAGAAAGTTAAATGCATGGCCAGCCTCAACCAAAAGGCAGTACAAATTAGAAGTATCAAAGGATTTAGCCAAAACAAGCCGATTGATTTGCATGGCCAATTCGTCTTTCAGCCAGTCCGTATTCTTGACCTTAGCGGTAAAATTGGTGATTCAGCCAACAAATTCCATCTAAAATTATTATCCAATAATGTTGCTCAAGTAGATTGGCTAGCTAGCAGCGAAGCTTCTTTTCTTTTGGTCGATGCTAATTTATTAGACATAAAGAAACTACTTTTTAGCGGCAGAATTAGTGGCCAAGCGGATCTTAGTTTACTTCCCGGAAGATTTGCAATTATAGGAGATGGGCGGCATCTAACCGTTTCAGTCGAGGCGTCCAAACGAGATTTAAAGGGTCAGATGGGCTTTTCCGGCAACCTGCAGGGAAAGCTAGACAAACCCGAAACTCTTTTTGGAAAGCTGGGTCTAAAATTTGATAATTTTTCTATTCTCGGACTAGATCCCCTCTCCTTTCTACTTGGAATAAAAATTGAAAAAGGAGTATTTTCATCAGGCATTCCCCCAATGCATCTTTATCAGGGAACCCTTTCCGGAGCTGTCGTGTTAGACAGTAAACATTGGGGAGTTGAACTAAACATTGAAGACATGGATCTTGCCAAGTTTACACGAGTTAATCCTCAATTAGCAGGATTAACCGGTCTTTTTACCGGGAAAATTGCCGGAGTTGGCAGATGGGGAAAGATGAGCTCAATTCGAGGAGGAGGAAGCTTTAAATTAACCAATGCTGACCTTAAAAAAATGTCAATTTTTTCTAGTGCACAGCAAGGGGTAGGAACTTTGATAAAAGACTTTAAAATGCCGGATTTTAAAGAAGTAACCGGTAATTTTGAAATCAGCAATCAATTAGTATCCATCAGCAACGCCCAAGCCAAAGCCCCCAACCTAGAACTAAGAGGATCGGGAAGCATTGATTTTTCAAGGCAGCTAAACTTTATCTTAGGAGTAAAATTCATTCAACAACACGATCTAAAGACGGCTTTCTATATCATTTTTCCATTGCAGACTTTGGGTTTCGATCTACTAAGTAAGACTATAAAAGTAGAAATTAAAGGCGTTATGCCAGATCTTAAACAAATAACAACGCTGCAGCCGCTAGCTTGGTTAACCGACGCTTTTAGCCCACAAAGCAGCTTTGACCCAGATCAGTATACCCTAGACAAACTGTGGTAAACTCAAAACTAATTTTAGTGACTATCCAATAGAATCACGGTATAATTCAAACATGGAAATGATAAAGACCTTCTTCAATATAATTGTCCATCTAGATAAATATCTTGTGATGCTTGTTTCCCAATACGGAGTATTAACTTATGGGATATTATTTCTTATCATCTTTGCCGAAACCGGATTGGTAATCACCCCCTTTTTACCCGGCGACTCCCTGCTTTTTGCTGCTGGAGCAATAACCGCCATCGGATCGCTCAATATTACTCTGATTACGTTTGTATTAATCTGTGCAGCGATTATTGGGGATTCAACCAATTATTGGATTGGACGCAAATTTGGCTTAGCTATTGCGAACAATCCCAAAATTCCTTTTATCAATCAAGATCATATCGCTAAAACCGAACAGTTTTTTAAAAAATATGGAAAAAAAACAGTTATTTTAGCCCGTTTTATTCCAATTGTAAGAACATTTGCTCCCTTTATCGCCGGGATTGGCAAAATGAGATATCGAACGTTTCTTTTCTTTAGTGTTATTGGAAGTACCGCCTGGATTTCCATTTTTACATTGGCCGGCTATTTTTTCGGCAACATGCCGATGGTAAAAACTAATTTTCATTATGTAATTTTTGCCATTATTTTTCTCTCTTTAGTCCCTGCCGTTTATGAATATATTGCTCAAAAGAAACACGCTCGAAACCAGACGGTTAAACCAAGTGAAATCGAAGAATTAGTTAATAGTTAATATTCTTGCGAATAAACAATCTTAAAGTTTTTTTACTTTGCTCCACCGTAGACGACGAAGTTATAATATTTCCAGAAGACTTCTACTGACCGAAATCCGCATTTACGCAAAGAGTCAATCTCGTGCAGCAAAATTGCCGGCCGATCTTCAGCCAGATATTTCTTATAGCGATCATTAACGTATTCTTGTGAAGATGAGCGCAGGATAAATTCATGCCATTTCGCCAGATTAACTTGTTGCATCTTTTTATCTGGCGCAATAATGATATCAGCATTGATAAAGCAGCCGCCTTTTTTAAGAGCTTTATAGGCTTTCTTATGAAAAGCATGTTTATCGGTATCGGTTTCGAGGTGATGCAGGGTAAGAGATGAAACAATTGCATCGTATTGGCGGTCAAAGGTATAGTTATTAACATCCGCTTCAACATATTCAACATTTTTAAAGCCTTTTAATTTTTCTTGGGCAATCTTTAGCATATTAGGCGCCAGATCAAGGCAAACAAGCTTGCATTTCGGAAAAGCGCTTTTGATATTGTAGGCAATGTTGCCGGTCCCCGTCCCCACATCCATGATGGTAAATGGCTTATCTTTTGTAAACGGCAGCATATTAATGATAACTTCAATCATTTGCTGGTAGTGCGGGATACTTTTTAATACATGCTCATCGAAGACGGTTGCTTCGGTGTTGAAGTGTTCAAAGACTTGTTTCATGCGTGGTTTGGGCATATTGGTATTATAGCAAATTAGTCTTGGGAGGCGTTAGGTGGTTTTCGGTGGCGCCTGCCTGCCGACAAGTAAGTGTGGCTAAAAACGGTATGTAGCATTAAAGATGTACTAAATTATACATAAAAAGAGAATTAATTGACTCGATAGCAATTTAAGGCTAAGGATAACAATTAATTACTTCAATCAGATTGAGAATTTAAATTTATGTTGAAGTTATTATTATCCAGAGAATACATAGGGCTGTGAAGCTCAACCCTCATCGAATGATCTGCTTGTCCAATAAACAAGGGAACTTTATATCCATCCGAGTATGAAACGTGATTATATTTAGGCCAATCGTCAAGGTATTTTGTTCTATATGCGAACCAAATAATATCGTGAATTCGCATGGGAAGCATCCCGCAACCTAAAAAGTCACTCGGCATACTTTCCATATCATCACATTGAAAACCCAATTGAAAACTAATATTTAAACCTTTTTGTGGAACAGCAAAGAAAACAAATATGACTGGTTTAATCTTGTCAGCCTTGAATGAATGATCATGCTTGCGATTAAATGCTTTGGATTTATCGGGAATATATTCCGGCTTTTTAATAAAAGCAGTAAATAAATGGCGCGCACCAACAGTGTTTTTATCAGTATCAAATAAGATATTACCATTTACTCTAAAATAAGCCGAGTTAGAAACATCATTTACCTTATAATGTGCTTGGCCAGATCCATGAAAACTAATTTTACCCTTTCCTGGGCTCTCAACAACTTCCAAAATATTTTCTTTCATATTATCCTTAAATGTGATCCACTTTGTCGTTTCCATCTCAGGCCAAGAAACGTATAAGCTTCCATCTTTCTTGTTTTGAGAAAAAGAAAATATCTGATAAAATTCCTTTCCATTTTCAGTAATAAAGATTCTGCGGTCACTCGAACTAGATTGTGACTCGCCATGAAGAGTTACAGCATGCATAAGAATAAATATATCCTATTAGCTAATAATGATTCAACCCTCTTTTCTGCTTCGCACATTGCTCCCTAAATTGGCTACAACGTAAAAATCATTATTGGGTTATAGTGTAGTATATATATAGGAGGTTTAAGGCAGCAAATGGACAGCTATAAAGGAGGGAATAAAATGACTAATGATTATGAAATTCAATATATTTGGAATATTGCTGAGAATAAAAACAACTCTGAATCTGAAAAGACATCGGTATGGGGAACTTCTCATTTTGACAATATTATTAATTTACAACAATTAGAAGAAGCCTACGAATTGACGAATAATTATCTTAAGGCTAAAGAAGAAAAAAGAATATTAGTGGTCGGACATAGTAAAGGTTCAACAAATATTCAAATACTATTCCAGAAAAAATGCAAAAACGAATCAGAAATTGATGATTTAGAACAAGAGATTCTAGATACTGCGAGCGCTGTAAAAAAACACTTAATTTCAAAGGGTTATGCTTTTATTTAGGAAAATATAATATACTATCTTTTTGCTTTTAAATTACAATTATCTCATCCCCCCGTGCTCATACGCGTCAATTCGAGTAATTAGAGAAACCTGATTCTTCGAGTAGATTAGCGATAGAACAATTAGCGAAAATTAGTGATATATTTCGTCATTTCCCCAATTCGTCATTCGTCATTTAATCCCCTATCCCCTCTGCCCTCCATCCCTTCACGGGCCTTTATTGGCCTTCTGTCCCCTACATCCTCCTTACTTTCAGCGGATTACGCTCCGGTACCCTCTTATAATTCACCGCCGGATAACCCAGCATCAAAGCCGCATAACCTTGATGATTGGCCGGCAACTCCAAATATTCCCTTAACGGCTGAAAATTAGCGGCCAAAGCCAGCATCACAAACCCTGCCCAACATGTCCCAAGCTTCTGGGAATTAGCCAGTAAATCCAGCGTGTGCACCGCAATAATACAATCAGCCGCCGTACTACCATATTCATTGCCCGCATGCGCAATTGCCAGCACGGGCGCACCGCGCAATATCGGGTCATACCCCTTCTTCCAAGCAATCACCAGCGGACGAAAGTTATCATTCCCCTTCATCCATTCAATGACCAAACGGGAAATCTCCTTGCGCTTTTCAGCGCTTTCTACCACAAGCCAATTGACCAATTGCGAATTACCCCCGGTTGGAGACCAACGCAAAGTATCCAGCAGGTTATCAAACAATTTTTTATCCAACGGCTCATCTTTAAATTCCCGAATCGATCGCCGGCTTTTAATCAGGCTTTTCATCAGTTCCAAATCAATCTTCTCTTTTTGCGCTAAGGGCAAAGATTGCGCCGCTACCTGGTTTAAAGTAATGGCATCCTTGGGACAAACCGCCTGGCAGTGGCCGCAAGCAAGACAAGCATCCCCTGCTATTGGATATCCGTCTGGCCCAAGAATGATATTTCTCATCACACAGACTTTTAAGCATAGCTGATCTTTACAACAAAGTTGTTTATCAATTACCCAATTTGCCATCTTTTTGTTTTCTCCTTCATTTACAGAATCATGGCTAAAATTTTACCACAATTCTTGCTATAATCAGCCTACTGAATAAAACATGCATATATTATTAATCACGCTTAGTATTATAGCCACCATTATTATCGCCGGATATGCTCACTACTTTTTCTGGCGCAGAAGACTTATCAACAAATTAAACAGCCAAAGTACCCTTATCGAAACATCCATGGGAACCGTAGAATATATCTGGCTCGGTCCAAAAACCGCCCCGGTTATTTTAATCTCGCATGGCGGCGGCACCGGCTATGACAATGCTTATTTATATGCTTTTCTATTAGCTACCGGCTGCAGTATTCTTTGCCCTTCAAAACCGGGTTATCTGCGAACACCTTTAAGTGTTGGCAAAACTTTTGAAGAACACGCAGATATGTTTGCCGCACTGCTCGATGCCCTAAGTCTAAAGTCAAAAGTCGCCATGCTTGGCGTGTCGCTGGGCGGACCAGCCGCTCTCTTGTTTGCACTGCGCCATCAAGACCGAACCAAATGTCTAATCATCCAGGACGCAGTCAGCCAGGAATACCATCCTAGCCAGGAGGCAGAAAAATCACTTTTGGGAAAGCTCTATTTATCTTCTTCGGGGAGAAAATTTTTGAGCTGGGCCATGACAGTATCAACCTACCTGTGGCCCAAAGCAACTTTTCTAGCCTATCTTCAAGTAGAAACGCTGTATGACAATAAACACTTAAAAAAGATGGCGGATGAAATAATGAAGGATTCAACCGAAGTCGAGAAATTTAAACAATTTTCCGAGAAAGTAGCTCCTCTGGATTTACGAGCACCAGGCATGGACAATGAAATGATCTATGCCACCAAAATACCCCGCTATCCCTTAGAAACAATTCATCTCCCTACCCTAGTAACGCAAAGCCGGATGGATCGGGATGTGGCTAAATCACACGGCGAATTTGTCGCAAATACTATCCCGGGAGCCGAAGCTTACTATTTTGACGGCTGCGGCCATATGTTTTGGTTTGGGAAAGAATGGCCGGGGATAAAAGACAAAATGATTGCGTTTTTAAAGATAAATTTGATTTTAAAATAACAAAGGAGTTGTTTCCCCCTAGAAAAACACCACTAACGCTGGCGAAATCATTCAATTGCAAGATCAGTATTCTAAATCTATTTCTTTTACGCTTCAAGCTATATTAATTTCTTTTTTGATAGCTTTCTCGCATTAGGATATAATAGATCTGAAAAAAATTACACACATGAAAAATAGTTTTATAATCCTTTTTGTCTCGGCAATTACCTTAACGGTCATCGCTTGTTTGCCAGCCTTTTCCTCCTCCACCCTATCCGGACAAGCCTTGTGGTCAAAAAATACCCCCAAAACAATCTACCTGACTTTTGATGACGGACCTGATCCAATCAATACTCCAATCTTCCTAGACATTTTAAAAAAGTATAATGTTAAGGCCACTTTTTTTGTGCTAGGAAGAAAGGCCGAAAAAAATCCGGCGATCATAAAACGGATAAAAGATGAAGGGCATATCTTGGGAAACCACACCTTTAATCATATCGATGGAACCGTAAAAAGCAAAAAAACGATTGAGAGGGATCTTGAGCGTACCCACAACATTATTCGCCAAGCTTGCGGAGTAAACGTCACTCTTTTTAGGCCGCCATACGGCTACTTTGATTGGCGCGTCTATAATGCCGCAAGCGACAGAGGCTACCAGATTGTCCTCTGGACTTTTGATGTCTGTGATTGGGAAGTGTATGATCCCAAAGAGTATCTAAAGACAGTTAATGAAAATTTGTCCGATGGCGCAATTATTCTCTTACACGACGGAGGACCAAGTAGAGAGGCACTAATCGAGGCCCTTCCTCAAATAATTGAGCAAATCAAAGCCAAAGGCTTTCAGTTTAAGAATGATATTTAGCTTTCTAACAGATAAGTCATATTTCTGGTAAAATATAGCAAGGATAATTTGATGACTGAAATACAAAAACACCCAAAAGTATATATTATTGTCCTAAACTGGAACGGGACAGATGACACGTTAGAATGCTTGGAATCGATAAAGAAGCTGTATTTTCCAAATTATCGGGTGATCATTGTTGATAACGGTTCTAGCGATGATTCAATCAACAAGATAAAAGAATGGATAAACAGGCAGCAAGAACCACCAATCCTAATTGAAACTAGTAAAAATCTTGGCTTTGCTGGCGGCAACAATGTTGGATTGCGATATGCCTTATCTGACCAAGATTGCGCCTATGCCTGGATCCTGAACAATGATATTACAGTAACCCCTGCCTCACTAGCTTCTCTTGTCCAAAGGATGAAAGCCGATCCCTGCGCTGGAATTTGCGGTTCAATGCTGCTTGCTTATGAAGATCATTCTAGGATTTATGGGTTGGCTGGTTTTTACGATCGTTGGTTAGCACAGTCTTACAGCAAAAAAGGCAGCAACCTTTTTAATCCATCTAAGTTAAGTGAATATAAAGAGCTGGAAAAAAGCATGAATTATGTTCCCGGCGCAGCCATGCTAGTCTCCCGCCAATTTCTAGAAGAAATCGGATTAATGTGTGAGGATTATTTCTTGTTTTTTGAAGAGATCGATTGGGCAACGCGCGCCCGCGGGCGTTATACTTTAGCGCTTGCTCCCGAAAGCATTGTTTACCATAAAGGATCAGCCACGTTAAAAAGGGCCGAAGGAAGAAAAGAACGCTTTAGTTTGCTACAAGACCGCTATATCTCCAGGAACCGTCTGCTTTTTACCGCTAAATACTACCCTTATGCCTTGCCGATTGTCTATTTAAGTCTTATCGGGTATATTTTTGATCGGTTATTGGCGGGTGCTTGGCAGAATGCCTGGGTAGTTTTCAAAAGCGCATTCTCTTTTAATCCTTTAACTTTTCCCAAAAAATAGCTTATATCCGTAATTTAGTATGCAGGGCGTACCAAGTAGATAAGCACGAATCGAGATTATCGAAAGATAAGCTATTCAATATTGAAAACTTTATAGCCCGTTGTCTTTTGAGAAATGTTCCCTTTATCATCCCGCTTAACCCCACCATAAACAATCAGAACCTTGTTATTATTCAATATGGTATAGGCAACCCTATCACTGTAAACCCTAAATTCATCTCCAATACTTTTAACTTCTTTTATCCGATTCCCATTTTCATCCAGTAAGGTAATGTATGATTGCTGTTTTTGTACTCCACCAGTAGAAGAATATTGAACAAAAATGTGGCCAGAATTAAGCTTTACAGCAGACAATTCATATATATCATCACTTAAGAATTGAGTAGGCCCGCTAAGCGGAACACCTTGCGGATCAAGCAGAAAACTCATCGGTTTATAATGCTCATCAATAGTTAGCACTAGCGAGTTTTCATTTTCCAGCAAAATTGGCTGATAAGCTCGATTGGCCTTATGCCAGAAAGTAGTATCATCACGAATTACATTACCAAACAAATCAACGGTTTTACTTCTTGAGAAACCAACTCCAAAATAATAATTCAATAAACCATCGTTCACAATCGGCTTCATCCCGGTTCCCATCCCTTTAGAATTAAAGGTTATCGGTCCCGCAATTTTATTGCCGGCAAGATTAATGATTTGAAAGTCACCTTTAGCAGAAATGTCTGAGTATTTTTGATAACTAAGCAAAATAGTTTCATTACCAGGCAGTGGCGTTAGCGTAATCGAATCAACTCTGGCATCACAGAAAGTGATTGGCTCAAAGAGCGGGGTTCCATTGTCTTTTAAGATAACGTATTTAGCATTATTGGTATTAATATCAGAATAAGCAATTAAGAAGGTATTATTCTCTAATCCCAGCACAACATTCTTGCCAATTTGGTATGAAGTTGACGGAAAGGTGTAATAGGTTGACTTGATGTAGCCCATGTTTTCATCAAAAAAGACGGCTTCGCCAACATGCTTATTTTGTGCCGTCATCTGGGCCCAAACAACCAATATTTTCCCGTTGGGAATCTGACCACAAGCGATGCTGGTTTGGGCAACATTTGGAAGAATAATTCCCGATTTTGAAGTGGTAAATTTGGTTAGGTCTAACGGTTGTGCAGCGGTTTGGGGAACAGTTGATTTTGGGACAGTTTTAACCACTCCAGTCTCAGGCTTTACTGATTGCATTTGGCTGTTATTTGATAATGGCAAGGAAGCTATAGCAGAAAGTTTGAAAGAGAATAAAACAACCAGCAAGGTGACAAACAAACTTACATTTTTCATGCAGGATATTGTATCATATATGAGAACTGTAGGATAAATTATTATGCCAAAATGGAAAAATGACCCTTTTCCGCTTTTTTATGAAGTCTGTGGTAGCGGAAATCCGCTTCTTTTAATTGCCGGCCTGGGAGCAGACAATTCATGCTGGGCGGGAATAGTAAAAAATCTTTCTAAACATTTTAAAATCATTGTCTTTGACAACCAAGGTTCTGGCCGCAGTCCACTCCTGAATAAAAAACTCACAATCCGTCAAATGGCCGATGATGCGGTAAAACTGCTTGATCATTTAGGGATTAAACGCTCTCATCTAATTGGCCATTCCATGGGGGGCTATATCGCCCAGGAAATCGCTATATATTACCCTGAAAGGGTTAATAAACTAATTTTAGAAGGGACAGCTCCGGTTTCTTCTGTCAGGAATAATGAACTCTTTGCTGATTTTGCCCATAAGCTGCAGAAAAAAGATAATTTTGAACAATGGATAAAGAACTGGACTAATTGGCTCTTTTCACCCCAAACTTTTGCTTCTGGCGGTTTTATTGAAAATTTTATCAAGCTGGCGACAAAATATCCTTATCTGTCAACTGCCAAAGGTTTCAAAGCGCAAGTTGATGCCATGGTCAAATTTAATACTCGCAACCGTTTATCAAAGATCAAAGCCAAGACTTTAATTGTTGAAGGGGATGAGGATATCCTTATTAGGCCGGATGAAGCATGGGAATTAGCAAATCATATCAAGGGATGTGTTTTAAAATTGATTAATAATTGCGCCCACTACGTCCATCTGGAAAACCCATCCCTCTTTTGTAAAATGGCAATACAGTTTTTAGGGAAATAAATTTAAAAGAATTTCTATGGAATTACGTTTAAACCCAATGAGAAACGTATTAGGTTGGATGGCAGATGAACTAATATTTAATTTTTAAGGCCAATATATTATTCATCCACCAAAAACTTTGAGAATACTCACCTTCATTAATAATAATCATAGTTGCGCTAGCTTTTTCTCCTTTCACTCCAGCCAACGGCTGGGCTACTTGCCAAGAAAAGCTGGTGCCTTCTTGGAGAGGAGCACCACGGTCTGCTTGCAAGTGCCAAAGAGCCCCAGCTCTCAATAAAGTATTAGAATACGGAATTTGCACAGCTGCCATAGCTCTTAACCAATTCGCACCTGAAAATTTTTGCCGATCCTCGGCAACTACTCCAAGAGAGAACCCATTACCAAAAGTATAATCATATGCTGCTTCCGCTTCATGATAGGTTACAACCGTATCGCCATTTGGATTAAACGCTTCTGTAAGCGGTGAGCCCCACTTTAATCCGTTCACAAACTTAAACCTATGAGCATTCGAAGTAACTTGCACTCCCTGTTCAATTTTTCCATAGGCAATGGGTATATTCAACCCTTCCTGGGAATAATATAAAGCCCCAAGAGATGGTTGGGGTGGAACATATTTTAATTTTGGTCCCTTCTTGGTTTCTTCATCCTTTTCTCGGACGTCCCACATATATGGCAAATAGCTCGTTGGTTTTTGCGGTGCTGCAGCTTGCGATACTCCATCAGACATAATCGATCCTCCTTGTTTTTTTAGAAAATGTTTTCTTCACATGTTTATCGCAGAGTGGAACAATTAATTTCACTTGATTTTCTATTTTGCCTCTGAACAGAGCTATCACTTATTGTAAGTATCAATCGCTTTATCTAATTCGTTACCGTAAAACTATCAACTGGATAGCCCTGGTAATCTATGACAGTTACTTCCATTGATTGACCCACAATATCGAAGCGGGCAAAATGATAATTTCTTTCGCTGTCCATCAAATAGCTGGCTGAAGTGTCTGGCGTCCCCAACTCTCCTCCGCCACCACCAATGGTTAAGTAAACAATGCCATCGGGCGGCTCTACCCGCGAATAATAATGTTCGTGGCCCTGTAAGACCAGATCAACCCCATAGGTTTGAAAAAGCGGACATAAATAAGTTTGGATGTAAATATTGTTGCCATGACTGCCGCCGCCGGTAGTCGTGGAAGCCGTCCAGGCCGGTTGATGGAACATGACAAACAGCCACGGTTTGGTATTAGCGGCCAAATCATTTTGCAGCCAAATATATTGGGCAGAAGCTTCGAGCGTATATGCGGCGTTATCATTATATTGATCAAGAACAATAAAGTGCGCCGGCCCCCAATCAAAGGAATAATAGGAACGATCGGTGGCAGCATAATACGAAAGCGGCCAATATTTTCTAACCAGTTCCCCGGGTTTTTCGGCCGTTGACCAATCAGCATGATAGGTATCGTGGTTTCCCAAACCTGACAAAGTGGGAATATTGCGGAGAAATTGCCAGGTGCTGGAATAATCGGTAGTAAAAAAATGATTATCCCAATTATCTTCATCTTCGCTATCAGCGTTAAAGTCTCCGGCGTTGAGACAAAAGGTCTGTCTAGACTCTTCCACGGCAATGTCATCCAGCATAGCTTGCTGAACCAAGTTTTGGTACGAGGTCCCATGAAAATCGGAGCAAGCGTAAAAAGTCAGGTTATTTTCGGTGCTGGCAGAAGCAGTATAGAATGAGCCAGTTGAGACCAGATCATCGACAGTTACCCGATAGTAATATTTGGTCTCCGGTGATAATGAGCCAATTTTGTATTGGCTAAGATGTCCATAGGTTTGCGCGGAGCTTTCGGTTGTCGTAGCAACATTTCCATAAGCCGTAGTGGTTCCCCATTCGATTTGATTAACGGTTGGCGTTAAGGTGCTTTGCCACATCACAACCATTGAATTTTGTTCATTGGGATAGACTAGATACGGCCCTTTACGCATAGCCATAACTGGAACAGTAGTTGTCGTAGTCGTGGAAGTAGTTGTCGTAGTAGAAGTTGAGACATTATCCCCGCAGGCAGATAGAAAAACCGGAATAGACAGCAGAATGATCCAAACAAACTTTTTTAAAATAATTTTCTTCATTTATTACCGCAGTAATTATGCGATATTGACTTGATAGAATCAAGCAGAATATTTTTGCATTAAAGCTCTTTTTCCTATAGCCTCATCAATTTGCTATAATAAAAAAATGAAGCATGAAAACTCCAAACTCATAACAGCTAGAGTAGTTGCTCAATATCGGGGCAAGTATCGAGTTCTCTATAATAATGATGAATTTTGGGCTGAGGTAACTGGAAAAATCATGTATACGGCAAAATCACCGCTTGATTATCCCCTCGTCGGGGATTTGGTCAACATTATTAGTCTTAGCGATGAAAATTGTTTGATCAAAGATATACATGCAAGAAAAAGCATTTTAGCAAGAAAGGCGATTAATAATACGGAAATTCAGCCAATAGCCGCCAATGTCGATACCGCCTTTATTGTTCAAGCGGTTGATCGAGATTTTAACTTAAATCGTTTTGAACGATATTTGACCATTGTGCAAGCGGGAAAAATTAAACCAATTTTGGTTTTAAATAAAATCGATCTTGTTTCTTCACAGGAATTAGAAGACAAACTCCTTTCAATAAAAAATCGGTTTAAGAATGTTGAAATTTTGACAACCAGCACAATTAAACAAAATGGCGATGAAGCGCTGGAGCATGTCATCAAAAAAGGTCAGATTTACTGCTTACTGGGATCTTCCGGTGTTGGCAAATCATCGCTGATTAATAAATTATTAGGCCAGGAACTAATAAAGACTAGAACAATTAGCACTTCGACTAATAAAGGCAAGCATGTAACGACGCATCGCGAGTTGTTTGTTCTTAAAGGCGGCGGAATGGTAATTGATAATCCAGGAATAAGAGAAGTAGGTGTGGCTGATGCGGGGAAGGCTGTGGCTGAAATATTTGGCGATATTTCAATGTTAGCTAAAAACTGCAAATTTTCGGATTGCACCCATAATCACGAACTAGGTTGCGCCGTCTTGGCAGCGATAGAATCAGGGCAATTAAGTAAAAAACAATATTTAAATTATCAAAAACTCAAGAAAGAAACCGATTACTATGCCCTATCAAGCTTAGAAAAGAAACAAAAAGACCGCAGTTTTGGGCGGATGGTGAAAAGCTTCAAGAAGCAAATGAAGTAACTTTTTGTAGAACAAATTTCGCAACTATCTTAACCATACGCCTTTAAGGATTCAATGGCAGATTCAACGGCATATTTGATCAATAAATATGTTTTAGTATAATACAATATAACTGGAACTTCGGCTAACGATATCTTTGCGGTTGGCAGCGGCGACACCCTGCTCCACTATGACGGTTCGACCTGGTCGCTGGCTACGGTAGAATCTCCCAGCGGAACAACCTATTATAAAGCCTGGTGTCCTGCCAGCAACGTTGCATATGTAGTTGGGACTAGTCCTTCGATCAAAAAATATGACCACGGCACATGGATTACTTGCTATACTGATCCCGATTCTTCTCGCACCTTTCTCACCATTTTTGGGATTTCTACCAACAATATTTACGCGGGGGGAAACGGCTTTTATGATGTATGGGGAACTTCGAGCGATAACATATTGATTGCCGGGGAACAAGGGATATTACTAAGGAAAGATGGTTCCGGCTGGGATGAGGAGCTGGGAAGATATCGGGGAGCTTTTGCCGGCGTCTGGGGAACAGGACCCGACAACATGTATATTGGCGGACAGAGATTATGTGTAGATTCGTATGCCACCATTTTGCGCTGCAATGGTTCTTCTTTCACCAGCAGTATAGAAACCAGATCCAGTTATGCGGTTTATGGCCTTTGGGGAACATCTGCCAACAATGTCTACGTTGTCGGGGCATATGGCACAATTATGCGTTACGGACCGTAGGATGGAAAACACCCCTTCTTGGACGACTTTCGCAACTATTTTATCCTTAATCTTATGAGGTTTCAACGGGGTTCGGAATATGCCAAAACGAAAAACAAATTGAGCTTTACTTATTGTAAGTATCAATCGCTTTATCTAACTCATTGACTGAGTATAATTCAAATCTCTGAGACAAGTGCCAGCTTACTCCTCCCTTTTGGTCAATAAGATTCCATAATGATACGGTTTTAGATCAAATTTTAATGGATCAACAAATCCGGCCTCCAGAGCCCATTTTGTGCAATCTTCGGATTTTGGTCTTATCTCCATTGCTGGGCCTCTTGGTGTGGTGGGATCGTAATTCCAGTGAATGATCCCAACTTTTCCTCCTTTTTTTAGTATTCTTTTTGCCTCAAGCAATAAAGAAACTGGGTTTTCGAGATGAAGAATGTTAAACAGCATTACATAATCTACACTGTTGTCTTTCAGTCCCGACCCGTCAGCCATAAAATCCCGTAATACAACGATAATATTATCCAGGCCGGCTTCCTTCTTTTTCTTTTCGGTGATCGAGATCATTTCAGGTTCTATATCGATAGCAAATATTGTCCCTTTGATCATTTTTGCCGCAGGAATAGTAAAAGTCCCATATCCGCAACCAAATTCCGCCACATCCCCTATTTTCTTGTTCACATCAAGGGTATTTAGCGTCTTCTCCGGATCAAAGAAATTCCCCCACATCTCCTCATTGGGCATTCCGCTATCTCTTACTTTCATCAATAGGCGCCTTTTCTCTCATTCCAAGCTGAGAGATTCTCCCTCTTAGGCTAGTTTCACAACTATCTTATCCTTATTCCTTTAAGGCTTCAAGAGGCTCTGGCATAATCCAAAGAATAATGGAACAAAAAGACCGCAGTTTTGGGCGGATGGTAAAAAGCTTCAAGAAGCCTGAAATAGTCAAGAAAAGCTCCCCGGGTAGGATTCGAACCTACGACCAAGTGATTAACAGTCACCTGCGCTACCACTGCGCTACCGGGGATTATCTCGACTCGGCACTTCGTGCCTCGCTCGATATAAACATACTCGACTCTGCCTCGATTACTCTCGGCATCGCTCGATATAAATAACCAAACTGATTTTACCAGAGAAAAAAGCTAGCGTCAATTTTCGTTTACCTTGATTATCTATGGGGATTGGAATAGCAAGCCTGTGTAGCTTATTTATTTAACAGTTCTTTAATTTTATTGGTTAAATCAACTTGATTAACTGGTTTATAATATATTTCTGCAACCATTTTATACTCCAATATTTTACTCCGTGATTCAGGAGTATTACTGGCCGTAAGTACAATCACTGGAATTCTGTTTAACTTGAGATTGCTGCTTAAGTATTGTAACACTGCAAGCCCGTCCATCACGGGCATCAACAGATCCAAAATAATTAAATCAGGCAAATTTTTCTCTATAGAGGTAATCCCCTCTGCCCCATTATCCGCCGTTAAAACCTCACAATCAAAGGTTTTTATTAACCGAAAGGACAAAAGACTTGAGAACTGGCATTCATCATCAATAATTATTATTTTCTTTTTCACGCTTTTCCTTCGTAAAAACAAAAATTCATTTTGAGAATAATATTATAAAAATATAAACTTGTCAAACAACAATTTATTGCTTACCTATGCAAAGAATCACTTGTATTTATATTTGAGATGTATATACTATTGATAGCTTGTTGGGTTAATATAAATAAGAGGTGCATAATGAAAAGTAATAAAATTGCTCTATGTTTCTTATTCACGGTAATTCTAACGAGTCTCTGTTTCAGCTCCATCCCCCCTAAGTTATCTTACGAAGGACGACTAACTGATACCTCCGGCAATCCAATCACCACCACCAAAACCATAGAAATAAAGATCTATGATTCCACCTCTGGCGGTAATTTAATTTTTGGACCGGAAAGTTTTAGTGTAACTCCCGATAATCAGGGCGTATTTAGCTTAATCATTGGAGAAACTCGCTCAATCTCAACCGAAGTCTTTAATGGAGCAAATCGCTATTTAGAAATTGCGGTCGGAGGTGAAACTCTCTCCCCCAGAACCCAAATTGTTTCCGTTGGCTATGCCAATCGCGCTGCAGTAGCAGACAGAGCAGAGCAAGGGGTTCCCGGTCCGCAAGGTCCCGCTGGACCACAAGGATCCACCGGCGAAGCGGGAGCTACTGGACCCCAGGGACCAGCCGGACCACAAGGCCCCACTGGAGAAGCTGTTTCTGGACCTGTCAGTATTTCTAATCTAACAATTACAGGTGAAGCTCAGGGCGATATTGTCTATCGCAATGGTTCTGGCTGGACTAGATTACCGGCTGGCTCCTCTGGTCAAGTTCTAAAAACCAATGGAGCTGGCGCAAATCCATCCTGGACTGCATCAG
>Ga0265292_1001294_pt1 | contig 22901 bp, 13 predicted proteins | sample Munlanlewell296A_FD_189080 | JGI IMG/M metagenome (GOLD analysis project Ga0265292, IMG submission 189080) | Leachate microbial communities from a municipal landfill in Southern Ontario, Canada - Leachate well 296A | ecosystem: Engineered > Solid waste > Landfill > Unclassified | place: Canada... | reverse complement strand
GTATTACCAAAACCTAACGACAACGCAACTCTGTGTATACCACCCGATGCGCTTAAAGTTACCGGCATAACAAACGCGTAATCCAACTGGTACGGCATTGACTTCCCGCCTCTGTACCCGAACCCGCAGGAAACGTTTAACTGATCTTTCCCAATATCCTTGATCCCTGCACGTAACGCTATTGAGTGTTTCAATAACCACTGCTCAAATCCCATACCAAAATTGAACTGTGCATCACTCAACAACCAGTCAAAACCCCAGACAAAATCTTCTGTTCCATACCCCAACCCAACTTTAACCTTTGTATATAAATAATCAGGAACCTTAGTCCCTAAATCAGGCTGGTTAAAATTATACGCTACAATCCCGAGTTTAGTATTTGAGTTAAGTTCAAACAATAATCCAATATCGTACCCCATTTCGTTTTTCTCAAAATCTTCTGTCTGCCCAAGATAAGTAATACCAATTGGATTGGTATTCAACATCTTTATATTAACGCCAATCCTTAACGAATCCTGGATAAACCTGCCACCTAAACTCACAGCGGTAAGTGTTTCTGAATAATACGCTGATGTCAATCCGCTGTATGAAACCGCTACCGCGGGAGAAGATACTATATACTTCCCGAATTTTGATAACAATACCTGAGGATATCCTACGACGACACAATTTTGTGTGATGCTATCATTCACCAACCCGGGATATAACGCACCGCCAAAAACGTAGATTCCAGGATCTTGCATAAATGACATCCCAGCAGGATTTACCAACGCACTACCGATATCATTCCCTACAGCCACCAATGCGCCACCCATCCCGCTGGCACGTACATTCAAGAATAAAGATTCCTCAAACGCTGCGCGTACCGGCATCGCCATTAACAGAAAAACTGCTGATACTAACACTACTTTATATAGTCTCATCAATACCTCAACCATACACGTACAAAAAACTGTTCCTGCCGTTCATACTTAGGATACCCAAATTTCACAGGATCTTCTACAAGATTATAATTATCATCCTGGCGGTACTTATATCCGGCATATACTTTGAACCTTCCGGAATCACCAACGATCTGTGCGAGATACTCTGAACGATAATAATTATTCGCATTATTCATCATATCACGGTAATCAAGATAATTTATCCCGGCTGTGATAAACGTATTCTCAAATAATTTGTATCTGCTTTCAATGATGTACATATGATAAAAATAATCAGTTAAATAAGGATACCCAACACCCGTTGGTTCATCCCATTTTTTTACTGATAAAAACTTATATCTCGGAATAAAATTCCATTTCTGCAGAAAATCATCAACTCCCTTAACCGTTTTCATCAATAAATCCTGGTTTTTTACAGGCGCGCCCTGTACTAACCGGGGAAGTTTAAACTCATACCTTCCCTTCAGCCATAACCCTTGTTCTCTCTGCCGGTTCGCCTGAAGTTTTGAATTATCGCGATACAAGAATTTTGATGAAAACAAGAAACTCTTTATTGCCGTAAAATCTGTCTGTAACGAAATAAAATTATAGATGCTATCCTCGTAATCCAGAGGGTCGTATATATTAAATTTCGGGTTTGCCGGGTCCGGATCATAACGCACATAGTTGTCAGGTATCGTATCCTGTACGCGCTTAGTTTCTTCATCAAATAATACACGCCCGAAATTGTTGATATCGTACCGGTAATTAAACCTGAAGTACGTGTTGTACGCGTATAACGAATTAGATATTCCATTCCTCTGCTCCTGCCCGATAGTGATCTCCGAATTTGTAAGCATCTCAGAAAGAGACGATGATTCATTCTTTAACAACCTGTTCTTGAGGTCTTTTAGTTTGTAGTTAGTAAACAAATGATATCCTTGCATATCAAGCACATACGAGTAATCCGGGTTTTGGTCATCTTCACGATCGTCAACAATGAAGTTATTATTCCTATCCTCCCCCACCCAGAATGTAGGAGGGTCGTATTCAAACATTAAATTATCCTGTAACCAGTCCAGTGTCGCTGTTCGAGTATAATATGTGTACTTAAGATCAACATCGCGGTCATAGAACCGTGAGAACCCATTAATCCCGCCAGCTTTATTCGGCACTTCGTAGTTCTTATCATTATCATCATTATCATCAGTTGTAGGATAATCCTCAAATGAAGGACCCATAACGTTATATTCTGACCAGTAGTTGTAGTCCGGATCGGTATAATAGTATTCAAACCCTACATTAAGACTTTTTTTCAACATTTTTTTATTAAGATTGAGGAACCCAATAAAATGCCCGAGTTCGTCAATCTGTTTTTGGAACTCATCCCGCTGCCCTTCTTCTTTTGGTGATAACGCACGCCCTTCAACACTACGTTCCCCTGATTCATTAGGATACATATAGTATTTGCGGTTAAGGTCAATCTCAGCATTTACCGTAAACTCAAACGGATTATCTTTCAATACCGTACCGTTGAGGTCAAGCCCATAAATTTCATTAGCTACCGGCCGGCCGAATTTGTAAGTAAGAATACCCTTATTAGAATAATCCTTAACATTCCCCGGTGTATTATATACCTGGAAAAATCCGTTACCATAATCCATTTCAATCTTCGTATCATTTGCCATGGTTATCTTAAATACAATATTTCTTATAGTACCCTCATAACCCGCTTCAGTTGATAATTTTGTGAAGTCAAACTTATACGCGAAATACGCGTCACCGTTAGCTTCACGGCGTTCAGGATAGCCATCAGAATAATAATATTGTACTGACTTAGATTCAAGGTTAGCTTGTTTATAAAACCTTGTAACGCTGTTGAGGTCAATAATATTTTTATCAGCCTGGTACCGATCAATCTCTTCCCCCGGTACTCCGCCTTCAACAGTCATCTGGTCAATCCTCTGCCCGTTTATATATACCGCAATTTTATAGACAACCGCTCCGCCCATATCTTCCGGAGAATCATCACGGAATTTTAACTGAATATATGAAGGGGTATAATAAGAATCAAACTGATCCAACGACCCCTGCATCGTTGTCTGATAAATCTTACTAGTATCTTTATGCTGGTTGACATAGGATAAACCCGCGGATAGATCTATCAACTTCGACGTAACTTTGCGGGTTATTCTCCCGGCAAAAAGATACGTCTGCCTGGGTGAATCTGCTCCTGCAGCAACACCCACAGGCTCAGATGTACGTGATGCCACTAATGACATCCCGCCACCTGGTGACATTACTTCCCACTTAATCCCGTGCATCTGCGTTAACTCTAATGTATTCGGAGTAAATTTCACGTATTTACTCTTATAGTACTCACCCGTAGCGTTTGTGCGCCCAATAGAAAATACTGTGTTCCAATTAGACATTTTGTCCTTGAGTTCAATTAACCCGCCTCCGCCGCCTTCCCATGCCGGCTTCCATGTCCACGCATTGTCAATCGATGAAAAACCTGTTAATCCGGTCGGTTCAAGATTGCTGTTCTCATCTATAAAATACCAGGCAGTACCGAGATTACCAAAAGAATTACCAAAAAGGTCAAAATATTCACTACCAAAAAACTGGAGATCCCCCGGCTTATTTGGAGGAATAGCCGATGTTTGCTGTGTTACCAGCGCAATGAATGCCGTAACCAAAAATATTCTGAATAAATCTTTTCTTTTATATTTCATTGTCATATTATTTAGAAACAATAACACTTCCGAGTTTCATAGTTTCCCCGGCATTTATCTGCCACATATATATTCCCTGAGGAACCATTACTCCGGCATCATCCTTACCGTCCCAAGTAACTGCATTCGCGCCAGCACCCATATACCTCTGGTCTTTAATTGTACGTTTCAACCTGCCTGACACGTCAAATATGCGGATAGACACATACTCATCTTTTGTTAATTTAAACAGAATCTGTGTAGTATCCAACACACCATCGTTATTTGGAGAGAACGGGTTAGGTTCTACCGTAATATCTTTTGAAATAACCCTTGCATTCCTCTCTACAGTAAGCTGTGAAGTATTTTTGAAATTCGAACAATTCAACCCGTAATAATTTTTCCCCATTGCGTTTCTTAATTTAATTGTTGCAGGGCCATCACCGGCAGTATCCGTAACTTCACCGCGGCAATAATAAACATTATCCCCGGTCCATATACCTATCAAACTAATTTCCTGCCCGTTTGAGGTCACTACTTTCACTTCCGGTACAATATCAGTATTCATTACTGTATTAAACTCAAAATCAAAATAAATATTGCCTTTACCAACAGGCGACGGCGGGTCCTGTGATATTTTATTGACATACACCGCATTCTTTGTTTCAACCCCAACCCCGGCGGTTGCACTCTTAATATTATCACTTGATAAACGTTTAATAATTGTTATATTATCAAAAATAACATCAGTATCTTCCGCAAATAAGCCTTTATACCCTTCACTTGAAACTATGGTATCATACGCGAAATATGTATCGGTTTCGGTTTGCACTACCAACTGCCCATCAATATAAACAAGTATCTGCCATCCGCCGGTACCACCGGACGCATTAAAATATTCACCCTTATAAACCTCAAGCCTGTGTACGCCGGTCAGGATGTTCGTAGATATCGGCACTTCTGCAAATGATGTATGTTCCACATCCTTATACTGCACGGTAGACTCACTGCGGAACCTCAAGAGGCTACTCCCAAAAATTTCTACGCGGTAACGTTCCCCGCTTTCCGGTGATAGCAATACCAGCCCAAACGTCCCGGTCCCGCTGCGATACTCAAAATCCGCGGAGTATGAGTAAGTGTACAGCGTCGTTGTTGCGGGTTCAAGGATTCTAATATAATTCAGCCCGATACTCTGCGCCTGCAGCCGCTGGTCACTGGTAATCGTAAAATCCCCGAGTTCCTTATACCAACTATTAAGATTCCCGGAAGAAAAATTATCGTAAAACCTGTACACCTGCTTCAGGTCATAATTTGGCACAGTAACATCCTCGTCATTGTATGTAAGTATATAGTTTGATGAATTAGAAGCATTCGCTGCAATTTCTTCTTCAACAGTGAAGTATACCAATGTAGCTGTTGACGTCTGCAGTGTTTGTCCTATAGGTAAAACAATATCACGTGCAAGTTCACGCCAACGCGACATCCTCTGTCCCTGAATAGTTTCTTCCCCACTGAACATCACTCGTAGGTCTTCCCCGCTGGATTTCAATTTCCCGTTATCACACAATTCCTCAGTATCCACAGGTAAACTTACTGTATACTTAACCGGTAACGGCAATACACCGGATCTATTGGTAATCGTAATTTTTTTATAGAAATTATTCCCAGCCCATACATTCTGTGATGCCAGTAATACAACAAGACAGGATGACATAACAAATATTCCAATAAACTTGTTTAGTATTTTCATTTAATTTAATTTCCCGGATTAGCCAGTACTACCAACAAATTATCGATATCAACATTTTTATCATTAACAACCCTTGCACAGAAGCCAAATGTATCCTTACTCTGGCTGACTTTTAACAACAACTTATTATACCCTTTTTCAAATGTGCAAGTAACTTTATCACTATCAACTTTCATCTTGCGTTCAACATCGTTAAAATGCACACGTTTTTTGTTTAGCCATACAGCAATCCCGTCATCACTGCCAACTAATAATTTAACATTCTGTTTCAAAGGAGAATATACGTAGGCAAACAGATAAACAACACAATCACTCTGTGGCCCGTAAACATCACCCTGGCTTAAATTATCAGGATCTACAGGATCTGAAACCTTAAGTTTTTTCCATTTCCATTCCCCTATAGGTTCTTCTTCGCTGGGAGTAGTCATAGCTTCACCCTGGAGATAATCATAACTCAACCTTGTCCCTGCATCTTCATTCGGGCATGGCCCGCAGACGATCCAATCACGCATATAACCTTTAACCTTAAGCCCGTTCTTCGGAGCCTGAATTTCCTCAACCACAGCTTTTTCTTCTTTACTTACAGAAACCCCTTCTTGAACAACTTCCAAGGTTATACACCCGCTAAACAGAATAGATTGAGAAATAAGAAATAACGCACTCAGAATTGTTATAAGGTAATTATTATTAATACTATTAATGCTATTATCTTTAAACATACAGTAATTATATACATCAACAAATATATTGTCAAACTTTATTTTATATAAAAACACAGCCTCCGGAACAACATTACTTTTGTACCGGAGGCTGTAACCTTAATACTTAGTACTGCATACTAAGCGTTTAATTCCACATTATTTTAACACTACAATCCTGCTCGTTTGCTTGTATACATCCGACTCAAGGTAGGCGAAGTATATGCCTGAGGTAACTTTTTTGTCTTCAGCATTGGTACCGTCCCACTCAATCGCACCCCAGCCAACTTTCTGGTCGCCGTTTATCAGCTTAACCAGTTCACCTGCCATATTATAAATTTTTAACCTCACATATGACGCGTCTTCCAGGAAATAGTATTGTATAACCGCCTTCCCGCCGGTGCCGGATGAACTGAAGTCAAGTTTATTCCCTAACACGCGCATAACATTTTCACTCTTACTGATTTTGATATTCACATACTTCGACGTATCTTTTTTCAACCCGGCTTCATCTTCTGCGCTAATGTCCAGTTTCAACACCTGCCCTGAAACCAAGTCTGTTTCTTTTAGCACAAACGCGTATGTATAGTATACCGCGTCATTCACTTCAACTTTTGATGTCCGTGTAGCCGAACGCCCGTTAATTTTTACCAGTGGATCAGACTTCAACGGTTCAGTCACCACAAAGTTTATTTTCATCTGCCCTAACTGCGTTATATCCGCTGGAGTAGTTTTAATCGCCTGCACTTCCGGAGGTTGAGTATCCACCGGCGTTCCCGTAATTGCCGTAACGCTCTGCGAAATATTACCGTTGATGTCCACAGCGGCTATACGGTACCAGTATGCAACGTTATTCTTTAATCCGGTATCCGTGATTGACGTAATACCTTTAGCTACAACATTAATTTCGGTATAAGCCCCGTTTACTCCGGTTTCCGAACGGTAAATACGGTACTCTTTTAAATCCGCTGCCGTACTTTCGTTCCATGACAGCACTAACTGTTTACCTTCAGATAGCACTGTTACCGGTGACGTTACCGGCGCTACCGGCGAAACGGTGTCAACCGTACACGAAGGAACTGTTGATTTCACAGTATTATACGCACTTTCATTCCCCGAATTATCAAACGCTGTCATACGATAGTAGTATCTCACACCGTTGACAAGGCTTTCATGCGCATACTCCTGGCTGGAAATCTGCTGCCCGGCAGGAGGTGATACTGTCAATAAATCAAACGCTCCTGTACTGCTCATAGAGGAGCAATAAATTCTGTACCCCGCGAGATCAGGGATATTAGATTCACCTCCGGTATTCCATGAAATTTTAATCTCACCTCCGGTACCCGTATCATCGACTTCCATACCATCAACCTTATCAGGCGGAGTCATGTCTGACCCTGTCGGGAATCCAGATACAATAACAGAATCATCACTTATATTTCCATAAGCATCCATAGCACGCACTTTATAATAATACGTAGTCCCGCGCATTAAACTGCTGTCAATAAATACAGTATTAGTTATATTTGTGGATATCACTAAAGAGTATGTCCCGGTTTGCTCAACCGCACGGTAAAGCCTGTAATAGCTCGCGTTGGTAACCGTTCCCCACGAAATCTGCAGGCTTCCCCCTGTTTTCGGGTCTGAAACACTTACATTTTCAGGTGCAAGAGGTTTTTCGCCTGTACCTCCGGTAGGGATACCAGACTTTTCAGAAGAATACAAACTTATATTTCCGTTTGTATTATCATACGACGCTACTACGTAATAATACTTCTTCCCGTTCTCCAAACCAGTATCCGTAAATGTAGTACTGCTCTTCCCAATAGTCGCAACAATCTTACCGCTATTATAATTCCCTGATACTTCTGAACGATATACCTTGTATCCTGCAAGGTCGCTCGCAGTTACTGCCGACCACGATACATTCAACTTCCCGCCTTCCGCTAAGTCGGTAACTGTTACGTTAGACGGCACCGGCGGTGGTGTGGTGTCATCAGTAGGATATGTAAATGCAACATTTGAATACGAATCCGCTTCACCTGCGGTGTTTACAGCCCTAATTTTGAAGTAATAAGTTGTCCCATTCAACAACCCACCCTGTGCGTTGTAGGTAACCGTACTTGTATTTACCTGCTCATACCCTGATGCATATACCGTTGAACGCCATATAGCATATGACACTGCAGCGTTATGTGTTTGATCCACCGGTGAGGCCGACCAGGTAAGGTCTATCGCACCGTTATTACCATTATTCTTCGCTTGTAAATTAAACGCAGCATTTGGTTTATTCATGCTGGCAGCCGGTGTTGCTGATACTGTACTTGACTCTGTACTATCCCCAACGTTATTAAATGCTTTAATTACATAATAGTACGCCGCACCATTGGTCAACCCTGTATCGGTATATGTATTAGAAACAATCTCGGTAACAATCTTAGTAGTATCATTCCACGGGCCGGAATTACTGTTCGAACGATATATGCGGTATCCCGATGCAGCATCACCCGTAGTTGGCGCTGACCAGGTAAGACGCACCTGTCCGGAAACACCTGTTGGCACAGCTGTAACACCTGTCGGAGCACCCGGAACAACTGTTGCTACTTTCCCAATCGATACAAGATGCCCATCCATTGTACCGACATACACACGTTCTCCGTAAGAGACCGGCATTGAAGTAACATACCCAACTCCGGCTTTATACTTCCACAGTAATGTCCCTGAACTACCGTTATCCTTAACCGCAAAAACCGTTCCGCCATATCTATGAGGAATATATACTATACCATCTTTTTCTGAAATTTTATTCCTCAGAATATCATCACCCTCTGCTTTACATCCTAACCGCACATACCAAAGAGGCGATGCGCTGGTGGTACCAAAACAGTTAAGCCTGCCGTTAGTTGTTTTGGAGTACACATGAGTCTTTGCTGTATTTACACCAAGTGATGCCCATACTGACTGTGTTTGTTTTGTGGACCACTTAACAGTCCCCGCTCCTGCGTCTACACAAAACACACCGCTTTCATAAGAATCCGACCACCGTGTAGCACCGGCAGCAAAGATATATCCGTTAGATGCCACGAGGTCAGTATTTGCGGGTGAATAATAAAAACTTGCTGCAATAAGTGTTTCAAACTTCTTCACCCCGGCGAGTGACAACGCGTGTATGTATCCCGACCACCCGGTGAAATAAATCGCATTATTAAATATTACAGGTGTTGACACAATTTCTTTATGCCCTTGCACACCCCCGCCGCCATGCGACGTTGTACGTCCCTGGTATTTCCATTTAAAACTGCCATCAGCAGTGTTCACAGCATAGAGATACCCGCTTGCAGTGCCAAAATATGCAACTCCGTTATCAATCAACGGCGCGCTGTAGATCGAGGACGGTGAATCAGGATACCCAAGACTCACTTCATTCGCGGCATCATCAGGAACTTTGTATCTCCATTTCAACGTCCCGCTGGCAGTATCCAGTGCGTACAGAGAACCGTTGTATGACCCAAAAATTACGCTATTACCGTCAACAACCGTCCCACTTGCTTCTTCCAACGCTTCACCATACTTTTCTTTATCAAACTTCCATACCTGGTTACCATTGGTATCATAGCAATACATGTATCTGCCATAAGGATTCACGAATACTTTATTATTATCAACTGCAATATCCCCTTGAACATCCGCACCAATATCTTTTCTCCAGACAGACGTCATCGCATAATTATCAGTCTGCGATTTTCTGACAGTGACATTCACCCAAACAGAACGGTACCACTTCTTACCGTCAGACGTATCAAACCTAACTTTAATTCTGTGAACACCGTTGATACTGTACCACGGATCCGCAGCGGTACGGCTGCAGGCAGCATCAAATGCAGTAAGTTCCGTTGCCATGTCAGTGGTAACACTCGCTGTTGCAACTGATGAACTTATATTGACCAATCCCATTGCCTTGAAATACTTATTATCATAATGCCCAGTATCCGCTAAACACCCGCCGTCATCTATCTGATAATACGCAGAAGTTATACTAGCAATATGTCCCTGGTATAACTCAATTTTTGCATTAATCGTACAACTTGTCCCGGATAGATTTGAATCATTGACTGGTGAGGAGAATACAATTTTGGGATATCTAGGCATCGGCATCGCAAGATTTCCGCGTGGAGTACTCAATGAACCGTTTAAAGGATAATCACGTACTTCAATCTTACTTGGAGATACAGTCATATACCCAACACCGCCATAAATACCGGTACTGGGATTATCCATCGTACCATAAAATGAATATGCGGGCACAGCATCAGAAGTACTTGTATAATTTTGTTTACTATGGACATGGCCATACAGCATAAGCGTAAGATTATAATTCTTCAGTAATTCTATAAGTGCTCTGTCATTATCTATCATATCCCCTTCACCAAGGGTATCCGCGCGTTCGCTTGTAGGATGATGGAAGAAACAAATCACAGGACGCCCGATGGACGCTACAGGGCTGGCATCTAGAGTTGACTTAATCCAGTCAAGTTCAAACCTCGGAAAATGGCCGTCACCATGGTTTAGCATACCTTCATTGAGTATAAGGAAATGGTATCCGTTTGTAGGATCAAACCCTGCTGCACTTGAATGATTACCATTGATATCATACATAAAGCTGCTATGCACAGCGCCGATACGTTCACGATAATATAATCCACCCATCCCGCGGGTCATATCATGATTCCCCGGTGAGCCTTCATACAAAGCAATTGATGAATTAAAGTTTTTTACAATATTTCTGTAAGTATCATACTCCCTGCGCAGGCCGGCTTCCACCATATCACCGGCATTTGCGACAAATTTCGGTAACGGGCTCATATTGTTTATCATAGTCATAGTATCAGTCGCCCGGGTATTAGTACTCGCGGTTGGATACTGTATGTGAGTATCTGTATAGACAAGAAACACAAAATCCGCAGAACTATGCACCGGTAGCAACAACAAAGTAGATAATACAAGCGCCACTTTTAACACAATTTTTTTTACCATACTAAAATTACTCCTTTATTTACTTTTATGAAAGTTAAACTAGCTATAACAACTTAATTATTAGATTACAACATTTCTGCCAAAGTACTAAACAGAACCAACTCATCTTATAACAAACATAAACCTAGCAACTCTAGCACTTTTATTGTAAACACCATTTTACAATATATGTAACTTTAATTTTACAAGTTATACAATTAATGTGTCAACCAAAATTCATAAAATATTTTATTTGTTATTTTATCGATTATAACAGTTACTGCTCCACACTGTTTTGTATACACTGTTTTCATCACAACCCCATAATTTGTTCCCAGTTCATACTCTGTTGCATAACCATTCCCGCTGACCACAAACAATTCGGTATTTAACTTATAAATTTCAGGAGCAATGTATCCCACCCCGTGACCTGGCATCTGAACTACCCCATATTTTCTACCATTTATTTCCTGCAGTATAGACTCCTGCCCAACTTCACCGATATCTCCTGAAAAAAGACCGGAGAAGTTATGATACTGCATTTCCATTACGATAGAATTCTCATCAGGATCAACCTGAACGCTTTGCCCGGGATTCAGCACCCTGAACTTTGCATCACTAAACACAAACTCCGTACCCGCTACAGCTGTTATCACCTTTTTAGCTTTGCTTTGACATACTTTATAGAATTCAGAATACTCATCGGTATCCGCGTGGCCATAGCTTAACAAAACACTCTCAACCCGCACGCTATCCATTACTTTTCTTAACCCAAGATAATGATTGTAATGCGGATGAGTAAGAACTAATAAATCAATTTTTCGCAGTCCCTTATAATTCAGAAACGGTACAACAATTTTTTCTCCGGGATCAAGCGCAGAGTCCCAATTTCCACCGCCGTCGATAAGGACGGCTTTACCTCCGGGTAATTTTATTACAATACTATCCCCATTCCCTACTGAAAGAAAAGTAATTTCTGCCCTGCCTTTTGCTTCTACCACCGCGTATTTCGTAAACAATAACATCCCGGCAATTACACAAAAATATACTGTTTTTTTGATATCAAAAAACACAAAAATCATTAAGGCCAGGTAATAACATAACAAAAACTCTGGGCTCACACCATTTACCGTAACGTTCGCATAGGGTACTGCAGCAAATACCGCTGATATCTGTATCAGTACAGTTGTTAGAACAGTGCATATTTTGCCAAATAATACATATAAAATCCCGCCGACAAAATGTATACCCACCAAACCAAGGCCTAAACTTAACACCAATCCGGATAATGGAACCACTATTAAGTTGGAGATTATACAGATAACAGAAAATTTGTAGAAGTATACGGCAATCAAAGGCCATACAAACATCTGTGCAGATACGGATACCATAAGAACATTCACAACGTCACGTAATACAGCAGGTACTGACTGTAAAACCAATCTGCATTTTTGTACACCCGCAAGGATACCGAATGTCGCAGCTATGGACATTTGAAACCCGGAACTCAACACCACTTTAGGATCATACAGTACCATAGCCCAGCAGGAAAGAAGCAGTACCTGGTAGCTGCTAATTTCCCGGCGTAACATTAACGTCAATAAAAAACAAGTAGTCATTACTGTTGCGCGTACTACCGGCGGATTTGAACCAGTGAGCACACAGTACGCTGCAATAATAAGTATCACTGCAGGTACCGCGGTACGGCGCGGGATACGCAACAGAAAATGCAGTATCCACATAAACATTCCGGCAATAACTGCTACATTCGACCCGCTGACGACTAGGACATGCATAACACCGGCATCCATAAATATTGTCCGTGTTTCGGGTTCAAGCCAGCTTTTTTTCCCGACAATAATACTGCCCATAACACCTGCTTCATTTACAGGCATTGCATTTTTTATCGATTGCTCAAAATTTGTGTTCAACCAATTCATTAACAGATAATATTGTTTTTGGAATATGCCAGCATGTTTATAGCCATCAAGTTTTGAATACGCTATAACTGACGCTATACAGTAAACATTCTGGTATGCAAGGTATTTAGAATAATCAAACTGCCCAGGATTAAGAGCTTCCACCGGCCGGCGCAGCATACATTCAATCGATATATCATCACCATACGATAAATTAACGCTATCCTGTGAAGGAATCCTGGCAAGTACATTTCCGCGGGTGGTTTTCCCGTCAATCTCGTGGGTGTAGACAAAAAAAGTAGTGTAATAATTACCGCTCTCCGGGAAAGATAATACCCTGCCTTTAATTACATGAGTAAGAGTATTATCCTCAGCTTTTTGCTCAACCAAAACAACCTGCGCGATATCATTTAACGGAATATAAGAATATAAACCGTACCGGTCAAATATAACAATAAGTGATATATACAGGCAGAGTAACACGAATAGTATACGGTTCACCCAGCGTTCTCCTGAATAATAAACTCATACGCGTACGAAAAAGAGGACTGGCTTACTTTTGAGGAGTGTCCGTTACCGATGTTTTAAGACCGGCATTAATTTTTTGTAATGTAACTTTTACTGAAGTTATTTTTTCGAGGATTTCCCTGTGCTCACCCCCGCATTTTTGTGCGAGAACTTCTATATGCTGCAACTGTTCCAAACATTCTGCAACAACATTTTTATTTTCCCCGACTTTTGTTTGCAGTTGTTCCACCATATGGTTAAGCTTCTCCGCTACATCCTTAAGTTCGTCACCTTCCCTCAATTTCACCCTATGAGTTAAATCTCCCAACCCCAATATCTCTGACGATTTTTCAATACGGTATAACGGCCCCGCGATTTTGTGTGACACAAAAATTGACACTATGATAACCAGTAACAGGTATAACACCAGCTTACTTATAATCTGTGTATTAACTTTACTTATCATTGAATATATCTCAGGATGATTAACCTGGCTGAACATCACGCGGCCCATTGTGTAGTATACATCCCAAGAGATCAGCAATCCCGCGAATAAGACCGCAAGAAAAACAAATAAAACATACCGGAACTGAAACCCGTGCTTTACAACTACCTGTTTACGTTTAAAATTTGCCATATAGTTCCAAACCAACACTTTCTGTATATAATGTTTATTATCACAAAAATACCAGTGGTTTGTCAAGATTGAGAAACAAGTTCATTTCTCAGCCGTAACCTCATATTTTATACCGTCGGAAGTAACCTTAACATTCCCGTTTAAATCCGTACGGTAAACCTTTATATTCATACTGTTCAACCCATCCACCACTTTTTTTGAAGGAAACCTGTACCTATTATTTTTACCGCATTGTATTACCGCAACTTCAGGATTTACAGCTTCCAAAAACTTGTTAGAGGTACTCCATTTAGGTTTTACAAAACTCCAGAGTTGAGGTATAACACACCCGCCTAGTGCTATAATATTGCTATTGCGAGCAGATGCTGCGCCATAAACAGTAGACGTTATGGAACCATGATGCCCTACCTTAAGAATATTAGATTCCAGCCTGCTGCCGTAAAGGCTGACAATTTCTTCCTCCATAAACTTCTCCGCATCCCCTGGAAACATGATATAAACTTTATTGTGCTTACAATGTATTACTAACGAATTATTATTAGGATCATCCGCAGTAAGCGTTTCACCGGGAGATAATACATCAAGCAAAACATCCGGGTCCAGTTCACGGAAATTCATACCGCGCCGCGCACGGATATAATTAACTTTTTTTAACTTTACTGCTGAGAGGACCTGATTATAAATCGGTGTCGGATACGGTATCCCGGGTTCAATATACGATCCTGTAAGAATATTTAGAAGTAAATATTTCAACCCGCCAACGTGATCGCTATGCGGATGCGTAGCGAACATATAATCAATTTTATTAATACCCATACTCTGTAGCAACGGAAAGATAGTATCTCTGCCAGCATCATAATTCCGCCAGTCTTCAACCGGCCCTCCATCTATAAGCACAACCTTATTGTTGGGCATAACCATCAGCGTAGCATCACCCTGTCCGACGTACATAAAAATTACTTTTAATACACCTTTTGAGAATGATGTTGATACAAAACATAATGACACAAGAACTATTGCGGTTACTACTTTTTTTGTAATCAAAAAAATCTTTTCCTTACAGTTCACAACCCTATCCTCAAACTGACTCTGTTAAGAGAACTAAACCCTTCCTGCGACCATGAATAAAACAATACAAATTCTTTACGCATCAATAAGTACTTCACTCCCAACCCAAAACTTACCCCACTACCGGATAATATATACATTTCATCGAACCTGTACCCCAAAGAGAATGTTAATATATTAAACACCATTTTTTCAACTGACAAAACAACCGCTGCGCTCCTGAAATCCGTAACTGTATCCACCCCAACGGATGATTCAATATTATTAAACAACATTACAAGCCCAACTTTTACGAGATGATAATTATTATAAACCGCGTTTCCCCGGATAGTTTTACCAAAATTATTTATTCCAACCGCAACTATCAACGGTATCCCTAAATACGCAGTTTCAGACCTCACCCCGGCATCTAATCCATATCCAAAGGTATACTCATTATCCACTGCTAAACCGGTCAACCTCACTGCAACACCGGAATCTACTTTGTCAAGCAAACGGTTAATAAAAACAATTCCGGCTAGCAAATCTATTACAGAATAACTTCCTGTTTTTGACATATACTCGTCATAAGCATCAATACTGCCTGAATCTGAGTATCCAGCAAAAATACCAAAAGCGTTACCTTTTTCATAATTCGACCGGTATTCTGTAAATAATCCGGTTTTCCCGTCATTATCAAATGTTTGGCTTACGAAAAAAGCGGGATTATTAAAAACGTTTTCAATCCCAGGTATAATACTACACATTCCGAACTCATCAGCAACGCATCGCCCAACCCAGAATAATGATAAAAACACCAATCCAATAAGATACACACGTTTGAGTTTTAAATTGATTTTATACCAACTTTCTTGCGTATAACCGTACATTTTTCATCTGTGGACTGTACAACGATTTCCAAAGTATACAATCCTGGAGGCACACGGGTGCCGGTAGTGTCACCAAGATACCAAATATACTCGTTAAAACTGTTCCCAATAATCTCAGCAGTAATATTGCGTGTATAAACTCTTCTTCCCCCAGCAGAATATACGTTGAGGACAGCTTTACTCGGGGATATGTCAATAATAAAATTTATTTTTACATACTTTTCCGCAGGGGATGGATATACCTTAATTTCACGGATTACCTGCCCGCAGTCCCGTCTATCAGTATGCTGCGCGTTAAAGGTTTTCATCATACTATTAAACTCACTAGCATATCTTCCTGCTATATACTCCGATTTTATCACTACCAAATTCTCATCATTACAATTATTCGCTGTGGTTGTCCAATTATGTGAGCCTGTTATAACTTTCGCAGTACTTAACCCGGGATCTATTACCGCGTACTTGTGATGCATAAGGCCGGGATTTAGGTCTTCTATTACATTAACCCCTGCGGATTTCATATTATCATACGATGCCATTACCTGGCTTTTTTCAAGAATACCGTTAACTGCCACGCTGTTATTCTTAAGATTTATTAATTCATTATCAATACCGGTATTCAATCCGATGGTATACACTGCGAAGTTTACCTCCTGTATTGCGGATTTAAGTTCAGCCTTAATCTCCGTGTTAGTCTGTCCCGGTATGGAGTATGGCGAGAACCATACATCAACGAGAGCCCCTCCGACGTCCACGCTACACCCATTCCACCAAGGATTGTGTGTTGACGTACTTTTAGTTGCTCCGAAAATGCCGGTATCATACATATTTTTGAATTCCATCTCGTACAATCTGGCAACTTCACGCGAGGTTATTATTACAATATTGTTGTTATCGTTATAAGCTGCATTCACCGTGAAATTATATGATCCTGTAAGTACGGCCTTATCTTTTATCACAATAAACTTATTATGCATCAACTTCGCGCTATCCGTGGTTCCATCATCCTTAAAGTTTTCAATTTTACCGGGACCAAGTACTTCCATAAAATTTGCGGTATTACTTTTTTCGTAGATCAGGAACACCGCATTTTTACCGATACGCGTAACGGTATCCATAAACGCAGTTTTGATTTTTGTGCCGGAAATATTATAAGCCGCGATGTACACCATATCTCCCGGCAGTGCACGGTTTAAAAAGTTACAGACGGTATCATCAATAGTTTCGTTGGGATTAAGGATACTGTGATCACTGTTCGGAGGTGAATTAAATATAGTTTCTATCTGCTCTTTCGCCTGGAGAAAAGGTGTAGATAAAAGTATTAAACAGTATAAAACTATCGGTACATTACAACCTTTTTTTGCTGTCATAGGAAATGTTCTTACCTAATGAGCTTGCGGTAAACCGCCTGCGCGGTTGTATCAGTCATTGAAGATATAATATCGGTAGTAATACGGTAAGGCAGTTCATTTGCTAACCACGGATATTCCTTTAACGCATAATCTGTATTGTCCATATAGTATTTATAAAGAAACGCGATTATGGTATACGCTTTATCCATCCTGTTCTTTACTGACGGCAGTTTGTATACTTCACGGTACATAAACGCACGCAGGATTTCAGTTGCTTCCAAGACAGTTTTACTCATTTTTAACTTCGCAGAATCACGGCTATTACCTACGATATCCAATACCATGGTATTCACGCGTTTACCGTGTGTAACCCCGAGAACCTCCACCGCTTCCTTTGGAAGGCTGTCCATAGTAATTAACCCCATCTCAATAGCGTCATCTATATCATGGTTAATATAAGCGATCCAGTCAGAATACTGTACAACCACGCCTTCCAGCGTAGCAACATCCTGATATTCAATGACTTTGTCATGTACTTCATGCAACGTTTTAGTACCTTTTGAATGTTTGACAATACCATCCCGTACTTCAGAGGTAAGGTTTAATCCCTTACCATTTTTTTCCAGTTTATCCACTACGCGTAACGATTGCTGTGCGTGATGAAAACCTGTCGGGGACAATTTATTCAATACTTCTTCCCCTGTATGCCCAAACGGCGTATGCCCGAGGTCATGCCCTAAAGAAATAGCTTCTGCAAGGTCCTCATTAAGATTTAACGCACGGCAGATTGTACGCGCAATCTGCGATACTTCAAGAGTATGAGTTAACCGTGTACGAAACTTTTCGCCGCTAGTGGACAGAAAAACGTTAGTTTTATATTTTAACAGCCGGAAGTATAACGAATGCAGGATTCTGTCTTTATCCCGTTGATAACACGTACGGAGGACGGATTCTTCTTCTTTTACCTTTCGTCCGGCAGATGCAGAAGCCAGCTGCGCGTATCTAGACAGCCTTTCATGTTCCTGTTTTTCAAGTTGTTCACGGATATGCAACTCTTCCCCTGCTGTCATTTCTTGAACAACCCCAACTGCCCTTCATTCTCGCGTTTGATAATATCGATAAGTTCTATCACATCATCGATCTCATAATCCGCACCGGAAACCGCTGTTTCAAATAAATTACCGTATTTCGCCCATACCGCACGCATACCAAGTTGTTTTGCACCTAAAATATCACGTTCTGCCCAATCACCTATCATCAACGCTTTTGTCGGAGCTACACCCAGCTGGTCAAGTGCCATCTGGAACGGTTTTGCGGAAGGTTTACGTTCACCGCTATCATCGAATGTTACCACAGCATCAAAATAGTGTTGTAGTTCAAGCGAACAGATACGCATCCATACGGGTAACCTCGGAGCGTCAGAAACTACCGCCATCTTTAATCCTATCTTAGTTAATGTCGTAAGGGTAAGATGCACATGCGGATATAAACTCATCACGCCTTCCTTCGCACGACGGTATCCCACGATCCCCGCAGCCAGGATTTTGTATTCAATTTTACCAGATATTTCAGTTAGTACTTTATTAAATATCTGCTGGTCTTCTATTCCTTCACGCTCGTATATACGGTAGATATGCGCGATAAGTTTATCTTTCGGCACCCCTAACCCTGCATCAATCATAGCATCCGCTGCGGATTCAACTGCCATTCTTTTCATCTTCATAAAATCCATCAACGTGTTGTCCATGTCAAAGATAATCGCGCGGATCATTTAGTTAACAACTTTCTTTTTTAATACTGATTTCGAATACAACAATTATTTCAGGACTTTAAGGATTTCATCAATTTCACGTTTACAACTAATGACTGCCTGGTTTGCAGTAAGTTTATCCTCGATTGCTTCCGCAAAACGGTTATCCAGGATATCCTGTATGTACGTCCACTGCAGATGCGCGGGTGAACCTTTTGCTGTATCCAATTGTTCAAGTATTTTTTTGCGTTCAGGCTGGAACTGATAATACGCGTCGTTCATAGCTTCCTTCGCTGCTGGTGATAAAAACCCTATACTCTGAGCAAAATACAATGCCGCGTCTTTACTCACGACAAATTTCACAAAATCCAATGCCTGTTCAGCATGTTTAGTGTTTTTGTTGATCACCAAGTACTGCCCTCCAGCCCAGGACGTGCTGGCACCGTTCTTGTCAGGTTTCGGGAATAACATAACTCCATACTCGAGTTTAGGATTAACTTTTGCTGACCTCCAAATAACCCAGCTGCCGGATAACCAGAAACCCAGTTTCCCTTCATAAAACGCTTTATCAAGCTCGCGTTGCGGGCCGACTTTTGAGTATGGCTTCAAACTAAGGTAATACTCTAACGCTTCCCTCACCTGACGTGTTTCTATGAGGCACGTTTTCCCGTCTTCACTAAGTATCAGGCCGTTATTGCTCCAAATAAAAGCAAGTAATTTTTTATAAAGTATACCTTTATCTCTGGAATTCATACCAAAACCATAAGTATCCCTGCTCAGGAGGTCAATTTTTTTTATGGCATTATAAAACTGCGGCCATGTCTGCGGCGGTTTCTCTGGGTCAAACCCTGCTTGTTTTAACAACGCTTTATTATAAAATATCACGCGGGTATCTAGCAGCCATGGAAACCCGTAAATCTTATCTTCCAGAGTAACGTAAGACCATCCTTTGAAATCAACCTCAACATCACGTGCTGCAGGTGTTATGTTAAGCAATAAATTCTTTATTGAATACTCCGGCACCCAATCCGACCCGAGTTCAATAATATCCGGTGCAGTATTGTCAAAGAATGCTTTAGAAATTACTTCTTTCCCGGTATCGTATGTCAATTCTTTTGTCACAATCTGTACACCCGGATTAATCTCCTGGTACTTCGTGATAAGTTCAGTAATAGCTTTCTTACCTGTTTCATCACCCCAAAAGTGCCACCAGGTAAGCGTTATTTTCTCTTCTGCAAACACAGCGGGCAAACATTGAGTGAACAATACTAACGCTAAGACCAGCGATAACTTGCTCGATTTTGTGCGTAAACCCATAAGTTCCTCCCTAATTATTTATTGATTTCTAATATAAACATTTATGTATTCTAATATAATGACTACAACATTTCAACAATAAAAAATTGGATATTGAAAAGCAGGGATAAACTATAACTATTATTTACCAAAACTGTCAGGTAACAATTCGGACAATTTTTTTTCTATATACTTCCCGTTTTTTGCAGGGAACAGTATTGATACGTCACACCCGAACTCAGAGAGCACCTGGCGGCACGCACCACAGGGCGGTACCGGTTTCCCTTTCGGGCCGGCAATTGCAACGGCAATTATTTCTTTCTCCCCGGCAGTAACTGCGTTGAAGACCGCTACGCGTTCCGCGCAGATCGTCAAACCATAAGACGCGTTCTCAACGTTTGTACCGGTAAATACCTTCCCTGTTTTTGTCAGTACTGCCGCACCGATTTTTAACTTTGAATAAGGAGAATATGACCGCTCACGCACACGGGTTGCTGACTTTAACAGTATTGAGTAATTAATTTTTTTATTGTTATACATACTAACAACACCTTTCATAAAATTAGCATCTATCTTATAACAGCAATCTTAGCTTTCTTAACGTCACCGGGCCCTTTTACTACAATAACGTAGATACTGGTTGACACGTACTCACCGGTATCATTTTTGCCGTCCCAAATGCATAATCCATCACCATCGCGTTCTTCAATTTTACGCACAAGTTCACCTGAGATTGAGTATATCCCAACATTTGCATTTTCTGTAAGATTCATGATTGTCATACCTTGAATATGCTTTAATGGATTAAACGGATTTGGATAAACCTTAACCCCCTGCACATTGGCACCCGGCATAAACTGCATAATTGCGAATTTGGATAGATGATCCGTAAGGCCTTCAATATAATTATTATCCGCATACCGTCTTGTCGGTAACGGAATCCAGAGCATGTTTACCTCATCGTAACGGCATACAATAAATTTATTTTCATCCATCCCAAGAATATCGCCATCACGATAAGACAAAGCAATTGTAACCTCTTTTACCGGCTGTATTTGTTTATCAGTCTTGATCTCCAACCCTATAGTCGTGGGTTTCATTTGTTGTTCCCTTACAACACTTACGATGATAGTAGAGATATTGACTGTTACATTTTCCGCAAACGTTCGTTCGTTTATCATAACCTTCATCTCTCCGGTCTCAGGGCTGATACGTACAGTTTTCTGTTCATTAACTGAAACATTCGTAGAAGAGGATACTATGTATTCAATGTAAACCGTCGGCCCGGGAAGAAGTTGTGTGACAACGACTGCTGTACTACTACTGCTTAAAATATCGCAAGCTTCAAAGTAGTATGTATACACCGTACCGGGTGTAAAGGTTGTTGAAAATTCGTATATACGCCCGGAAGTATAAGTATTGCTATCAACTGCTGTCATCGTAAATACCGTATCAATATTGTTACTGTTTGGTTTCAAAACATGAACTTTAGGATATCCTTCAGCAGGTTGGTTACCGTCAATATCCGCATACTTTATGCGGTAGATAAATACTGTGGTTGAAACTCCTGAGTCAAAGTTTAACCCGTCGTTTAAATACTGGGCTCCCCCTGTGAAAGATAGTACAGGCGCGTTATTTACATCCGGCGCGCTAATAATATTTCCGTTCAGTCCGGTTGCAGTCGCACTCTCAACGTCGTATGCTTCAAAATAGTATATGTAATTAGTACACCCTGCCAGAGCGGCAATATTAAACAGATATACAGCGCCAGTAGAATAATCACCCGTAGAATACGTCATTGCATAAGGACTCCCGTTCAACGCAATACCGTCTTTCTTTATATAAACTTTGGGATACCCGTTCTTCGGCGAGTCGTTGTCGGTATCAGTATATAAAACATGATACACAAATGTAGTTGAAGATGTTCCAGTTTCATTATTCAATCCGTCACTTTCAAAACCCGCTTCTCCTGTCCATGCAAGTACCGGCGCAATATTAACGATATCAGGTGCATCGATGACGCCTGGCTGAACGTAAACAGCCGTTGCGCCTTGTATATCGTATGCTTCAAAATAATATGTATACGCTGTTGATTTTGATAATAACCCTGTGGTAAGTGTGAATGAGTACACTTTACCTCCTGAATACTGTACAGGGTCAACACTTGCCATTGTATACGGGCTCCCGCTGAGCTCCGTACCATGTTTTAGTATATGAACCTTAGGATACCCGATTGACGGTGCATCATTATCTATGTCCGTATATCTTATGCGGTATATGTACGTTCCAGTCGCAGTACCGACTTCCGTGTTCAATCCATCCCATGTGTATCCTGTCTCCCCGGTCCAGGAAATAGAAGGCGCGTTGTTGGATACCACAGGCCCGGAGAGAATACCCGCAGGGGA
>Ga0265292_1001293_pt1 | contig 22914 bp, 22 predicted proteins | sample Munlanlewell296A_FD_189080 | JGI IMG/M metagenome (GOLD analysis project Ga0265292, IMG submission 189080) | Leachate microbial communities from a municipal landfill in Southern Ontario, Canada - Leachate well 296A | ecosystem: Engineered > Solid waste > Landfill > Unclassified | place: Canada... | reverse complement strand
TCGTGAGGCACAAAGGAATGATAGCTGAACTTGACCTAGAGTTTTCGGTTTGCGTCGAGGCGTTGCCGGTGCGACCTATGCTAGCGCCGCCCGAGCGTGCCAGAAAGGTGACCAGTTACCGTCCTGGTCATCGAGGCTCTGGTGCGTCGCGTCGATGCCAGTGTCGATGACGGCGATGCCGACGCCGGAGCCATCCACTCCATATGCTGAGCGTGCTTCGGGCGCGCCGATGACCTCAGTGCTGTGGTCAAGCGTCGCGTGGACGATAGCGTCATGGTACACGCGGACGACGCCTGGCGCCGTGGCGATGAGGGGAACTGAGGAGGCGGTCACGCTTGCTGCGACTGCCGGAATGACGTGATAGACTCGGACTTGCGTGGCGCCAAGGAGATCGAGGCTTGCTGCCCCGGGAGCTGCAAGCGGCGCTGCGTCGTACAGGACGATCACGTCCAGGATGCGCGTTGGCGCTGACGCGGCGACGAGGAGGTCCAGAATGTCCTCGACATGGTTGCCGTCGTGGTCCCCGCGGTTACCGACTAGGCGCTCGGCGGCCTCCGGTGAGCCGCCGCTTCCGAGGACGGGGGCGAATGTCGCCGCGTAGCTGGTCATCGCGGGCGCCCCCATGGAAGCCCCAGTGATGGACCCCGCGTTGGACGCGCGCGAATGCGATGCGGCGCTTGTGGGCGGCGCGATGTCGGGAAGGGCCTGTGCGAGGGGCGAGTCGGCGGGCGATGCGTCAGCGAGGGGCGCGAGCGAAGGCGCGACGAGGACGGCGGTGAGCACAAGAAGCGTGAGACGAACGGGCAAGCTGGAAGAATCCACTGGAACCAGGCCTCCGATGGACCGGTCAGCCCTCAGAACGCCTTAAGAATTTCCGTGTAGCCATGAGAGTGTATGCTATCGCAATCGGCCTGCCACCGACTCGCGGGACGCCCCGAGATGACGCGCCTTGTTTCAGCACGGGTTGGTCCGAACGTATTAATACAGGGAGTCGGTTGTGCGGCCACCCCTGCCCCCCGCAGGACGCGGCGACCGAAGGCCGGAATCGAATGCCGGGCGAATCGGTCGTCGACGGGTGACCTTGGGAAGGTCGAGCGCACCGCGAGGATGCGCTTACGCCCGCCACTCCAAGGGGGGACAGACAGCGAGCACCTCGCGGCCCGCGAAGACCTGGAGATGAAAAACATGGCCGAGAAGCCCCACATCAACGTCGTGTTCATCGGACACGTCGATGCCGGCAAGTCCACGACTGTCGGACGCATCCTCCTCGACACGGGCCACATCGAGCAGCACGTGATCGAGAAGCTCAAGAAGGAAGCCGAAGAGAAGGGAAAGGCGACCTTCGAGTTCGCCTTCGTGATGGACAACCTCAAGGAAGAGCGCGAGCGCGGCGTCACGATCGACATCGCCCACAAGCGCTTCAACACGGACAAGTACTACTTCACGATCATCGACGCCCCCGGGCACCGTGACTTCGTCAAGAACATGATCACGGGCGCCTCGCAGGCCGACGCGGCCGTGCTCGTCGTGTCCGCCGTCTCAGGCATCGAGGCCCAGACGAAGGAGCACGTCTTCTTGTCACGCACGCTTGGCGTCGAGCAGCTCATCGTGTACGTCAACAAGATCGACGCGACGAACTACGACCAGAAGAAGTTCGAGGCCCTCAAGGAAGAGCTCACGAAGCTCATCCGCATGGTCGGCTACAAGCCGGACAACGTGCCCATCATCTGCGGCTCGTCCTACAAGCAGGACAACATCACGAAGCCCTCGGACAACCTGAAGTGGTTCAAGGGAATGACGCTCCTCGAAGCGCTCAACAACCTCAAGGAGCCCCAGAAGCCCACGAACCTCCCGCTGCGCTTGCCCATCCAGGACGTCTATTCGATCACCGGCATCGGCACGGTCCCCGTGGGCCGCATCGAGACGGGCATCCTGAAGGTCAACGACAACCTCGTCTTCCAGCCCTCCGGCGTGTCCGGCGAGTGCAAGACGATCGAGATGCACCACGAGACGCACCCCCAGGCTCTGCCTGGCGACAACGTCGGCTTCAACGTGCGCGGCATCGGCAAGAAGGACATCCGCCGCGGTGACGTGGCCGGCCACCCCCAGACGCCCCCCAAGGTCGCCAAGACCTTCACGGCGCAAGTGGCCGTCCTCCAGCACCCCAGCGTGATCGCGGCAGGCTACACGCCCGTGTTCCACATCCACACGGCGCAAGTCGCGTGCACCTTCGAGGAACTCCTCAAGAAACTCGACCCCAAGACGGGCCAAGTCAAGGAAGAGAACCCCCAGTTCCTCAAGACCGGGGACATCGCGATCGTGAAGATCCGCCCCACGCGCCCGCTCTCCATCGAGCGCAGCAAGGACATCCCCCACATGAGCCGCTTCGCCATCCGTGACATGGGCACGACCGTCGCGGCCGGCCTGTGCTTGGAAATCGAAGAGCGCTGAATTGGGGAAGGGGTCTGGGGAAACCCCGCGTAGGGGTTTCCCCAGCGTCAACTCCGCGCTATCTTTTCTCTCATTCCCTCGGCGACCAGCGATAGCTCGACCGCGCGTTCCCGCGAGTCGGTCCGTGTCGGGGAACGCTTGTCGCACTCGGATCAATGCCGCGTCTGGCGACCACGCTCGATTGCGGCGCAGCATGAGGCTTGGCCCGCGCGCGTCCGGCCCTCGGTTGTCGAGATGGGAGGCCAGCCGATTCCGTGACAAGCACATGATTTCCGCTCGCACGCTTCGTGCTTCCTCACGTCATCTTGATTCAGCATGCCAGAGCCATCAGGGGCGATGCATGCGCCCCTGCTCGTGGCAGCGCTCCTGCTCGCCACGCTCGCCAGCTCGCTTGTCGCTGGGCCCGCGTCGGCCGCGGCGACGACCCGTCTCTCGGTGTTCAACGATATCAACACGGACAGCGTGACGCGGGGCATCGTGTCATCATCGCCACCCACGATCAGCTGGCCACCATGAACCAAGCTCATCGCTGTGGGAACAAGAAATGAAAAAAAATAGCGCCCGAAGGCGCAACAACGTCAGCGACGCTCGCTTAGAAGCGGCGGCCGCCGCCACCGCGGGAGTCGCGGGGGGGCGCGTGCTTCTGGAAGCAGTCGCGGCAGTAGACTGGGCGCCCTTCGGTGGGCTTGAAGGGGACTTGGGTCGCCTTTCCGCAGTCGCTGCAGGTCACGTTGTGCATTTCTCGAGGGGGGCCGCCGGGGCCACGTCCGTAGCTCATGATTATTGACTCTTGGCTCGCGCAAGCCCACACGCGTGAAGCGTGCGCGCCGACGTTCGTCCAAACGAGGGCATGCTGACCTCCTTCAAATAGTCTCGCGAAGGAGGCCGCCAGCCCAGATTCTCTACATGTTAAGCCTCGATTTGGAGATTCTGCCTGTGGTACGACCGAGTCAAGTAGCGGCGTCACCCAATATTCGGGTCGGGCGAGGCCCTCGCGCTCGACTTCGCTCGGACATGGACTGACATCGGACCCGATGTCAGCAGGCACTGATATCACTTGGAGGCACGTCGGAAGGGAGCACGCTGTTTGGACACCGCTGGCCGCCGCCGACCACATGAGGGCAATCCCTTATCAGGAAGAAGCGCTCACGGGGTGCGATGGCGAATTTTGTCGGAAGCGGGAGCGTGGGCGGGCAAGGTTCCCGCACGCAGGTCGTTTGCTCCAAGTGCGGAAAGAGCACGACGGTCCCGTTCGTCCCGACGCCCGGTCGCCCAGTCTTCTGCCGGGAGTGCTTCTCCAGCGCGCCAGCCGCAGGCGGCAGCGCCGGTGGCTCGCGCGGTGGCGGCGACTACCGTGGCCCACGCGCGCCCATCGCAGCGCCAAGCAACGCGCGCCAACGCATGATGGCGCAAGGCCGCAAGGGCCATTTCATGCATGACGCGAAAGCGCTCCTTGGCCGCCTCGAGGGCGGCATGGAGGACCAGCACGTCCGCGCCTTCCTTGAGGGCCTCTTCGCGCGCGGCGCCCGCCAGGGCACCGAAGCAGCCAAGGAGTTCATCCACGAGAAGGTGACGGGCACGACGATCACTCAAGCGCAGGGCGAGCAGCTCGCGCAGCTCGTGGAGCGGTACTCTTTCTGGCGGTGACGGCTGCGCGCTTCGCGCGCACCCGGCACGCACGACGACGACGAATGGCGCTTCGCGCCATGCACTGGCGCCGCTGCGGCGGCGCCAGGTCTGGACCGCTCGCTGTGGCTCGCGGTAGTCACTTGCGCGCCCTCCGCTCGTTTCCCGCGCATTTCCCTCCCGCGGCAAGGTCTCTTTGATATACTAGTTCCATCTTCGGCGACTCGACCACCCCGTCCTGACCGGCCCCCGTCGTAATGCGAGTCTCGGTTTCGTGTTGTGTGTTTGGGCCTTTGGACGCCGGTCAAGTGACGTGAAACCAGCATGGTCCAGTTCGATTCATTCCTCGTGCCCGCCACCGTTCTCGCTGCCATCAAGGAGATGGGCTTCACAGAAGCCTCGCCCATCCAAGAGGCCGTCATCCCGCTACTTCTAGAGGGGCGAGACGTCATCGGTCAAGCCCAGACGGGCACCGGCAAGACCGCCGCCTTCGGAATCCCGCTCGTCGTCGCTGCGCTCGAGGGCCGCCCTGGCCTCGTGCTCGTGCCCACGCGCGAACTCGCGCAGCAAGTGTGCGCCGAGATCGACCGCATCGGTGCGTCCAGCGGTATCCACGCGCTCGCGTTGTACGGCGGCGCGGCGTTCGGCCCGCAGGCCCGCGCTCTCGAGCGGGGCGACTGCACGATCCTCGTCGCCACGCCTGGCCGCCTGCGCGACCACCTCGAACGCGGCACGCTGGAAGCCAGTGCCGCGAGCATCGTCGTGCTGGACGAGGCCGACGAGATGCTCAAGATGGGCTTCATCGACGAGGTCACGTCCATCCTCGACGCGGTGGGCCCAGAGCGCCAGACGCTCCTCTTCAGCGCGACCATGCCACCACAGATCCGCGCGCTTGCGAACCAGTACATGCGCAAGAGCGAGCACGTCGTCGCCGAGAACTCCAACGACTCGTTGGCGAACGCGAACACCGAACAGTTCGCCGTCGGTGTGGAGCACCGCGAGAAGGTGGACACACTCGTCCGCCTCCTCGCCGTCGAAGCGCCAACGGGCACGCTCGTGTTCCGCCACACACGCGAGACGGTGGATGAACTCGTGCGACAGCTCCGGGCCAAGCAAGTGCCAGCCGAGGCGTTGCACGGCGGCATGGCGCAGGAAGCCCGCGAGCGCGTGCTATCACGCCTCCGCGAGGGCCACGGCATGGTCGTCGTCGCCACGAACGTTGCCGCGCGCGGCCTCGACGTGGACTGCATCAGCATCGTCGTCAACTTCGACGCGCCCCGCGAGGCCGAGGCGTACGTGCACCGCATCGGTCGCACGGGCCGCGCGGGCCGTGATGGCAAGAGCTTCCTCTTCGTGACGCCGGCGGATCGCTCGCGCCTCCGAGGCATCGAGCGCCTGCTGGGCTCGCGCCTCCAGTGGCGCGAGATCCCCAGCGACGCGGAAGTGCACGAAGCGATCGCGAAGCGAACGGCCGCGTGGCTCCAAGCGTTGCCCGCGGACCCCACATCGCTTGCGACGGTGGACGTGTCGGGCCGTGACATGCGGGAGTTGGCCGCCGCGCTCCTCGCCAAACTCGCGCCCCACGAGGGCCTCGCGGCGCCACCGCTCGAACAACGGATTCGCGCCGTGCCCGTGCACCACCAGCAGCCGCGCGGCCGCAACGAACGCAGGAGCGCGTCGAGCGGCAACCGTGTCGCGCTCACGCTGAACGTGGGCCGCGACGACGGCGTGCGCCCCGGCGACATCGTCGGCGCGCTCACGAACGAGGGGGGCCTCACGGGCGGCGACATCGGCCGCATCGACATCCTGCCACGAATGGCTGTCGCCGAAGTGCCCGAGGAGCGCGTCGAGGAGCTCTTCCAGACGATGGCCAACGCGAGCATCCGTGGCCGCCGCGTGCAGATGCGCGTGGCGGACCGCTGGGAGTTCCGCGCGGCTCCGCTCGTCAGCCGGCGCTGATATCGATCATGGATCGACGACTCTGGGGGGCGAGCCCCCCAGACCCCCCTTTCGCCGCCCAAAGTATCGTCGGATGAATTCGGCTTGCCACACGAGCACGCCGCCGAGCACGAGGAGCAGCACGAGCGCGTTCCCCGCGCCGCCCAGGTCGTACGCAAAGACGACGGCGTCGATCGTGAGCGCGGCCGCCGCGCCCGCCACGAGGCCGCGGACGCCGAGCCAGATGCCAAGCGTGAGCGCCAAGGCGAAGTAACCGCCGACGGCCAGCTCGACGTTCCGCGAGCCGCGCAGTCCAGCCGCGTCCAGCCACATGATGAACGCGATCGCGTGCGGGCCCATCATGAGGCCTGATGCCACGTTGCTCCACGTCTCGCGCCGGAACACCAGCAGCACAAAGGAGAAGCCCAGCAGCGAGGCCCACCACTCCAAAGCGGCGTAGTCCGTGGCGTTCCCGAAGAACTCGGGGCGCGTGGCTGCCAGCGAACCCAGCGTGAAGGCGGCGCCTGATAGCACCGCGAGCGGGCCTTGACCGCGGCGCACGAGGAGCGCGCCCACCGCGAGCCCCATCGTGACGAGGCCGTACACGGATCTGCCCGCCTCGTCGCCAATGAAGGGCGAGACGGAGAGAGCGACGAGGCCCGCCGCGAGCGCGGCGTCCGCGAGCCCCACGCGCGCGTCACGCTGCCTTAGGTAAAGCGTGATGCCGCCGAGTGCGGCGGCCGCGCCGAGGGCAAGCAGGGCGATCGGCGCTTGGTCGGTCGGCATGTCCAGGAACGAGACGAGCGCGACCATGGCGGCGCCCAATAGGAGTCCGCCCACGAGCTGTAACCAGTTCGCGGCTTGCGTGCCCCGCTCTTGTCTTGAGGGCGCGGCGGGTGCGTCAAGCGAGGGGTCCGCCAGCGAACGGGCGCGCAGCGTGGCGTGATGGTCCGCGGAGATCAGACCTTCCCCATGCCACTTGTCCAGCTCGGCCAAGACGACATCGCGCAGGGTCAGCATCGAGGGTGCCACTGCAAGCGGACGTTTGGATTTGGCGCTTCGGGGCCGATCTCACTCGGGGATGGCTTCGAATGCGACCGTGTTGCTTTCTCTCCTGCGGCTGTCCTCTTCGACGGCGCGGGCTTCTGCTTGCCGGCGTTTCTGCTCGCGTACGAGCTTGATGGTGTCCCACGCGAGCGGGATGATGACGATGACGCCCATCGTCGTGAAGAACATACTCCACAGCTCGAGGGGCGCGAATGCGTTGCCCACTCGCGGCCAGCCTGGGAACTCGGGGTTCGTTTGACCGCTTTGCAACGCGAGCTTGCCCAGCCCCATCCAGGGGACCTCGCCGTGCACGGTGCCCTGGACCCATGAGGGGTCCACGAGCTGGGACACGCCGATGGCTTGGTCGGCGCCGGGGTTCGTGAATGAGTTGTCGCCCTTCGTGAGGTAGCCGCTGTACTGCGGCCTGTAGCCGTCCTGGGGCGTGAAGAAGAGGGGCGAACCCTCGTCGAAGCCTAGCGCTGGCAAGTAGATGCCTGCGCTGCCGAAGACGAGCTCCTGATCGTCCGTCCAATGCACGACGTATTGCGTCGTGATGTTGGGTGCGCGGCGCACTTCCACGAACGCGATGGCGCGGTGGATGATGCTCGTGTTGATGTGGTTGCCGTCCTGCGCGTAGATGAGCACGTCGCCAGGGCGCCCGTAATGCATCTCACCGCCCTGGGCCCACGTGTGGACATCGTGGAGCGGGTCCTTCATCGTGCGAACGAAAAGGATGTCACCCACGTCGATCGTGCCGATGCGGCCGTAGGGCGTCTCGCTCGTGGGGTGCATCATAGAGCCGGACTCGACGACCACCACGGGTGGCCACGCGCCGCCGCTGGCGGCCAAGAGGACGCCGAGCACGACGAGCACGATGATGATGCTGCCGACCACGTCGCGCAGGAGGCGGAAGTTCTGCTTGCGACGCGGCACCCCCTTGCGGGAAGCGCCGAACCACGGGACGCGCGCGATGCTGCGCGTGAGTCGAGCGCGAAGCGGCTTGATCTTGCCAAGCGCTTGGCGCAGGCGGGCTGGGGGCGACACCATGCTCAGCCTCGGGAGGTGGTACATTAAGACTTCTTGAGCAGGCTTTGACCGTTAGGCCTTCCCAAGGTGCAGCTGGACGGCCTGGGCTAGCGTCAAGCGGCCCAGGGCGACGTTCCGAGCGAGGGCGCGGCTGATGGTGACCTTTCCATCGCTGGCCATGCGGCTCTTGCGCTGGATGTCGCGTAACTCGCCCTCCGTGGGGATAACGGGGCCGACGTCACTTGCGGCAAGTGGCGAGCCCGGCGTGATCGCGATGCGGGCCGCGGCTTGCGTGTCGCGCTCGGCCGCGCCGTGGTAGTTCGCTGGCGTGGAGTGGCTCTCGTCCACAAGCTCGAGCACGACTCGCATGCCGGCGATCGTGTGCAGGATGCGGTCGCGGAACGTGGGCGCTCCGTCACCCACACGCAGCACGATGCGCTCGACCCCGTAAATCGATAGCACATGCTCAAGCGCGGGGCGCACCAGCTCGGGCGAACCGGCGTGGATGAGCCTCAGGATGCGGCCATCACCAATGACCGCGATGCCGGGGTGCTCGCCAGGGTCGATGCCGATGAGTATGTGCTGGACGGGCGCGTCTCCATCGAGGGCACGGAGCGCCTCCTCGATGGTACGTTCGGGCGTGGTGAAGGCGACGATCGGAACTGAGTCCGGCGTGAGCGGCAGATCCTTCTCGGGAACGGGGCCCGTCACGACGAGTGCGCCGACCTGGGCTGGGATGGGATCGCCTGGGGCGATGGGCACGAACGGGATGTGGCGTGCTCGCAGCGCTTGCACGATGTCGTAGTACGCCGCGAAGTCATTCGCCTGGACGCCGAGGACCTTCAAGAGGCTCCTTGGTCAGCACTTGGGCTCGCCGCAACATGAAGATTCCGTCAAGAAGGGGGGTCTGGGGGGTTTACCCCCCAGAGTCGTTCGTCGTCAACGATAGCTAGTCTTTGTTGCCACCCGTTGGGGAACCCCTACGCGGGGGTTCCCCCAAACCCCCTCCCCATTCCCACTTCGACGCCCTTAAGAGCGGTTCCCACGTAGTGCGAGACCGGGATGCACTAGCAATGGCCCCCTTCCTTCGTGACGAAGGCCCTCCGGTATCGAAAGACACCATCCAGCGGGCCCGCGAATCGCTACCAGTCGAGTTCGGCTTCCAGGTAGTGAACGAGACCGGCCGCGAGGTCCTCATCGTCCGCGTGCCCAAAGCCAAGCCGGATTACTTGCACGACCTGGGCGACGTCGCGTTCTACGTGAACCTGGACATGATCCGGAACTGCAAGGACATCCTTCTCGTGGGCCACGAGAAGACCGCCCGCGTGGAGCCACAGTTGCTCCGCGACAACATCCGCGCGCAGGACCGCGAGGACGCGGACCTCGTGAGCGATCTTCGCCGCCGCCTCGGCCGCGATTACGCGCACAGCATCCTGCAGTCTCCCAGCAATTTCCAGCACCAAGCCCTCGCGGTCCGCATCCCGAGGGTCTCGGTCAACGACTTCTCTCCCGATGACGTGAAGGCCATCCGCGGCGTCGTGGAACAGCAGGGCACGCGCTTTCAGCAGTGCCAGTACGCGTACATCCTCGCGGACCGCGATCACGAGCGCCTCGGCAAGCGCATGGTCATCGAGCTCCTCGGCCAGACCGTGCAAGTGCCCGCCAACCAGCAGCCGCTCGCGCCTGCCGTACCGGTGGTCGCGGTCGCTTCGGCGCCAACGGAAGCCGCCGCCCTCGCGAGCCGCTCCGCGTTCCCCATGACGCCAGGCACAGCGATGGCCGCGGCGCCAGCACCAGTCGTGGACGCGCCCCCAGGCACGCTGCCCGGGTTCCTCGCGGCCAAGACGCACACTGCGTCGGTCGTCGCGCCTGCGCCCCCGCCGCCCCCGGCACAGATGCCGGTCCTCGCGGCGCCAGAACCGATGCCTGCTGCGGCCCCAAGCGCGGCTCCCCCCGAAGTGGTGGACACGGAAGAATACGCGATCATCTCCAAGCCCAAGCCGAAGGAAGCGCCAGCAGCCACTGCACCCATGACCGAGGGTCATCCTGACGTGGAGCGCAAGGTCTCGCACGCGACCGAAGAGTTCGAGGTCTATACGAGCAAGCCCAAGGCGCGCGCGGCCCCATCGGGCCCCGCCATCACGCCTCCTGGGCAAGGCGGCTTCCAAGCAGCGCTCGACGCAGCGACCGCGCACAGCGGCCCCACGGCGCACAAGACCAAGGAGTACGAGATCATGGGTGGCGGCGCCAAGCCCAGTGCAGCCGACTCGTCCTCCGTCTCGCGCCTCCTGCACAAGCAGGCGCCCCCCACAACGGTGGATCCTGCTATCACTGGCGCGTTCCCCTCCCCCTCGTCCCTGCCCTCGGTCCTCTCCTCGCCTGCGCCTTCGCCCTCAGCCTGGCGCCCCGTGGATGACCCGCGCGCCGTTCCGCAGATGCCAGCAAGGGCCGCGGTCGCTCCGCCGCCCTCGCAAGAGAACGGCGTCACGCTCGTCCCCAAGATGCAGGCCGTCGCGCCCGAGGTCTTCCTCGCGCAGCGCTTCAAGGAGAACGGCTACGAGATCGTGGAGTCGCTCCGCGCGCAAGGCACGGTCTTCGCGTTCGCTGCGCACAAGCCCAACGGCCGCCGCGTGCTCCTCAAGCGGCAAGCCGAATTCGGTCCCGACGAAGCGGCCACGCTCGCGCAGCTCGTCGCCGCGCTCGGGGCTGACATCTGCCTCGTCGTGGCGGACAAGGTGCAGCCTGGCACGAGGCTCGCCACGTGGGGCACACGCATCGAAGCGTACACGCCCAGCGACGCGGCGACGCTTACGTTCTAGGCGTTCGCTTCCTCGCTCCACGTGCAAAAGCGCCTTGCGTAAGTGGCGTGATGCCTGCCCATGTCCCACGACGCGTCCTTCCTCCCCGAGCCCGTGAGGCACTACGTGGACGGGCTCTTTCCAGTCCCGTTCAAGAACATGGATCTGATGGAGCGCGAGATCGCGGCCGAGGGCCAACCCGCCGTTGGCCGCAGCACGGGCAGCGCCCTGCGCGCGCTGGTCGCGGCGAGTGGGGGAGTGCGCGTGCTGGAAGTGGGCACGAACGTGGGCTACAGCGCGCTGTGGATGGGCGCGGGGCTCCCCAACGGCGGGCGCATGGACACCATCGAACTGAACGGAGATATCGCCTCGCGGGCGCGCCGCAACATCGCGAACGCGGGACTCGCCACGCGCATCACCGTGCACCAAGGCGCTGCGCTTGACGTTCTTCCCCGGCTCCAAGCGCCGTACGACTTCATCTTCCTCGACGCGGCCAAGGCCGAGTACCCCGCGTACTTGCAGCACGCGCTTCGCCTCCTCCGCTCGGGCGGCATCGTGGCGGCGGACAACGCGTTCTGGTTGGGCCGCGCGTGGGACGCCTCCGCGAAGGACGCGGACACGGAGGGAGTCCGCGAGTACACGCGCCGAGTCACCACGGACCCCAAGCTCGTCACGACGCTCGTACCCTCAGAGGACGGGCTGCTGGTGAGCGTGGTGATGGGTCCCCGATAGGCTCTTCTGAGAGGATTCATCGCCCCACTATGCCTGCCCCCCTCATGCGCGCCGCCGTCCTCACGCTTCTGCTCGTCCTTGTGGCTGCCCCAGCGGTGATCGCCGCCTCGCCGCGCGCGGGCGATGGGCTCCCGCCGTGCCCCGCGCTGCGCGCGACGGCTCTCGTGAACCCAGCAGAGCTTGTTTCTGGCGAGTGCCCGGGCATCCGGCCGGGCGCAGCCATCTCGACGCCTGCCGGGGGCTGTACGATGGCATGGATCCTCCGCGACTCGGCAGGCGATCTCTATGGCGCGACCGCGGGCCACTGTGGCAATGTCGGAGACCGCGTGGCCGTCGCTGGTCAGAACGTCGGCACGTTCGTTTACAGCGTGAACCAACCCATCGGCGAGGACTTCGGCGTGTTCAGCATCGACGCGGACCGCGTCGGCCTCGTCAGCCCCGAGATGTGCGCGTGGGGCGGCGCGACGGCGACTTGGACGGGCGCGGGAGGCGCTGTCGCTGGCGTCGTGCGCCACTTCGGGTTCGGCATCGGGACTGGCACGATGCCCCAGACGCGTGCGCGAAGCGGCGCGCTGGACTACGCGAGCGCGACGACGTTCGCCTTCGCGGGGGCCGTGGCCCCTGGTGACTCCGGAAGCCCCGCGCGGTTGGGTTCGGGCGAGGCCCTCGGCGTCATCACTGACCTGCTCGCACCGCGGGTCCCAGGCACGGGCCCGCTCGTCCCGTCGGACGCGGTCCTCCTCACCCAGCTCGCGATGGGGACGCGCCTCGACCATGGCCTCGCAGCGGCGAGCACGGCGACGGGCATCTCGTTATCGCTCGTGACGGGAACGCCCGCGAACGAGCCGTGAGCCCAGGGGTAAGACCCCAGGCCACCCTTCTGCACAACGCTTAGGCCCCGCCCCCGCCTCGCGCCTCACGTGTACGACATCGGGAGCCCCTGGTTCGCGCCTCTTCGCTTCCTGCACATGCTTGGCGCCATGGCGCTCCTGGGCACGCTCCTGTGTTGCCTCGTGCTCAAGCTGCAAGCCGACCGGACCGCTGACCCAGGGCACGCATCGCGCACGCACGATGGCTTCCGCAAGGCGGACACCGTCCTCATCGCGCCCTCCGCGCTGGCCGTCTTCGCGGCAGGCTATGCCATCGTCCGCTTCCTGGGCAGCCGCATCGCGGGGCACTGGTTCGCCGTGTGGGGCCTGATCCTCTTCTTCGTGGCGGCGGGCTTCTGGTACTTTGGCGTGCGGCCACTCAATGGCAAGCTCGCACTGGAGGCCGACGCGTGCGTCAAGCAGAAGGAGCCCTTGTCGCTCGCGTACGGCAAGATGAGCGTCGCGTGGCTCGCCAGCACCGTGCTAGCGATCCTCGCGCTCGTGCTCGCGACGCTTGTGATGGTGTTCCGCGTTCAGCTTGGGATGGCGTAGGACCCGCGGTCCTCGGCGAGTTCCGTTCCGGAGAACCCGGCCGCGCACAGCATCTCATCATCCTTGGACGCGTGATACCGATGCGACAGCATCAGCCGTTTTGGTCGGGCCGCGCGCGCGAGCTCGCCCGCCGACTGCGCGGTCATGTGACGCTCCGCGTGCCCCGAGCTTGGGTCCACGCTGGCAAGCAACGTGTGCACGAGGAGCGTGTCGCAGCCCACCGCGAGTTCCCGCAGCCCATTGCACGGCGCCGAATCGCTCGCATAGACGAGGCTTCCGATGCGCGTCGCGAACGAGGGCGCGCTGTGCAGCGTCGCGACGAACCGCATGCGCACGCCGGCCACGAGGTGCTCGCCGGGCGTGGCCTCGACTATGGGGCCGGGAAGCTCGAAGGGTCCGCGGAACGAGAACGCTCGCCCAAAGTCCGCGAACCGCGAGCGTTCCCCAGGGGGGACCACGATCGGCATGCCATCAGGAAGCGAGTCCCTCAGACGCAGGAGGTCGAGCACGTGATCGTGATGGAAGTGCGAGATGACGATCGCGTCAAGGGGCACGTTCTCCAGCGAGTCCGCGATGCCGCCACCACAATCCAGCAGGACACGCTTCCCGCCGGTCTCCAGGAGATAGCCCGACCCGGCGCTTCGAGGAGCGAGGTAGCGGCGCGTGTTCCCGAGGACCGTGAGGCGCACGCTGCTCGCACTGCCACGGACCATCATAAGCCGACTGGCCCCCCCGCCCGCGAGACGCTGTCTCTGAGGTTGACGATGGGAGAACCAAATCCAACCCTTTTTGAGCCCACCAAAACTAAACCGACTCCGGATGGGCTCATCGATCCTGCAGGACCTCGTCGTCGTGATGGTGCTTGCGGCAGCCGTCACCATCGTGTTCTACCGGCTGCGCCAGCCTGTGGTCCTCGGGTACTTGCTGGCCGGCCTCGTCGTCGGCCCCAACACGCTGGGCCTCGTTCATGACCTCGTGACGATCCGCGACCTGGCTGACCTTGGCATCATCTTCCTGATGTTCGCCGTCGGCCTCGAGTTCGACCTCAAGAAACTGAGGAAAGTCGGCGCTACTGCGGCGATAGCGGCCGCCCTCGAAGTCTCCGTCATGCTCGCCGTCGGCTACTTCGTGGGCCAATGGATGGGCTGGGATCCGATGCAGTCCATCTTCCTGGGAGCCATCGTTTCCATTAGCTCCACGAGCATCATCGTAAAGATCCTCACGGACATGGGCAAACTGAAGGAGGATTACTCCGAGCTCGCCTTTGGCATCCTCATCATCGAGGACATCCTCGCCGTCGTGATCGTGGCGCTCCTCACCGCGATGGGCACGACGGGCACGCTTGAATTCGGCATCGTGCCATCGACCATCGGCAGCGTCGCGCTCTTCGTCTTCATCTTCGTCAGCGTGGGCCTCGTGCTCGTGCCGCGCCTCATCGACGTCGTCAGCAAGTTCCATGCCGAAGAGGTGCTCGTCATCACCGTCGTCGGACTCGCCTTCGGCGCGGCGCTCCTGGCCGTCTCACTCAGCTTTAGCATCGCGCTTGGCGCCTTCCTTATGGGCGCCATCATCGCTGAGAGCAAGGCGGTGCGCCGCGTCGAGCACAAGATCGTGCCGCTGCGCGACCTCTTCACGGCCGTGTTCTTCGTCGCCGTCGGGATGCTCATCGACCCACGCATCCTGATTGACCACTGGGGCGCCATCCTCATCGTTGCCGCCGTGACCATCGTCGGCAAGGTCGTCGCAGTGACCATCAGCACCTTTGCCGTGGGCAAGGACGGGCGCACGGCACTCAAGACCGGCACCGCGCTTGGCCAGATCGGCGAGTTCAGCTTCATCATCGCGGGGCTGGGTCTCCAGCTCAACGTGGTGAGCCCAGAGCTTCCTCCCATCGCGATCGCCGTGTGCGCGATCACCTCTCTTGCGAGCGGGACGCTGATAAAGTTCGGGCCAGTGCTCGTGGACTCGGCCGCGCCGCACATGCCGCGCTGGTGGGTCCGTGTGCTCGACGCGTACACGCACTCTGTCCGCAAGGTCTTCGCGCGCTCCGCTGACCCGCTCGCCAAGCACGACGCGAAGCGCTCACGCCACGGCGCCCGCGTCTTCATCTATGCTGCTTGGCTCTTTGGTCTCCTGGTCGTGAGCGCATACGCGTCCTCATGGCTCGGGGACGAGGTCGGGCAGCGCCTTTCGCTATCATCGAACGCAGAGCGCGCCGCGGCCATCGGTTTCCTTGGTCTGCTGTGTCTCCCGCTCTTCGTCGCGTTCACCAAGGCGACCGAGGCTTACACGTACGCAGCGGCCAAAGCGCACGACATGAACCCCAAGCGCTTGACCAAGCGCGACCGGCTGCACCGCCAGCCCAAGTTCATCGCGCGCGTCGTGAGCTTCGCCACGAGCGGGGTCATCCTTTACCTCGCCGTGCGCATCGCGTGGGGCGTCCACCCGCTCGCCGTGCCCAACACGTGGCTCCTCCTGCCGATCCTTGGCCTCATCGTCGCGATCGGTTTCTTCGGCTGGCACAAGCTGGAGCGCGTTTACCTCGGCATGGAGACGACACTCAACGAACTGATGGGTACCGAGCAGCAGGCGACGGCAGCAGAAGACCGCAACCAGCGCCTGCGGGAGCGCTTGCCCTTCGGCATGGACGCCGAAGAGTACCGCGTCAAGAACTTCACGCGCACCGCCTACGCGAGCCTCAAGAGCCTGAGCCTCCGCGACAAGACCGGTGCGACCGTACTCGCCGTCGAGCGGCTCAACAACGTCATCCACAACCCGCACGCGGACCTTCTCTTACTACCCAACGACCGCATCGTGCTCGTGGGCAGCCTCGACCAGCTATCAAAAGCCGAGCAGTACCTCGACCAAGGCATCGACCGCGAGGTCCCCATCCTCCAAGGCGACTTCCGAGTGCCAGGCTCGAGTCCCGCAGTGGGCCACACGTTGGGTGAGGTCGAGCTCCCGCCGGGGGCGCGCATCGGCATGGTCCAGAAGAAGGACGGCCAACTCTACGCGCCCAACGACCGCGTCCGCATCGAGCCGGACGACCACATCGTGCTCTACGGCCCGGAAGCCAGTCTAGAGCGCACGCGCGAGAAGCTCCGCGTGAGGCCGATACAGGACCCGCGGCCCAAGCGCGGGCCGAGCGGGTGAATCACGGGACCAGCACGATGGCCGCATCCGGGAGCCCAAGCTCGCGGAAGTCCTTCGGGTTGGTCGTCCACAGCTCGTCGCCTGGCTGGACGTGAGCAGCGATGAAGGCATCGCGAGAGAGACGCCGCCACTTCGCATCGTCTTGGATCGTGCGGGCGATCGCGCAGGCGGCGGCCGGACTCAAGGATTCGGGGCGGTAGTCCGCGAGGAGGATGGCTTCCATGAACGCGCCTTCGTCGCGCCCGTCCCGCCTCAACTGCCGAACACGCTCGGCCAGCGCGACCGCCGGGATCACGACGTCTCCGCCGCGGATCCGGAGCCGCTCCAGGGCCGTGGGATAGAAGAAGACACCCGTGTCGAGCACGGTCCTTACCATTTCCCGAACCTCGCGGCGTACTCCTCCTTCGTGGGGACCTTGTCGGGGATGAGGTCGATTAGCATCTTCGTGGCCTTCTCCCGGCGCGCCCTGATGTCCAGCATGTCGATCGCTTCGCGCAAGACATCGCTCTCGGTCTTGTGTTGCTCGCGTGCGAGTCGTCGAACGAACTTGGCCCGTTCGGGGGGAACCCGGACGCGGAGGATGACCGAGGCGCGCTTGGACTTGCCCTTCACCGGCGGCATCATCACATCATGGTGTGGCACAATCCATATAAGTTGTGCCACACGGGCTGAACGAAACTACGGCTCCGCCCGCGCTTCACCGCTCGCGGGCAGCGCCGCAGCGTCCTCATCCACGCCCGTGAGCCCACGGGTCGTGATGCGGAACTCCGCCATCGCGCCCTCCTGCACGGCGCGGTGCTTGACGATGGTCGCGCGACGGCGGCCGATGCCCGTCTTCTCGAGCTTGATGACGGCCTTGCACAAGTGGCGCACGATGCTGCCCCCGAGGGGCTCCAGCTCGTCCGTGTCGATGTTCGTCGTCACTTGGTTCGTGATGACGCACGGGATGTCACGTTTGCGTGCGAGCCCGATGAGCGCGTGGAGTTGGGCACCCAGCGCGCGTCGGCCGCCGACATCGTCGCCAGTCCCCAGCGCGATGCGGTAGTGCAGCGTAGCGCTGTCCACGATCACGAGGCCGACGTCCGTCGCGCCGCTCGCGAGGCGCACCGTCTTCTCGATTATGGCTTCCTGCTCCCGGAGCGAGTACGGCTCGAAGAAGAGGATGCTTTGTTGCACTCGTGGGAAGTGCTCGCCGCTCATTTGCTGGAGGCGCTCGAGCGAGACGCCCTCCGTGTCGATATAGACCGTCTTCTTCCCAGCAAGGGCCATGTTGCGCGCGAGCTGCAAGCACACGTTCGTCTTGCCCGAGCCAGCTTCCCCGAAGAACTCGGTGAGTGCGCCACTCTCGACGCCGCCGTGCAGCAGCTCGTCGAGGGGCGCGCACGCGATTGGAAGCCGAGTGGACATGACGGGCTCGTGCCCATCCTCGCGCTTGGGCATGAAGGTGTGGAGGAGGCCGCCGAGCATGGGGCGGTGGCGCTTCTCCTGGGATATGGAGTTTATCCGGGCTTCACGACCGACGATGCGTAGGATGGTGGTCGTGTGCCCTGCGGGGCTTGCTCCCGCGGCCCCGCGTCGCCCGTGGCGCCCGCGGCGGACGGGATGCGGGACGGTGGCAAGAAGGTATAGTCTGGGTGGACTAGGCGATCATATCCGTCTCGCAAGTGTTGAGAGCCAAAGCAGAGCAGGACGCCGACTGGCAAACCGGAAAGCCGCAGGTATGTGCGCACTTGGGATTGATGGACAGCCAGGAGTTGGGTGACGGCTTTTATCTCCACGATAAGTGCGTCTTCTACGATGAGGTCCGCACGAAACGCGACTTCCATGCGCTCACCATGGTATTCGAATGGGATCGGGCGTTGGCGTTCGACGCGCAGCCCCATGTCCTTCAGGTCACGCGTCAGCGCAACTTCATAGACTCGCTCGAGACATCCGGGGCCGACCTCGGTGTGCAGAGCGAACGCGGCATCCAGCACGCGGTTGGTCAGCCGGACCACATTCTCAGGAACAGGTTTTCTGGTCATTCGTCGTCCTCGGGCGCCTCGGGCACCGCGGGACCGCGGGAGCCTTCCGCGAAGCGGCTGGGGCCGCAAGCGCACTTGATGATTCTCCCCGAACCCTAGCCACGTCCCCCGCCCCAGCCGCCCTTATGTAGGGAAACCCCCCATCGCCCGCTCGTCATGCACGAGAGCATGGAGCTCATCTTCCTTGGGACGGGCGCCTCGTGGCCCAGCATCGAGCGGAACGTCCCGTCCATCGCCCTCAAACGCGGCAGCTCCATCGTGCTCTTTGACTGTGGCGAGGGAACGCAGCGCCAGTTCCAGCGCTCGGGCGCATCGTACATGCAAGTCGATAAGATCCTCATCACGCACCTCCACGCGGACCACTACCTCGGCTTGCCCGGCCTCGTGCAGACGATGGGCATGAACGAGCGCAAGGAGCCACTCCTCATCGCCGGGCCCCCTGGCGTGAAGCTCCTCTTGCAGGACATGCGGCTCGTGGGCCGAGAGAAGGCGCGTGCGCCCAACTACGGGTTCCGCATCGACGTGCTGGAGCTGGAGAGCGGCGCCGTCATCCCAGGCGATGGCTACAAGATCCACGCGAAGGAAGTGCGGCACACGGTGCCAGCCTTGGGCTTCGCGCTCGTGGAGGACGCGCGCCCGGGCCGCTTCAACAAGGAGGTCGCGCTATCACTTGGCGTGCCCGAGGGCAAGGCCTTCGGCATGCTGCAACGCGGCGAGTCCGTCACGCTGGAGGATGGCCGCGTCATCAAGCCCGAGCAGGTCCTAGGGCCCGCGCGTAAGGGCCGCAAGGTCGCCTACACAGGCGATTGCGTGCCATGCGAACAGACGGTGGAGCTTGCAGCCGGTGCGGACGTGCTCATCCACGAGTCCACGTACGCCAACGACTTCCCCGACGCGAACAAGCACGGGCACTCGACGGCAGCGCAAGCCGCGTTCATCGCGAAAGCCGCCAAAGTGCGCACCCTCTTCTTGACGCACATCTCGCCGCGTTACACGAACGCGAAGCCCCTCGTGGAGGAAGCGCGCAAGATCTTCCCCGAGAGCCACGAGGCGCACGACCTCATGCAGGCGATCATCAAGTTCCCGCCGGACGAAGAGCCCTTAGCCTAATCGCCCCGGCGGGTGATGGGCCAACTGGCCCAAGTGCGACCGATTGATGTCACGCACGCACATTCATGGAGTTGGAATCCGCGGGGACGATCCGGGCCCACAGCCCCCTTCGCCCCCGCGGCCTCCCCCCTCAGCCGCTTCGCGGCTTCGCATCCACGCGCGCTGCGGCGCGCTTTCTACGCAGGCACTTCACCGGGGCCCATTCCCGGCGCGTTCGTGGGGTATAGGAACGTGTCGCGGCCGCGCTTCTCGACGCGGATGATGCCGGCGCGTTCGAGCGCTTTCACGTGATAGTTCACGGTCTGCTTGTTCGCGCCAAGCGCGAGTGAAAGGTCGCTTTGCGAGATGCCGTGGCGGCTGCGGATGGCTTCGAGCACGTCCGCGCGCAGGCCATGTGGCGCGTCCGTGTTGAATAGCTCCTTGCGCGGGGCCGCGCCTTGGATGTAGAAACGGCGGAAGTTGCCGTCGCGTCGGTCCACGATGAAGCCGTGCCGCTCGAGCACCCTCAGGTGGTACGTGAGCGTGCCCGTGTTCCAAAGCAGTTCGCGTTGGAGCGCGTGGAAGTGCACGCCTGGCTGCGTCTCCACGATGCGGTAGAGGCGGTCGCGCTCGGGGTGCCCCAGCACGTCGGGGCGCGCGAGGCGCGTGTAGAGGCCGATGCCCAGCCACAGGAGCTTCTCGCGGGGCTTGCGTTGCGCGATGACCAGCGCGCTTGCGCCAACAGCGCCCAAGCCGATGACGATGCCAGTCGTGGTGGGCGAGAGCGAGAACGTGGGGCTCGTGGCGGGCGGGAGAGGCACTGCGGTGCTCGACTTGCTCGTGTCGCGTGGCGTCGCTGGCGCCATGATCTGGAGCTTGAAGGTGGACGTGCGCAGGAGGCCCGAGTCGTCCCGCACCATGACTGAGCCGCTGCCCGTGCCGCCCGCGGGGATGCCAGATGGCGCAGTGAGCGTCATCTGTGCGTCGATCGTGTCCCCGGGGGACAGGTCGAGCGTGCGGTGGTCGAAGGCGAGGGGCCAGTTGTCGGCCGCGCTGCCCAAGAGCGAGAGGTGGAGGGGCTGCGTGCCCGTATTGTAGAGGCGCACCTTCGCGCTGGCGCTCTCGCCGGGCGCGATCTGGATCGTGGATGGGAGGATAGTGACGGAGATGGCGAACGTCTCCTGCTTGGGCGTGGGGGGTGGGTCCGATGCGCCGGACGTAACAGGTTGGCTCGTGTCGCTCGTGGGCGGCGTGGGGGGCGCTTGACCGCTAGTCGCGGGCCCAGTCGTGGTGACGTTCCAGATGATACGGAACGGGAACCCGTTCGCAGTCGCCGTGATCGTGACCATCTCGATCGAGCCAGGCCCGGAGTTCAAGGGCACGGTGACCTCGATTGGCACGGTCACGCTTTGCCCTTGCAGGACGCGGCGCTCGTTCGTAGTAGGGAATCTGACGACCCACGCGTGCGGACTCGCGGCAGAGATCGAGATGTCCAGGCGTGAGGGATCGCTGTTCGCGAGCACTATCGAGGCGGCCGCCTTTTCGCCGGGTGCTGCGCTTGATGGAGACACGCTCACGGACAGGCTCGGTGGTACGGGCTTGGGGGTGGGGGCGACCGATTCCGAGATCGTGAGTGTGATGGCGGCGGGGTTCGTCTTCATGAGCGTGGTCGTGCTCGTGCCGACGAAGCTCATCGTGACATTCCCGGGCTGCGCGTCCGCGGGGGCGACGATAATGATAGCGAAGGAAACGTTCTGTCCCGCATCGACCGTGAGTGTGATATTCGGTTTCACGTCGTACTGCCAGTGAGCGGGGTTCTTCTCGTCACCAGCGATAGAGACAGTATCTTGGACAAATCCGGAGTTGTTGAGCACGAGAACGAAGGAAGCGTTGGCACCGGGCTTGATCTCGCCCGCTTGAGAGGCAGGTGTGAGTGCGAGCGTGCTGGGCACTTGCGCCTGTACGAGCATGGTGGCGGCCGTCGCGCCGGCAAGCGCGATGAGGACGCAGATGGCAAGCTTTCGGATGGGCAACTCCTCCGACCGAACGTACGTGCGTAGTGGAGGTGTTAAACGTTGCGCCGATTCCCAGGCGTGATTGGACCGTCAAAGGCCAAACTCATACTCTTTTTTGAGTGATTGGACCGTTTTGGACCGTCTATTGCCCCGGGCGGCCCAGGCGGTGTAGCTCGGCAAGCTCACGATCGAGTGGCGCGCCCACCTGCTTGCGCACGGGGAGCGGTGCGTCCTCGGCTGCTTCGTTCAGTGGGAGCCGCTCCACTTCTAGTGCGGTCGCCGTCGGGTACACTTCGCTCAGGTACGCCGGGTGGGGGACCTCGTCCGCGAATTGTTCGAGGAGCCACGGCGCGATATGGACCTTGCCGTTCACCACTTCGACGAGCGCGTCCTCGATCCCAAACGCGGCCTTGATCTCGCCCACCATGCCCGTTGGGTCGGGGCACTCGATGACGCCGCGCACGAGCGTGCCGTCCTCCGTCGCGACCTCGTAAGGCTTGGCCGTGCGCGCCGCTTGCCGCGTGAGGCGCTGCCTCAATTGGACCCGGTCCTTGAAGGGCGAGCTGCAGAAGTGGATGGAGATCTTCGCGTTCTGATGGCGCCGCATGACCTCGCGCGCCACTTCTTCCGAGTCCATCGCGCGGCTCGTCTCGTCGTCCTTGATGCGATAGCCATTTGATAGCAGCTGGGCGTAGTTCGTTTCGCTGAACTCCATCTCGTTCACGTTGATGAAGCGGAAAGCGTGCTTGTCAAGCCACGAGACGAGGCCGCTCATCTGTTCTTGCGAGCCGGGGATGCAGGGGATCTCGAAGCCCACGTCCCAGAGTCCCGCGTCCTCCATGCGCTTGGCTTCCAGCCAGAGCCTCGTGTACTGCGGCCACAAGTCGGGCTGGGCCCACGTCTCGTCAGGCGGGTGGAAGCGCAGCTCGTCAAGCCCAGCCTCCTGCAGGGCAGCGAGCCGTTTGACGTCGAATGGGATCTGTGTGTAGAGATGGATGTGGTGCTTGGCTCCGAATTCCTGCTTGAGGAACCGGATGTAGCGCAGCGTGCGCTCGGGATCATAGAGGGGATCGCCTCCCGTGATGCCCGTGCCCTTCGCGCCGATCGACCTGACTTCGTCGGCCAGGCCCCGCAGGGCCGCTGCTTCATCAGAAGGGTCCAGCTTGCGCTCGTTGGCCCAAGCGAGGCTCGACATGCGCTTCTCCTCGCTGATCGGGCAGTAGAAGCACTTGTAGTGGCACACCCCCGTGATGAAGAGAACGAGCTTCGTTCCGGCCTCGCACAACGCGCAGCCCGTGGGCAAGTTCCCCTGAAGAAAGCTCCCGGCGGGACGCACATGCATCGCGGGATGACCGGCCACGACTTCGGACCAGTCGTCCTTCCTATTTCACCGTGCCGCAGGTCGGGCCCTGGGGCGCAAACCCGAGGGAAAGAAGTCTCGTCCGTGTTCTATGAGGGTCAGGCGCGCATTTCAACCACGCCAAGACCCCAAGAGGGGATGTAGGGGCTTTCGACGGCCCGCGCGTTGGGTCGTTCGGGTGAGCCCAAGTGACGATTGTCGTGAGCATGGACGTGCACAAAGAGACGACGACGT
>Ga0265292_1001292_pt1 | contig 22917 bp, 22 predicted proteins | sample Munlanlewell296A_FD_189080 | JGI IMG/M metagenome (GOLD analysis project Ga0265292, IMG submission 189080) | Leachate microbial communities from a municipal landfill in Southern Ontario, Canada - Leachate well 296A | ecosystem: Engineered > Solid waste > Landfill > Unclassified | place: Canada... | reverse complement strand
GAGAACATTGGAGAGGCCACAACATTAAAACTAACCGACCTCTCCAGCGTTCTCCCAGAAAGGTTAATACAGAGAGATTCAGATAACCGAAATTGGTTATCACCAGCTAATTGGGTTGGTGTGACGCTCTCTGGGAGTCGAATTGAATTGTGATTGACCCTTTGGGTCAATCACAGAGAAGTTCTTTGATTTTTTTTAAACAAATTTCAACAAAATATAATGGAGGTCATATGTTTTCTATTAAAAAAGTTGCTGTATGGTTAATCTCGATAATTGCTTTGGCAACGGTGATGGTAGCAATTTTTGGTAATCCAAAATTACCGATGCCAAAAGAACAAGTTCAGAGAAATGCAGAGATTTTATCTCTTGCTCAAAGAAGTGATTTGGTTCACTTCAATAATGCGTGGTATGTTGTTTTAGAAAACCACAAGAACGGAAAACAAATCACAATTAAATCTTCGTTTGACCGTTCGATTAACACATATGCGTATCATCTTGTTGCTGATTGGAATGATTTTAAAATGTTTTCCAATCCAAACCCAAACAACGACTACTCCAAAACCCTACTAAATTATTTTGTTGGAGTAAGTAATTAATTTCTCCCGAGAGAATTTGGCTCCGTATATAACGGACAACCAAGTTCTCTCCTTCTGTCTTGAGATGTGTATCTCAACTGATGAGCTCAATCCCGCCAAGGCGGGACAAGCAGAGCGAAACAGAAAGTTCTTTAAAAAATTTAGTTAGTTCTCTAAGTTTGTTTTGAAAACAAAAAAGCAATAAAGCAAAAAAGCAACAAAACAATTAAACAAAAAACACAAAAACAAGTTTAGAGAACTAACTAAAAGGAAAATAAAATGAAAGAATCTCTTTTTTGTCTCGTAACGCTATATGATTGCACCAATCAGGATTACCAGAGGGTTCTTAGATTTTTAAACACTGACGGACGAGGATCAGAAATTTTAAAATCGAGTCAGGTAATGGGATTTTTTCTTCTCGAGATCCCTAACAAGGAGACCCTAGAATCCTTGAGAAAAATTGTTTTCAATGACAAGTACTCCATTGAAACAATACAACTAGGCATGGTGTCTGCCCTGAAGGAAATGCTTAAAAAGTAACTTTATTCTCCCGAGAGAATTGGCCACCAAAAGTCTCAATCTCCACAAGCAACAAGAGACCAGAGGCAGACCAATTCTCTCATTCTGTCGTGAAGTGCGGATTAAAACCCACACTTTTTATTTACAAAAAAACATCGCTTATGCGATGTTTTTCTTTTGTCTATTTTTGAATGTTTTAGTGATTTTATGATTTTATGTTTTTATGATTTAACGTGTTCCAAACAAGTGGTTGCCGCAGGATTTGCCTCAAGACGTGCTTCGGGAATTTTTTTTCCGCAAACATTACATATTCCGTAACTCCCATCTCTCATTTTTTCAAGAGCTTTTTTAACCTCGTTATAACGAACCTCAAGTTCTTTTAAGATTGCCGTATTGCCTTCAAACTCTTCAATTTCGTCTGCATAGTCAATGGGGTCAGGAGTGGTTGTCATTTCCTCATCTGGTTCTGCTTCCCAATCCTTTGGATTGTCCGGATTTTTTCTTCCAACACTATTAAGCTCGTTTTCCAAAAGCTTTAATTCGTCTTCAAGTAGTTTTTTAAATTTTTCTTGTTTAACTTTTTCCATATTGTCCCAAATATTATATTCTTTTTATTAATAAATCAACCTTATCTTACTACGTCCGCGTTTTTAGTCCGCGTCCAGTCCGCATTTTAGTCTGCGTTATTCTGAAAACTTGACTCTATTCAACCTATCAAAAATTTCAGTCATTGTATATTGATTTGTTGTTATAACGATTGTTTTTCTATCGGCAAAAGCATACATTAAAATAGGTTCACCTTTTTTATCTTTTATAACACGCGCGTCTTTATTTTTTACAACCATATCACTGAACACCTTTTTAACGTTAACAAATTCTTCGCTAGTCGTTGTTGTCGTTGTTGTGCTTGTTCCCTGTATTGTTTTGCTCAGGTCAATTTTTTCTGGCACCTCACCGGTGTTTGTTGTGTCAGGGTTAAGTGATTGAATAAAAATAGACTCTAAATTTCTTTCCATATCCTTTTCCCAGTCTAACATCCCTGTAAAGGCATTTTCAAAAGAACTTGTTTTTAAGATTAAAAACGGCTCTACGTTTCTAACCGAATGTAATCCAAACATAAAATCACTTTCTATATATCTTGATAAAGTAGAAGGAAGTCTGACCTCAAGCAAATCAAAAAATTCAGAAGAGGTTAATGTTCTCGTTGCGCCTACATCATATTTTAATAATAAAATATTTGTTATAGAACCAAGTTGAGAATCATTAGTTCTTCTCTCGTTTAAAATCTCAGAAACAAAATCTTTTTTTCCTACCCCAGTTAGATTTGCTTCTTTTGTTACATTACTAAAAATCATTTCTTGGTAATTAGTAAAAGTTGTTGGGTTGATTGTGTCTTTAGATCCAAACACGGCAAAAAGAATAAGCGTAATGGCAACGACAAGAGCAATTACGGAACCTATTATAAGAAGTGTTTTTTTCTCTAAAAGTTTTTTGAAAAAGTCAGTAGATTTTTCCTCATTTTGTATCTCTTTATTTTTGCCAAGTTCCTCTCTTTTTCTTTGTTCTGCTGTCGCTATATCTGTTAAGGATGTTTTTTTTGATTTTATAATATCAGAAATATCACTTTCAAAAGTTCTTATTATCCCACTCTTTTTTTGTGGCGTTTCTTCTGGCATGATTTTTGCTCGCCCTGTTAAATTCCGCCGAAGGCGGATCTGCGAGCAGGATTTAACAGGGTGAATTTTCCTCAGGCATGATTTCGTATTTTCCGCATTTTTAGTCTGCGTTCAGTCCGCATAAGTCCGCGTCTATTTCTTCTTAGCAAAATTTGGGTCAGCTTGTTTTATAGACAAACTTATTCTTTCTCTATCGTCTATCTCTTTAATTGTAACAGGAACGGTGTCGCCCTCCTTCAAATAATCTGAAACCTTCTCTACCCTGAAAGGAGCAATCTCGGAAATGTGAACAAGGCCTTCTGTGTTGTGTCCTATTCTAACAAACGCACCGAATTCCATTATTTTAATTACTATGCCATTAAATTTTTCTCCGGCCTTGTATTCTCTTGTCATTTCAGCGATTATTTTTATCGCCTTTTCTGCGCTGTCGCCCGTTCCGGTAACATAAACCAAACCATCATCTTCTATTGTAATTTCTGCACCTGTAATATCTCTAATTTCGTTAACCGTCTTTCCTCCAGAACCTATGACCATTCCAATTTGGTCTTCTTTAATTTTTATTGTAAGAATTTTTGGAGCATACTTTGATATATCTGATCTCGGAGATGAAATTTCCTTTGTCATAACTTCCAAAATTTTCATTCTCGCTTGTTTCGCTTTTTCAAACGCTTCTTCAAGAACCGAAACAGGAATTCCATCAACTTTTATATCCATCTGAACCGCCGTTACACCATCTTTTGTCCCAGCAACCTTGAAGTCCATATCTCCGTGATGGTCTTCTGGACCTTGAATATCTGTGAGAACTTTATATTTTAATTTTCCAGAAGAATCTTTCTTACCCATAAGACCCATCGCGATTCCCGCGACTGGAGCTTTTATAGGAACTCCTCCATCCATAAGAGCGATTGTGCTTCCACAAACTGATGCCATTGAAGTTGAACCATTTGAAGCAAAAGCTTCTGACACCAATCTAATTGTATAAGGGAAGGTTTCAACGGGTGGGATTACTGCAGATAACGCTTTTTCTGCAAGAGCCCCATGTCCTATCATTCTTCTATTCATTCCACCGAGCCTGCCGGTTTCACCAACTGAAAATGGAGGAAAATTATAGTGATGCATAAATCTTTTCTTTTCGTTTAATTCAATACCATCAAGCAGTTGAGTGTCGTCAGGACCTCCAAGAGTTAAAACTGACAAAACATGTGTTCCTCCTCTATAAAATATTCCTGTGCCGTGTAGAGTTTCCGATACCCCTCCTGCTTGTGCAAAAAGAGGTCTTAACTCGTCCATTTTTCTTCCGTCAGCTCTTTCATCTTTTTTAATTGCTCCTTCGTGAACTAATTTATCAACCTCTTCCTCATAGTGCGCAAGTGCCAAACCAAAATTTTCATTAGGCAATTCTGTTTTTATAATCTCTCCCCAGATTTTTGCTAACCCGTTTATTTTTTCTTTTCCAGCGGTTTTACTGAATACAGCTTTTTCCATCTGTGGCAAAATTTTTTCTTCAAATAATTTTATTGTTTCTGGCAATAATGTTTTTTTGTTTATAGTTCTTTTTTCTTTTCCAATTTCCTTAACAATTTTTTTCTGCCATTCCTGAACTTTTTCAATTTCCCCACTCGCTTTTTTAAGAGCCTCAACTATTTTATCTTCACCAACCTCTTTTGAGCCAACTTCTATCATGTTTATATCGCCATCTTTTCCACAAGCAAGTAAATCCATTTCAAAAATATCATTTTTTCTATCAACGTAAGTAGGATTTATTATGAAATCTTTTGATTCTTTATTTCTTCCTATTCTAATCGCACTAACCGGTCCGTTCCAAGGAATGTTTGATGTCGCAACAGCAAGAGAAGCCGCATTAACAGCTAAAACATCCGGGTCGTCTTCTCCAATTGAGAGAACTGTTATAACAACCTGAACTTCGTTTCTAATTTCTCCATCAAAAAGTGGTCTGATAGTTCTATCAACAACTCGTCCACTCAAAACAGCTTCGTCAGTAGGCCTTCCTTCTCTTCTCATAAACCTACTCCCGAGAATTTTCCCAGCAGCATAAAATTTTTCCTCGTACTCAACTGTCAAAGGAAAAAAATCGCCATCTTTTTCATTATCGGACATTACCGCAGTTGCGAGAACCGCAGTATTTCCACTTCTCAAAATTACAGATCCATGTGCTTGATCTGCTAAATCACTGAATTCAGCTTTAAATACTTTTCCGCCGATTTCTAATGAATATTCTTTTTTATTCATACCCTTAAGACCTGACTTTCAAATGTTAGGACTTGAGCTTTGTTATCTGCGCTTGTCCCGCCATGGCGGGATAAATCCGCGTTTAGTCAAAACCTATGCATTTGAAAACCAAGTCGGTTATCTAATATGTTGAAATTCTAACATATTTTATCGAAAAACCAATAGATACTAAGTTAAAAACAAAACCCCCGATCTGAAAAAGATCAGGGGTGTAGAGATGGTTAGAATATATAATACTTAAAAAATTCAACCACCGACATGATGAAGGGGAACACTAGACAGCTGTTGAGAATAAGAAAAAGGAAAAATGTACCAAATTCTTTCCTTTTTCCTCCGAATGTCTTTCCCGCTACAGATAGTTGATTCATAACCCCGCCCGTAGCAAGAATGGCAAAGAAGAACAAAATTAAAATGGATGTAAACATAAGGCTCTCCTTAGTTGTTTTTAAATTGTTAGAAAACTTTATACTGTATACGTATACTTTATACAGGGTAAATCTATATGTATTATAGCATATCGGTGCTCTGTTTGTCAAGTGTTATAAGAAAAATGGCCAAATAGAGCCCTTTTTGGTGTTGTTATATTTTTACACAAGACAAAAAACTCCGATTTTCAGACTAACCGAAGTTTTTCAAAAATTATTGAGGAATTTATTTTTCTGAATCTACTTTCTCTTTATCAATCCTGCGATTTTGCCACGGCCTATCAAATGTTTTGACGGGTCTTCGTCCATATCTGTAAAATCATCAACAGTTTCTTTTAGTTTTGCAGAACTTGATTTTCCAAATGAAATTACTTCAACCTGACATCCGGTATGAATTTTTCAATTATTTTGCTATTATTTAATTTCATATTGTAACACTATATATCAACATATAATTCTTTGTAAACCTCCGAATTCTTCTTTGTAAACTATATTCTGTTAGAAAATCAAAAATCGATGTTTATTTAAACACCGATTTTTATTAGCAAATTTTTTATTTATACTGCCGTTGTTTGTTTTGGATTTGGTCCGTATTTATTATCTCCCGGATCAGAATCTTTTATTAGTAAAACCAAAAACCAAATGAAACCAATAAAGGGAATTAAGTTTATTAACAACATCCACGCGCTTTTGCCAGTGTCGTGTAATCTTCTCACTGCAACAGCCAGTCCAGGAATAAGCACTGCCAAACCATACAAAAGACCAAGAATATCTTTTTCGTCACCAATTAAAGCACTAATAATCCAGAGCACAACGGCTACAATGGCATTAAACAACGCAAAATACCAATATTCTGCTCTCGATGATCGTCCATCAAAAACAGAATATTTTTTTAAAACCAGTTTGTAATAATTCATCTTTTTAAAACTAAATTATAAAAATGTTTTTATAAATCATCACGACCTTTAAATTTTTTAGCCCTCGGATTTTGTATTTTATTAATTTTCTAATTTTATAAACCTACCTCCTTTTTATAAGTCCCGCGATTTTGCCACGGCCTATCAAATACTTTGATGGGTCTTCGTCCATATCTGTAAAATCATCAACAGTTTCTTTTAGTTTTGCAGAAGTTGATTTTCCAAACGAGATTGCCTCAACCTGACATCCAGCATGTATTTTTAAATATTGAACCAACGGAACAAAGTCGCCGTCTCCTGTTACCAAAACAACCGCGTCTAACCTTGGTGCGTGTGCCAATGCGTCTATTGCAATCCCGACGTCCCAATCAGCCTTTTTAGCACCGCCTGCAAAAATTTGTAAATCTTTTACCTTTGTTTCAATCCCAATTTTTTCTAATGCTTCAAAAAACCCCTTTTCTTCGCCAGATTCTGTTTTAATTACATATGCTATTGCTCTAACCAAAATTCTACCGGCGACAGCTTTTTTAAGAATCTCAGCAAAATTTACTTTTGATTGATAAAGATTTTTTGCGCTGTGATAAATGTTTTGTGTATCTATGTAAACCCCGACTCTTTGTTCTTTGTGTTTAATGACGGACATAAAATAAAATTTCTAATATCAAATTTCTAATTTCTAATGAAAATTTAAATATAAAAAAAGAAATTTAAATATAAAAATATAAAAATTATTAATATAAAAATAATGCGACCTTAATAATAATAACATTAAAAAACCTAAATAAAAATTCTCCCTGTTTAGAGGAGTTTTTAAAAAAACACAAAATAATTATGGATGAAAAATACCCTTAGGGGCATTTTTCATTTATTTTGCTAATTTTAAGTCTAATTTTTTAGCTAATGCGTTGTATTTTTTAACGTCTTTTGCCTGTAAATATTTTACCAATTTTCTTCTGTCGGCAACCATCTGAAGAAGCCCTTTTCTAGAGCTGTTGTCTTTTTGGTGTTTCTTTAAATGTTTTGCAAGTTCGTCTATTTTCTTGCTAAGTAATGAAATCTGAACACCAGTAGAGCCAGTGTCCTTTTCACTAATCTTTGCCTCGCTTATTGCTTTTTGCTTCTTTCTTTTTGTTAACATATCAAAAAGAATAGCATAAAATGAGAATTTTGCAAATTTTGTGACCCGTGGTATTCTTTGTTTAGAAAACATGTTCGCTTTAACAATTATCTTTGGAGGAATAAAATGAAACTTTATAAACCCATAACAGTATTTATGAATTCTATTTATCGCCAAATATTAGCAATTGGAACACTCAAAATAGTTTTCTTAACAGGGTGTTGCACGATTTGTCTCACATTTATTCAAATTATTGTTAATGCCATTGGTATGTCGGATGGAATTTATCAAGCGATATTTGTCCCAATACTTATATTTGTTGCAATGTTTTTTGTTTCTGTTTTTATTCATATTGATTACAGAACAAAACACAATGAATTGAAAGATTTGTTTCATTAATATCTAAACCCGCATCTAAAGTGCGGGTTTTTTTAATACCCCACACTCGTGTCGTTCTGTGTTAGTGTCGCAAAATCTTTTAAAGAGTAAACTTTTATTCTATAATATAAGTATGTCAGAAAACGAAGTTATAAAATTAAAAAGAGAATTTCTTGAATATTTGGAGATTGAAAAAGGAAGAAATTTAAAAACGATAAATAATTATGACAGATATTTATCCCGCTTTATTGAATTTTCAAATATAAAGTTTGTTAAGGGTATAACAGATGACGTAATAAAAGATTACAGACTTTGGTTAAATAGACAAAACTCAGGAACAAATGTTGGTGGCATAAAGGAAACGCTTAAAAAAAGAACGCAGAATTATTATTTAATAGCTCTTCGTGGATTTTTAAAATATTTGGCAAGAAAACAAATAGAATCACTTCCACCAGAAAGAATAGAACTCGCAAAAACACCCGAAAGATCAATAGATATAATCACAAACGAAGAACTGCAAAGATTGTTAGAATCACCTGACGGAAATGATTTAAAAAATCTTAGAGATAGAGCTATTCTAGAGCTTTTATTTTCTACAGGCCTTCGTGTCTCAGAATTATGCTCTTTGCAGAGAGATGTAGACTTAAATAAAGGAGAATTTGCTGTGAGAGGAAAGGGAGATAAAATTAGAGTGGTTTTTGTATCGGAAAAAGCAAAATCTGTAATAAAAGAATATTTAAATAAAAGAACGGATATGGATGATGCACTATTTATTCAAATTTCCCCATCAAGCAAAGATGCAGATAAAGAATCAAACCGCCTCACACCACGCTCAATAGAAAGAATAATAAAAAAATATGCAATCAAGGCAGGAATATCAAAAAAGGTTACCCCGCACGTTATTCGCCATTCTTTTGCGACAGACCTTTTGCAAAACGGAGCAGATATTCGTTCGGTTCAAGCGCTTTTAGGTCATTCAAACATATCCACAACTCAAATTTATACACACGTTACGGATAAACACTTAAAAGATATTCATAAAAATTTTCATAACAAGAAATCACTAAATCACTAAATCACTAAATCACCAAAACATGAAATCAGAAAACAACCCTATTAGAAGTTCATTGGGATCAGAAATTTTAAATAGCTAAAGAAAGAGAATTCGCCTAACGGCTTTCTTTATTTTTAAATCACGTCTAATATTAAACTTCTAACAGGGCAAGTAAAAACATGAAAATTATATCTTGGAATATAAATGGAATAAGGTCTGCTCACAGAGGTGGACACGTTAAGGGGGTTTTTGATTTAAATCCTGATATTTTATGTTTGCAGGAGGTTAAGGCTGATCCACACCAAATACCAGACGAAATTCGCGAGCCAGAAAATTATTTTTCTTATTTTTTTCCGTCATTTGTTAAAAAAGGATATAGCGGAGTTGCTGTTTATACGAAAATAAGACCAGAAAAAATAATTGATGGAATTGGTGTTAAAAAATTTGATGAACAAGGAAGAATGCAAACACTTTTTTTCAAAAACTTTGTTTTAATAAATGTTTATATTCCAAACGGAGGAAGTAAAACCGCAGACTTGAATTTTAAATTAGAATTTTATGAATTATTTTTGAAAAAAATAGTCGAGTTAAAAAAGAAATATAAAAATATAATTTTTTGTGGAGATATAAATGTTGCTCACAAAGAAATGGATATCGCACGTCCAAAAGAAAATCAAAATCATATCGGATTTTTACCAATTGAAAGAGCGTGGGTAGATAAAGTTATAAAAAATAATTTTGTTGATGTTTTCAGATATTTTTATCCAGATAAAAAAGATGTTTATACATACTGGGACCAGTTTACTTTTGCTAGAGATAGAAATGTTGGATGGAGAATTGATTATTTTTTTGTAAATGACGGCTCAATAAAAAACATCAAAAATAGTCATATTTTAAGCGAAATATATGGCTCGGATCATTGTCCAATATCTATTGATTTTTACCCCGTGAAATAAAAACCTTTAGGTTTTATGATGCCAAAGCATCATATTTCACAGGGTAAATTTAATTTTTTCTAAAGGACATATTTTTTAAAGGACAAGTTATCCACTTTTTGTCCTTGACAATTTTATCCTTTAAAATAGACTTAATATTAGAAAATTTTATGTCCTTTAGGATATAAAATTTAATAGTTCTTTGAAGATAACGTTGTCTTCCTACTAATGCAATCTCTTCTGGCAAACAATGTTCGTCGCAGTCACAAAAACCCTCAAACACTTATTTTTATTTTTGGTTTCTTGTGAAACAAAGAACATTATAAGCGCAAGTTTTGCTGGTGGAAGATTTTATATAGCCACCTAGTATTAGAAAAACTCAATTATTCTACTCACTACTGGGTGGCTTTTTCATTAAAATAAGGAGTACTGCGACTATATTTTAATAGAATCCCGCTTCAATTTTGCTTTGGTTTATTGCTTAATTCTGTATAAACAGAAAGTTTATTTTTCTCTCGCAACGCAGAGCTGAAATAAGCCGAGCGTAGCGAGTGCGTTGCCACAGGAATATTGTTCAAAATTGATGTGGGGTGAGGTTAGTTTCCCGTGAAACATACAAAAATGAATGTTTCACGAATAACCAAATTTGAACTATAAAGAATATACCTTTAACAATATATAAATAAAAATGGACGTTTCACGGGAAACGTGTATTTTTCATGATTTTGGTAACCAAGCAAGGTTATTCGTGAAACGTCCTATTTTACTCCATACTTACCCCTTAATACTCTTTTTTCCTTTTCTTCCTCCACTTCAAGCTTTTCTTTTCCGCTCTCCCCCAGTTTTTTTAATGATTTAGTGTCCAGTTTTGATAATTTGAGGACTCTTTTTTCAAGGTATTCAAGGGTGTTATTTTTTGGCTCCTCTAATATCTCTTCAAGTAATGCATTTAGCATAAATCCAATTCTAGGGCCGGGCGTTTCTTGTGTAACGTCCATTACCACGCTCCCGTCTATTTTTAACATTTTTACAGAAATTGGATCTCTCATTACTTCCTCTATCATAGATTTGTATTTTCTTAATCTATATGGGTCTTCTTTTGGTCTACCGGTTCCTACTCTGTCAGCTATTCTTACATTCATTAAATCCCAAATGTTTTCTGTTCCAACGTTTCTTAACATCCTTCTTACAGCGGAAAGGCTTATTTGGTCTGTATCAGAAAAGAACATATGCCATCTTGTTAATAAAACAACCTTTTCTGTTGTTTTTGTAGGAAATTTGAGGTTTTTTAATATTTTTTCAGTCATTTTTGAACCAACAACTTCGTGTCCGTGGAATGTCCAATCTTGCTTTTCTTCCGACCACCTTCTTGTTTTTGGTTTCCCAACATCGTGGAAAAGTGAAGCCAGTCTGATTTCAAGAGGCCATTTTTTATTTGCTGTAATTTGTAAAGACCTTAAAGAATGTTCCCAAACGTCATATGAATGTGCTTGATTTTGTTTTATTCCGAGACCTTCTTCTATTTCTGGAATTATGTATTTAAGTACATCAAGTCTGTTTGCAGTTTCTAGACCAAACATCGGCCTATCTGACATCATTATTTTGACGAACTCGTCTCTAATTCTCTCTTTTGATATGGTTTTAAGGTTTTTTGAGAGCTTTTTTATATATTTTTCAGTTTCTTTATTTATCAAAAATCCCAATTCAGAGGCTAGTCTTATGGCCCTTAATATTCTTAAGGCGTCCTCTCCAAATCTTTCCTCTGGATTTCCAACTGTTTTTATAATTCCATTGCTTAAATCTTTTATACCACCAAATAAATCAACAACAGTCTCATAAACCACGTCATTTGTTTCACGTGAAACTTTTAGAGCAAGTGCATTTATTGTAAAATCGCGTCTTTTTAAGTCGTCTTCAAGGTTTTGGCTAAAAGAAACACTATCGGGTCTTCTGTTATCGGAATAATCAGCATCTAGCCTATACGTTGTAACCTCAACTGTTTTTAGTTTCTCATCTTCTGTATCATCATTAACCACACGAACCGTTCCAAAGTCGTTGTCGTAATGAGAATGTTCAAAAAGGAAAGTAATTTGATCTGGTGTTGCGTTTGTTGTTATGTCCCAGTCTTTTGGTTCTCTACCAAGAAAAATGTCTCTTACACAACCACCTACAAGAAACGCTTCAAATCCAGCGTCTTCAATTTTTCTTGTTATTCTTGATATTTCATTAGGTATTTGCATGTCAAAATTTTAATATAAATTTTACTAATCTACTAATTTCTGGGATAATAACTCGATGCCCTCGTGGTGAAACGGATATCACAACGGTCTTCGGAACCGTTATTCCGGGTTCGAATCCTGGCGAGGGCACAGCCATGAAGAAAATAAATTTATTTATTTTCGTCAGGATTCGAAGGGATTTTCTATATTTTGCTTTGCAAAATAGAAAATTCCAGGGGTCTGCCAAGGGCAGACAAGAACTGGCGAGGGCGCAACCGTCGAAGAAAATAAATTTATTTTTAAGGTTTTATTTTGTGCGAGTAGGGAGAATCGAACTCCCGTCTCGTGCTTGGCAAGCACGCGTTCTACCACTAAACCATACCCGCATTCTTAAAATCCAAAATTATTATATAGGATAAAGAGAAAAATAAAAAGTTTTTATTTTAAAATTTGGTAGAAATCTTTATTATAATTTTTTTATTAAAAATGTCCTTTGGATGCCCTTAATTATCCACAGAAGTGATGAAAATAAGCGTTGGAAACTGGGGATAATAGTGGGGATATGTGTATAAAAGACATTTTATATTTTGTCTTTTAAGTTTAGTTTTTGTAAATACAGGCCTATAAATAAGGTTTTTATAAAAAAAGACAATATTATGACCAAAACACCAAAAAGACGAACCGGAGACATAGGAGAAAATGTCGCTTGTAGATTTTTGGAGAGTAAAAAGTTTAAAATTCTTGAAAGAAATTATTTAAAAAAATGGGGAGAAATTGATATAGTTTCAGAAAAGAAAAATCAAATTCATTTTATTGAAGTCAAAACTATTTCACGAAATTTAAATGTCCTTGAAAAAGATAATGAATATAGAGCAGAAGAAAATGTTCATCCGTGGAAATTAAAAAGACTCAATCGTGCGATTGAATCATATTTGGAGGAAAAAAATATTTCTGACGACGTTGAATGGACTCTTGATTTAATCGTTGTTTATTTAGATTTGGAAGGGAAGAAAGCCAAGGTTGAATATTTAGAGAATATATTTTAAATAAAAAAGCAATCAAAATTGTTTTTTCATTCATAATTTTTTTGTTTTTTAAAAAACATCTGGATAAAATCTGTGTCGGGATGCCGGTCTTGTTTGTCTCTAACAAACCCCGGGGATTTTACATTTTGTTTTACAAAATAAATAAAATCCCTTCAAATCCCGTCGTGAGCAAATAAATTTGCTCACTGCTTCCTCCAAAAAATTGTCGGGGCGCCGGGATTTGAACCCGGACTGTGTTTTTCTGAAGAAGCCCACAAATGTTCTTAAGAACATTTGGATAAAAACTGTGTCGGGATGCCGGGATTCGAACCCGGACTGCATGCTCCCAAAGCACGTATGCTACCGTTACACCACATCCCGACACAAATTTTATCCCCAAAACACGTATGCTACCGTTACACCACGCCCCGATATAACAATTCAACTAAAAGATAATAACATAGACATTATATTTTAAAAAGTTTTATTTGGTTTTTTAATTTTTAATTTCTAAAAAAGAAATCCCGGCAATTTTATTTGTTGCATTATTTGTTGCATTATGCTAAATTGATTGCAACAAATGATCAAATTAACCGATAGACAAAAAGGAATACTCCTATTTATTTCAAAGGAAATAGAAGTCGGTGTGGCCGAAATACTTGGTTTTTTAAATAAAGACGGAATAAAGATCAGTCGTTTTTCTATTGTGCGAGATCTAAATTTGCTCATTCAAAATAGTTTTATAAATAAAGTTGGTGGAGGACGATCTATAAAATATAGAGAAGTGCAGAACAACCCCATACACAAATATGTGGATATTGATGAATATTTTGAAATGCCCCAAGACAATAGAAAACTTACGTCTCAATATTTTGAATTTGAAATTTTTAAAAAATCAGAAAATGTTTTTACTAAAGAAGATTTAACAAAAATAGATAATCTAAATAAAAAATTCAGAAAGAATTTTAAGAAAATTTCTAAAACAATCAAAAAATTAGAAATGGAGAGATTTACAATAGAACTCTCGTGGAAATCTTCTCAAATAGAAGGGAATACTTATAGTTTGCTTGATACGGAAGATTTAATTAAAAATAAAGTTGAAGCGAGTGGTCACAAAAAAGAAGAAGCAATAATGATTCTCAATCATAAACAGGCACTTGATTTTATGAACAAAAATAGTAACTACTTTAAAATAATCTCAATAAAGAAGCTGGAAGAACTTCACAAATTAATGATGAAGGATTTAGATGTTAATTATAATCTTAGAAAATCTCCAGTAGGAATAGTCGGGACAAACTACAAACCACTCGATAATGAATACCAAATAAAAGAAGCAATACAAAAAATGATAGATTTAACTAACAAAGTAAAACATCCAATCTTAAAAGCTTTTCTCGCCCTATCCTTAATTTCTTACATTCAACCATTTGAAGACGGTAATAAAAGAACGGCACGATTGCTCGCTAATGCACTTTTGATTTCTCATAATTATTGTCCGTTGTCATATAGAAGCGTTAAAGAAAGTGAATACAAGAAAGCAATTCTTGTGTTTTATGAATCTCACAATCTTGATCCACTAAAGAGAATGTTTATAGAACAGTTCGGATTTGCGGTTAATAATTATTTCAGGTCTTAAATATAATCAAAATTTTTACACTAAAATGTCCTATAGGGCATTTTAGTGTAAAAATAAAAATAAAAAAAATTACATATACGCCATGGCGTATATGTAAAAAAATAAAAATAAAAAATCCCGAAAAGCAGAAATGCTTTTCGGGATAAACTTTTGACATAACGAGATAATGTCCTTCCCCGTGCTTTTATTTCAGTTTCAGGATGAGCAACCACCCTAACCAGAGATATAGCTTACGCTATATTTTGTTTGGATTTTTCCTCGGTGTATTTATCTTTGCTGTTAAATTGCGAGATAATACGAGAGATGATTTTTTTTGGATTACTTCCTTTGGTAGAAATAGATTTGCCATCAGGCATAAGACAATTTGCTAAGAAAAACGTATTTCTGTAATGCAGATTGTCAAGATTTCTCATTGCTCTAGCGAAATCTTGGAAATCTCCGTAAAACAAATCATAATCCCTATCATCAACATTATAACGAGCATATAAATGCCACCAGTATTTTGTTGAACCCATAGTAGGGTTCAATCATAAACAAACTCCTTTGTGTTTTTTTTCATTATTAATCAAATCGTTTCATGGAGGCCAAACCACCTTCAGCCCCCGCGCCAGTGGTCCAGATGTCTATATCGCCATCCTTGCTACAACCAACCGCGATATAGTCATACTTGTCTAAACCGCGAGTTGCAGTACGAGCATAGTTATCTGGGAATAACCATATTTTATTCACCAGAAAATGGATTACCACTGCGTAAAGAAGCTCGCAAGCCCGTGGTATCTCTTCGTTTGCCTTGAGGAGCAAACTTTGTTGGTAAGGACTCTTAAGGATCGAGCCAGGCACACAATCCTTCCGTATGAGGTACCAACGAGAATGAACTCGTTCTTCTTTGGCGAATCTTTTGTTGCACCACCATAACTCTCCACCCTCAAAGGTCCCGGGTGGCACTTTAGAAAAGATGTCGGCAATTGAAAATGGATAGCCAGCAATAAGGAGGTGACTTTCCCTACAATCATAAAGGGTTATCTCATTATATGGGATCACCCTAAGATTGTTCGTTTGTTCAGCAGATGGATTAATATGGAAAGAGTGCATAACCTCCAGAGTAGCTAACATGTTACTTCCCATAATCTCTCTGGCCTGATTAAGGGAGGTGGGCTCTAGACAGCCACCTCTACGAATGAAGGCGACGACCTGTTTAGCAAGACGGCTATCGGGAGATTCAATAACGCTCTGAGCGAGACCGTCATCTAAACCGGCGGCCTCTAATTTTTGGAGCAATTCATGCTCCTTGTGGATTGAAAGCGCACGATGTAACATCGCATACCTTCCTTTCTTTTATTTGTTTGTATATATCCCCATGCAATTGAGCTGGGGCGTTTGTTAAGGTACATAATTCTATATACAAAATACACCTTAAAATAAATATGTCAAGAAGTAGTTAAGTCACGCACATTTCGGACACGGTATATGGCTTAAATTGGTAATATTTTAAGAGTTACTCAAAATGTTTGTATTAGAAAAGAAATAATTCCCCGACTTTTAAGTGAGAATTTTTGTAGTATGATGAAATTGCCATGTCAGATCTATTTGATGAAAAATTTAATGAAGATATGAGTAAAAACGCCCCTTTGGCGGATAGGATGAGACCTAAAAATCTTAATGATTTTGTTGGACAAGAACATATCGTTGGCCTCAACTCGCTTTTGAGAAAGGCGATTCAAAACGACAACATTCCGTCAATAATTTTTTGGGGACCACCTGGAAGCGGTAAAACAACTCTCGCAAAAATAATTGCAGAAATGACAAACTCAAACTTTGTTGAAATTTCTGCCGTGACTTCTGGTGTTGCTGATTTAAGGTTGATAATAAAAGAGGCACAGGAGAAAAGAAAATTTAATAACAAAAAAACAATTCTTTTTGTTGATGAAATTCACAGATGGAACAAAGCACAACAAGATTCACTTTTGCCTCACATTGAAAAAGGAGTAATTACGCTTATTGGAGCGACAACGGAAAACCCATCTTTTGAAGTTATTTCTCCTCTGCTTTCTCGCTCGCGAGTCTATGTTTTGAAGCCACTTTCACAAGATGATTTGAAAAAAATTATTGACAGAGCGTTGAAAGATAAAAATTTTGGATTTGGAAATGAAAAAGTTGAAGTTAAAAAAGACGCTGAAGAATTTTTAATTAAATCTGCGAATGGAGACGCGCGAACAATTCTTAATGCGATTGAAGTTGCTGTAAAAAACACAAACTACAAGAGAGAAGACAAAACTATAATAGATAAAAAATTAATTGAGGAAGCTCTTCAGCACAGGGCACTTCAGTATGATAAAAATGGGGAAGAACATCATAATGTAATTTCTGCATTTATAAAATCTCTTCGCGGTTCAAACATTGACGGCGCTTTGTATTGGCTCGCAAGAATGGTTATGGCAGGAGAGGACCCAAAATTTATTGCGAGAAGAATGGTTGTACTTGCATCTGAAGATATCGGGAATGCGGATACAAACGCGCTTGTAGTTGCTAATGCAGTTTTTGATGCGGTTGAAAGAATTGGTCTACCCGAGTGTAGAATTAATTTAGCACAAGGTGTCGTTTATTTAGCGAGTGCAAAAAAATCAAACAAGTCATATGATGCACTCTGCAAAGCGGAGGAGGTTGTTGAAGAAACAATGAACTTACCGGTGCCGTTACATTTACGAAATGCACCCACTGGTTTGATGAAAGGTTTAGGTTACGGAAAAAATTATAAATATACTCACACCGAAGATGATTCAAAACAAACTTATTTACCAGAAGAAATAAAAGATAAGAAATTTTTTAGTGATTAAATGAAAATTGTCGTTTAACGACAATTTTCATTTTGGACTTTAAAAAATTATAACTTGGACACTCGGTGTTCAGATTGGTTAATAATTTTATTGAAACAGATTAACCGAAAAGTGTCGCATACAGCGCTTTTATTTTAACTTGGAAACAGAGTTTCCAAGTTAGGTTTCAAAGTCAGGAATTTTAATTTAATTTTTCTCTAGAACTTTTAAGAGTATTTCTTTTAGAGCTGGAGCGATTGTTTCGTTGAATGTTTGGGAAGTTTTTCTTGGACTAAAAGAAAAGAATGTTCTCATATCTGCTCCAACCTCTTGTTGTAATGTTCTGTTTATATGTGAAAGAGTTATTGCTCTCAAATCTCTTTCTTCTGTGAGAGTTGAGTCTGTTGTTGTAACCACAAGGGCCATTAATTTATTTTCGTTATTTATAACTCCACCACCAGAAGAGCCTTTTTGTGCAAGCAATGTTCCGCCTAAAGATATTAAATCGAGTTTTTTTTCTGAAAACGTGTAAAAATTTTTTATTTGGTCTATGGTTGTCACAATATTCAAATCTTTTTGTATAGTTATCCCTCCCAAAAATCCTGCGGGATACCCCGCAATCAAAACATTGTCTCCGATGCTGGTTTCGCTATTATTTGTTTCATAATCTGTGTATGGGAAATAATCAGGCAGTTTGTTGTCCTCATTTGTTGTGCCAGTTATGACTAAGAACGCATAATCATTTTCCCCATTCTCTGTATAATTTTTTTGTGTAACACTTTCTGAATTATTTGTTATCCATCTTTCAGAAATATATAAAGGTTCGGCAACATATAAAGGTTTTGATGGACTTCCCATTCTTATTGAACATTTTATAAAATCTTTTGTTATGTAATCTCTCAATAGAAAGTATTGAGCAACGTGGGCGTTAGTTAAAATTATTCCTCGTGGGTCAATAATTACCCCACTTCCAGATATTGGATTAAAATAACCACCCGTATCTGTCATACACAAAATATTTACAAGAGACTCTCGCGCCGATTCATTAATTTTTTGAAACGAAACAACGCCCTTTAAAACTATTGGTATAGTTGGTTGTGTAACGTTTTCTGTATTTATTTGTGCATTGGTAGTTTCTTCTTTTTGTTCAATAATTTTTTCTTCAGCTTGTTCGGGAGTAGTACTACTAACATTTGAGGTTTTAATTTCGTCCCCAGAAATTTCTTTGTAGGGAAGTTCTTCTTTAATATAAACTTCTTTTTCTTGGGAAATATCAATGATAATTGCCATTAGAAGAAATATTACCAATATTCCAAGATAGGATTTTATTATGCTTTCCACTCTTTCATTTAACATATTTCTTATTTAATATACTAATTAAAATCATCCCAGTAGTGGAGCAAAGCTCACTACGGGACAAGCAGAATTACAAAATTATTATTTACAATCATAATAATAGCATATTATATTATTGGGGGCTTGACATAATAGATAGTTGTATGCTATCATTATAATAATAGATTATGTTATATAGTCTAAATTTATTTAATAATTTAATTTCACCCCATGAAATATTTTGATTTGTCAAAATAAAATTCTAAAGAATTTTTATTTCACAGGGTAAAAATTATGACAGAAGAAAATTTTGAAGATCTTCCAGCCGATGAAACACTAGATGAGGACAAGGAAGAAAATTTCTTAGAAGATGAAGATAATGATTCCGAAGAATTAGTGGGAAACGATGAATCAGATTTTTAAAAGATTACAAATAACCCCGCCGTGTCTTTGAGAGACACGGCGGGGTTGATTTTGTATTGGTGTTTGTTAATATTTCTTTTTAAGCGGGTATAATTTAGTGGCAGAATGTTTGGTTTCCAACCAAAATATCGGAGTTCGATTCTCCGTACCCGCACCAAAATAAAGGAATAAACGCGAAGCGTTTGTGGATTATATTTTTGTAGCAGAGTAAGAGAATCGAACCGAGTGCCGATGAAATTCGCCGAAGGCGACGGCGCGAGTGGGGATCGAGCGAATGAGATTTTTGTGAGTATGAAATACGAAACAAAAATCCATGAGAGTGATATATTCTCCGTACCCGCACCAAAATAAAAAGCCGCACAAAGGCGACTATGAAAAACTAATTAAAAAATCCCACTTTCCAAAAATCACCCCAAGTTCGTTCTCTCGCGAATATTCGTTCAATTTCTGAATTAACACATGTTTCTTCTTGAACATTTTTTTGTTGCGTGGGTTTCTTTTCTGGCCTCGGATTAGGACCAAATGGGTCTTTTATTTCTTTTTCAGAAAACAAATCTACGATTTTCTCATTTTCTTCCTTAGTTATGGACATAAATAGTTTCTCCTAGTTGTTTAAAGATCTAATTTAAGGATAGTATACACGAAAATCACAAAATCACAAAATCACCCCAGTGAAATATGCCTTGCATTTCACGGGGCAAGCAAAATCATAAAAACAAAACAACCAAACTTATTAAATAAGCTCGGTTCTTTTTAATTGCTTATGAAAATACACAAAACAAAAACCATCCTTTCGCGAAAAGATGGTTTTTGTTTTTAGATTCAATTACTTAACAGCGTCTTTCAATCCTTTTGCTGCTCTGAATTTTGGAACTTTCATTGCAGAAACCTGAATTGTTTCTCCTGTTCTAGGATTTCTTGCTGTTCTAGCAGCTCGTGCTTTAACAGAAAAAATTCCAAGACCTGCGATAGAAACCTCGCCGCCCTTTTTAAGAGTTTCTATAATACTATCAACCACAACGTCAACAATTTTTTCTGATTGAACCTTTGTTCCACCTAGGATTTCATGTACTTTGTCGACAATAGCTTGTTTATTCATAATATTTTTTTCTTAGACTTTTAAAATAAAAAGAATGTGTACACATTCGACCTATTGTTGACTCTTGACGATACTCTCGCAGGAGTCTTTTAATTACAGACCTATTATACATTAAGCCATATTTTAGGCAATACAAAGACAAAAAAGCAAAAAAACAAGAAAACTAAAAAGCAAAAGATAAAAAAATAAAATATGAACAAAATACACACACAAACAAATTTAAGCAAAAAAATAGCTATAAATAAGGTTCTTTTTCAGAACTCCTAAATAGGTAGTAACAACAAGACGATTTAGAAATTCAATAACAAAATTTAAATTAGACAAATTTCGTTAATTGTTATACTATTAATCCATTAAAGGATTAAATGAGATTTCACTTTAGTTTTTTATTCTGAATATTACTGATTTTTCAAAAAAGATAGAAAAATACTGAAAATAAAATAGTCCCCAGTTAGAAATTCATTGAGAGAAAATACTTTTGTCATCGTGCGAAAACGAATTCGCCTGGCGGCTCTAGACATTCTCAAGTCGTGTTCAAAACAAATTTCTAACGGGTCAAGCAAATATAAAACAAACAATAAAAACTCTCAAAAAATTTAAATTTTTAAACATGTTTTTGTTCTCTGTAGAAAATAAAAGATTGGCACTTTTAATTAAAAAAGGAAAAAATTTCTAATTTTCCAGAGATTTTGTTTGTCTATAAAAATCAAAAAAACTAAATTGGAGCTATAAAAAATTATGTCATTAAAAATAGCTATGCTTCTTGCGGGTCTTGCCGGGCTCATTGGTATTGCTCTTGGTTATTTTTTGAGATGGATCTTAACATTAGGGAAAAGGGGGTCCATGGAATTAGAAATCAAGAAAATGATGTTGGAAGCAAAGGAAGAGGCAAAAAAAATAACGACAGAAGCAGAAAAAAAATCGGCGAAGGTCTCGGAAGATTCTAAAAAGGAGGTTTTTGAAAAAGAAAAAGAACTTAAAAAAACGGAAGATCGTTTAATAAAAAAAGAGGAACTTCTGGATAACAGACAAGTTGATATAGACAGAGAGGTTGAAAATATAAAAGGAAAAATAAACGAAATAAAAACTACGAAAGACAAAATAGAAAAACTTGTTGAAGAAAAAGAAAAAGAAATTCAAAAAGTTGCAGGTCTAACAAAAGAAGAGGCAAAGGAGGAATTATTCAAAGTTGTTGAAAAACAATACGAAGAAGATGTAAACATAAGAATGCAAAAACTTGAGATGTCTGGAAACGAAAAACTCGAAAAGAAAGCAAAAGATATTTTAGTTAGCACAATACATAGATTAGGAAACTCGGTTGCTTCAGATGTAATGGCGACTACAGTTACTATTCCTTCTGACGACATAAAAGGAAAGATAATAGGGAAGGAGGGTAGGAATATAAAGGCATTTGAAAGAGCTGCAGGAGTTGAAGTAATAATAGACGATACTCCGGGGACGGTTGTAATTTCTTCTTTTGACCCAGTTAGGAGACAAATTGCACGCTTGGCTCTTGAAAATTTGATTTTGGACGGAAGAATACAACCGGCAAGAATTGAAGAAATGGTTGAAAATGCAAAGGAAGAAATAAATAAAATAATTAAAGAAAAAGGAGAACAAGCCGCGTATGATTGTGGCGTCTATAATCTTGACCCAAGAATATTATCTATTTTGGGTCGCCTCTATTTCAGAACAAGTTATGGGCAAAATGTTTTGCAACACTCAATAGAGATGTCTCACATATCAGGAATGCTTGCAGAAGAATTAGGAGCAAATGTTCAAGTTGCTCGCGCGGGTGCGCTTCTTCATGATATAGGAAAGGCTGTTGACCACGAAATACAGGGAACACATGTTGAGATAGGAATAAGAATATTACAAAAATTTGGTGCTGATAAGGCTGTAATTGATGCAATGAAATCTCATCACGAGGAATATCCTTACGAAACAGTTGAGGCAATAATTGTTCAGGTTGCGGATGCAGTTTCTGGTAGCAGGCCCGGTGCAAGAAGAGATTCTGTAGAAAATTATTTGAAGAGACTATCTGATCTGGAAGCAATTGCGAATGAGATTCAAGGAGTGGAAAAATCTTATGCAATTCAGGCAGGGAGGGAGATAAGAGTTTTTGTTAAATCAGATAAAATTACTGATATTGATGCTAAAAAAATTGCTCGCGACATTGCTTTGAAAATTGAGAAAGAATTAAAATACCCCGGAGAAATAAAAGTTAATGTAATTCGCGAGACGAGAGTGATAGAATATGCGAGGTAATCTCAAAACTCAAATCCCCGTCTGCCGGACAGGCAGATAAAATCTCAATTCTGAAAAACTCCCTGCTTTAGTGTGCATAAAACTACCAAGGGTAACCCTTGGTAATTTTAAACTTGGACACTCGGTGTCCAAGTAAGGGAAGTTAACTTATCAACAAGTATTTTTTCATTAATTTCCATATTCTTATACATTTGATACACTTAATAAATAAGAATAAAGTGTATTTTTTGCCTGCCCCATTAGAAGTTTAATA
>Ga0265292_1001291_pt1 | contig 22934 bp, 24 predicted proteins | sample Munlanlewell296A_FD_189080 | JGI IMG/M metagenome (GOLD analysis project Ga0265292, IMG submission 189080) | Leachate microbial communities from a municipal landfill in Southern Ontario, Canada - Leachate well 296A | ecosystem: Engineered > Solid waste > Landfill > Unclassified | place: Canada... | reverse complement strand
TAGATTAGTATTCGAATAAGAAACAATCGCCGCGGCCAACATCACCGCCATAATCGTCACCGACACCAATAACTCTATAAACGTAAACCCCCTGTTTTTCATTGTAGATTGCCGACACAATAATAAGCCCCGTTACCCGCCCACGATGTGCAGTTAGCCGCCGAAGCATTACCCCCACTTGTCGTTTCCAGCTGGGCGCAGATACAATACGATGCCGCCGCACATCCGGTCGTCCCAGTATACGTGTAACTTGCACCGCCAATCGGGTCAACTGGCCAGCCAGACTTTAGATACGTCTTTGCCACAGTACAGTCTCCGGTCGGATAGACAAAACTAGTAGCCGAATAATATTGCTCCAGAGCATCCTTCATTGCGTTTAAATCTGCTTTTCTGCGCGCGTCTCTCGTCCTTAACTGTGCCGCGCTATAGCTTACCGACGCGATACCTACCAGTAGAGCGACGATCCCTATCACCACCACCAACTCCAACAACGTAAACCCGCCTAGCTTCTTACTTAATACTTTATACTTTATACTTTCTACTTGCCTCATGGTTGTGTTAACTGATAAATATAACCTGAACCGCAAGCGGTCGTCGTCTTATCCGGATCACTTGTATTTTCCAGACAGGCCTGAAGGGTATAGTGCAAGTTGTCCACCAGCGCATAGGTATAGTCCATCCAACTATTGTCAGTCACTTTTTCCTTCGGATCCACAGGCAGTTTCCCCATATACCCTCCGGTCACCAAGACATTGGTCGAATCCAACTGCGTAAATTCGGCAGTCGCGGGGTAAGTTTGAGGCATTTTGTCGTTTTTATACAACTCAAGAGCATTTTGAATTGCTTTGAGTTCGTTTTTTCTCTGGACATCCCGTGCTCTCACTCTGGCCTGAGAGAAATTAAACGTAGCCAAAGCCGTCAAGGTAGCAATGATCGCCATCACTATTACTAATTCAATCAAAGTAAACCCTTTATTTTTCATTACTTAACGCCCGCTTGAGTAAGCGTATAACTACAGTTTACATTAGTGCCACACGAAACTGCCACCTCACTATAATTCGGGTCCGAAATGTTCTCCAAACCCGCATATAATTCAAAACCCCCAGTGGTCTTTTTATAGTAATAATATTGTCCGTCCACCGGATCCTTGGGTATCTTGGATAAATACGTCTGATAATTTCCCCCAATCAAAACCTTCATCGCATCGTCGCCCCAAACACAAGCCGTAAGTGCTGTGTCAGCGCCACAAGCCTTTATTTTCCCGGAGCCATCGTCATCAGGATAGACGGTAAAATCATTAGCAAAAGCTTCCAAGCCCTTGGCTATCGTCGCAAAATCGCTCTTCCGAGCCGCATCTCGCGATTTTTTCAGACTAAAAACATAGTTTGAGAATCCCACCGCCGCCAATATCATTATGATCGCCACCACAATCATAAGTTCCATCAACGTAAATCCGCGACTTTTGACAGCCATTGATTCCATTATAACAACCCAAAGTACCAAGACCACAACTCTTGCCCCCACAGCAAAGAGGCGACCGTCCCCAAAACCAAAAAGGGTCCAAGGGGAATCGTTTGGCCAAACTTCTTTCGGCCGAGAACCAGCAAAAAGACCGCCACGACTGCCCCGAGAGTGAAAGCAATAAACATTCCCGTCAAGGTTCTCGGCCAACCCAAAAGTAGTCCCAAGGATGGAGCCAATTTTACATCCCCAAACCCAAACCCGCGACCTTTGGTGAAGTACCACAGGCAGTAGAAAAACAGCATCAACACCAATCCGGAAATTATCGCGTTAATCAAATCCGTGCTTTGCATCTGGTGGCTAATTACCAAACCCAGTCGATATCCTAAGGCTAGGACAAAAAGTGGGAGACTGACTTGATCGGGAATTAAACCAAATCGTAGGTCGGCGATAAAAATCACCAAGAGCAGCATCCCCACCACTAGCCAAAAAACAGGCTGTAGGACACTCCACGGCTCACCAAACAAGAGGAAGAAGCTTCTGCCCACCAGAAACCACCAGACAAACATAATACCGGTCAGGCACTCAACCACCGGATACTGCCAGCTGATCTTCGTCTTGCAGTTGGCACACCGGCCATGAAGCAGGAAAAAAGAAATCAAAGGAATGTTGTGTTTCCACGAAATCATTTTTTTGCATTTCGGACAGATCGACCTCCCCGAGAGGGGAGAGGTCCCCTGAGTCGTCCGATAAATCACCACATTCAGAAAACTCCCGAAAACCACCCCAAGTAAAAAAATAAATCCCAAAACCATTTACGATTACTATATCAGATTAAAACCACAAAGACGGCCGTGAGCCGTCTTTGGAAAATACATTAGAAAAGCTATTTTATACAGATAAAGCAATCTGCCGTAGCAACTGTCTGTGTCCCCGCAGCCTTTGATGTATCCGTACACGCCGGTGTGGTCTCGAGGGTTCTATCTGCTCCAGTCGCGGTAAACTTCGTATTACTCTCGGCAAAGATTGCTTTGCTAGCTACCGGAAAACAAATTGTCGCGCTTCCGACAGTTGGAGAATTAACCCTCATAGAACCCGCCACCACCGCCCCGAGCGCGGTCACAAAACCACTCTTCAGTTCTCCATCGTTCTCCAATAGGGTGACACAGTCTTTCATACCAGCAATATTCACCAAGGAACCCGTAGCCCTACTAGTACCAAAGAGAGCAGGGAGACAGTCCGGATCCGGCAACGTGGCCAGATCCCATGGGAGTTGGCCGTGAGTGGCGTAGTAGCGAATAAATGCCGTCTGCAGGGAAACAGCTGCCTGACGATTATTCGTATCTCTTGCCTTCTTCAACTGCTCAAACGGGTCGACCGCCGCCAAAAGACCGGTCGCCAAAATTCCCAAAACACCAATCACAATTAATAGCTCAATCATTGTAAAACCTCTTGACCTCAAAAGCTTCATTTTATTTAGACAATTTATAATAATTGGTCTCTATCTCTAATTTAGACACTTATACCATCCTTGTCAAATGGCAATTTATGCCTGATCTTACTCAACTATCTAGAACTGGTTCGTCAAATTGTAAATCGGCATGATCACCGCCATCACCAGAAATCCAACCCCAATTCCCATAACCACCATAATAATTGGCTCGATTGCCGTAGTTAAGGCCTTCACCTTCAGTTCTGACTGAGATTCATAAAAGTCAGCCAATCTCCCCAAAATCTGATCAACCTTCCCCGTTTGCTCTCCTACCGCGATCATCTGTGACAAAATTGGGGGAAATTCGGAAGCGGTGGCAATCGCATCTGCCAAAGTCGAACCTTTCTCCACTCGATTGGCCGCCCGCCGGATCTGATCGCCGTATATCTGACTCCCGAGAGTATCGGCCACGATTCTCAAACCATCCAAAATCGGAATCGCCGCCGAGGAGAGCATTCCCATCGTCCGAGCAAACTCCGCCAGCATTACGTCCTTCTTGAGCGGTCCCCAGACCGGAATCTTAAAAATAGTCTGTTCCACTATCAACACCCCGACCGGTGTCTTCGCCCAACGGCGGAAAAAAAATAGCCCCACTGCCAACGATCCGAAAAAAAGATACCAGTAATTGACCATAAAATCAGAAATCCCTATCAAGATCAGGGTCGGCAAGGGCAATTTGGCCCCAAAGTCCTTGTACATTTGGGTCATTTTTGGGACCACAAAAATCATCATAACCGTAGCCACCAGAACCATTCCAACCGACACAATCGCCGGATAGATCAGGGCCCCCTTGGTTTTGTTTCGAAATTCGCGCTGTTTGTCCAAAGTATCGGCCATCTTGCCCATGATCTCATCCAACATTCCGGCTGACTCTCCTGCCTTGACCAAAGCAACGTACACATTGTCAAACGTCCCTTCCGCTTTTTCCAAAGCCGCCCCAAGCGAAGACCCTCCCTCAACTTCAGCCAAAACCTTCTCGATTATCGCCGCCATTTTCACCTTACTTTGATCCTTCAGTATTCGTAACGCCTCAACCAAAGGTAGACCGGAGGCGATCATCGTCGAAAGCTGTCTGGTGAAGTTTGAAATTTCCTCAAACTTCGGTTTCCCAATCGAAGCAAATAGTTCGTCAAAGGTACTTCCCTTAAGTTCCCGAAGAGAAACAATCGTCATTTTCTTCCCCCGGAGGATTGCCGCCGCCTGAGGCAAATTATTAGCCTCAACCAATCCTCCCTCCTGTTTATTCAACTCGTCAATGACACGGTAACTAAACCTTTTCATTTCAATTCTCCAATGAGTCGCGCCAGCACCGACGGGTGATTGGCATATTTATACGCCACATCCTTATCTACTATTCCTCGGTTTACCAAATTTGCTAAACTCGACTCCAAAAGAATCATGCCTACCTCGGCACTGGTTTGAATAATGTTGTCGATCTGATGGGTCTTGCCTTCGCGGATATTGCTCTTCACCGCCGGAGTCGACACCATCACTTCCACCGCCACCGCCCGCTTGCCATCCTTGGTTGGTATCAACCGCTGAGAAAATACCGCCTCGAGCGAAGTCGCCAACTGGGATCTAATCTGTTCCTGCTGTTCCTGTGGAAACGAGTCAATTACCCGGTCAACTGTTTGCGAAGCACTATTTGTATGTAGGGTGGCAAAGACCAGATGCCCCGTCTCGGCTGTCGTCATCGCCGCCTTCATTGTTTCCAGATCTCGCATTTCACCCACCAAAACTACATTTGGATCCTCACGAAGAACCGACTTCAAGGCCCTAGTAAATGAGTCCGTGTCATCCCCCAATTCACGTTGTGAAACGATTGATTTCTTGTTTTGATAGACAAACTCGACCGGGTCCTCAATCGTCACAATATGTTCAGCTCTGGTCGAATTAATTTCTTCTAGGATAGCCGCCAATGTTGAACTCTTTCCCTGACCCGTCGGCCCGGTCACCAAAATAAAGCCCTGATGCAGTTGGGCAAACGTATGGCAAATTGGCGGCAACTTTAAGTCATCTATCGTTGGGATAATCTCCGGAATCAAACGAAAGGCCGCCGCCACGGTGCTCTTTTGGGTATAGGCATTGACCCGGAAACGAGCCACTCCGGGAATCGCGTAGGAATAGTCCCATTCCTTCTGCTTCAAAAAAAATTCTTTCTGGGTCGGCTTCATGGTCTCCATCACCAATTGCGCCGCCGTAGCGGGGTCAAGCGCGATTTCATTTTCAACGAAACTTAGTTTTCCATGAGTTCGCAAGGTCGGCGGTGAACCCACCACCAAATGCAGATCGGATGACCCAGTATCCAAAACTATTTTCAACAAATCATTTATCTTACTCATTATCACTATATCTGCGCCACTCTTAATACTTCCTCAATCGTAGTCGTACCCTCAAGGACCTTGATATACCCATCCTGCTTCATCAACAACATCCCTTCAGCAACAGCCTGTTTTTCGATTGTCGCCGCGTCAGACCGTTGCATTATCATCTTCGCAACACTAGAGGAAACCGGCAAGACCTCAAAAATAGCCACCCTACCAAAATAGCCTGACTGTCCGCATTGGTCACAGCCCTTGCCCTTGTTTAACAAAAACTCTGCCCCCTGTTTTTTGGCTTCCTCATTTTTATCGGGATTCCCTTTGATAAAACTAAGATAGTAATCGGCCAAAACCGCTTTTAGGTCGGCCACGACTGTCGGATCCGGCACATAAGTTATTTTACAATTCTCACAAATCTTTCTCAAAACACGTTGGGCCACAATCGCCGTCATCGAGCTGGCCAGAAGAAACGGCTCCGCCTTCATATCGATCAAGCGGGGGAGCGCTCCTGCCGCGGAATTCGTGTGTAAAGTCGAAAAAACCAAGTGTCCGGTCAACGACGCCTGAATTGCCAATTCCGCCGTTTCTTCATCGCGAATTTCCCCAACCATGATGATATTCGGATCCTGGCGCAGAAAAGATCGCAACCCCGAAGCAAAGGTTAAGCCCGCCTGGGGGTTGATCTGAACTTGGTTCACTCCGTGCATTTGGTATTCAATTGGATCTTCAAGAGTAACAATATTTACCTTCGGCGTGTTGATCTTACTAATCAGCGAATAAAGAGTCGTTGTCTTTCCCGAACCAGTTGGTCCGGTAATCAAAATAATCCCGTGGGGAATCAGAACCGCTTCTTCCAAATTCTTCAACGCCTTACCCCGCAGACCCAACTCCTGCAAAGTCGGTATCTTTTGACTCTTGGGCAAAAGCCTCATCACAATTTTTTCCCCATGGGCCGTCGGAAGACTAGAGATGCGAAGGTCAACTTCTCCCAGATCCGACTTAAAAGCGAATCTTCCATCTTGAGGCATCCGTTTCTCATCGATCTTCATGCCACCCAAAATCTTAATTCGTGAAACCAAAGCGGCGTGATATTGCCGATCCAAACGCAATCTTTCCTCCAAAATACCGTCAATTCTATATCTGATTCTGGTGATGTTTTCCAAAGGCTCAATGTGGACATCGGTCGCCCGAAATTTGATGGCGTACTCCAAAACTTTTTTGACAATTTCCACAATCTTTGGTTCTTTGATAATCCGGGCCATCGACTCAGCCGTAATCACTCCCGACGTCTCTTCTTCTTCCTCTTCCCCTTTCTTCAAAACTTCTGTCACTTCTCCAATCAAGCTCTGGGCATAATTTTGGTCAATCAAGGCCGTTAACCTCTTCACCGAGGTCATTTGAACCATAATTCTCACTCCGGCTCTCTTTTCCAAAAAATCAATTGCCAAAAGGTCCTGCGGATTACTCATCACCACCGTCAAAACTCCATTCTTGTTATCCAGAGAAAGCGGTATCACGTTGTAGGAATCGGCGATCGACTTCGGAACCAAATTAAGTAGTTCCGGGGAAAGCACCAAACTATCTTGATCAAAATAGGGGATTCCCCAAACACCCGCTTGAGCCCTAGCCAAGGTCTCTTCATCAGCCACCCCTAGTTCCTTGATGATATCCAACTGAGACTTGTCGGAACTGGCAATCTGAATCCGAGCCTTGGCGACCTGATCCGTCGTCAACTTCCCACTCTCAGCCAATACACTAATAAGGTCCATAACTTAACTGTACAATATAAAAATAGCCGTGTCACTGTGGCACTGTGTCACCCCAAACAACATGATCCCTTTAATTATCGAGTCCGATGACGAGAGCGTCATCACCCAATACCTCACCGACAAATACTACCTTCAAAATCTCGTCAGTCAGGTTAGACCAATAGAAAATAGTATTGGTCTTCCCGCCATAAAATACTTGATCGACCGTGCCAAATTCACTCACCCCGAAAAAAGCACCGCCGTTTTCCTTATTTATGACGGCCACTTGATTACCACCCCCGGCCAAAACGCCCTCCTAAAAACGCTTGAAGAAAGCAGGGTTAACGAACAATTCATCATCGTCACCCCCAATCACCACCTTCTTTTGGAAACGATTGTCAGCCGTTGTCAAATCATTTCTTTGAGAAAAGCAGCTATTTCTCAACTTGACCAGTCTGCCCTCAGAAATTTCGTCGGTTTCCTGAAATCACCATCGAGAAACATCGTTGGCAGTGACGAAATTTTAGCCGATAGCCCAAAAGATACACTAAAACAAATCATTAACGGTCTAAAACAAGCCAATCGCCATCTCCCAACCGTCAAAAGAGTCAAGATAATCTCCCTCGCTCTTGAGTGTCTCTCTGATTTAGACCGAAATATCAATCCAAAATTGGCAATGGACCACTTCTTATTACAATCAGGCAAAATCATCAGAAAACCTGCTAAAATGAACCCCGACCATGCCTAACAATACTTATACCGCCAAAGATATCACCGTCCTCGAAGGTCTGGAACCGGTCCGGAAAAGACCCGGAATGTATATCGGTAGTACCGACGAAAAAGGTCTCCATCACTTACTCATCGAAATCTTCGACAACTCTCTCGACGAAGCTATCACCGGTTATGCCAAAGACATCTCCGTCCTCATGGGGGACGACGGCAAAGTTTCTATATCTGACGACGGCCGCGGTATTCCCACTGACCTGCACGATTCTGGCGTTTCCGCCTTGGAGCTGGCTATGACCAAACTTCACGCTGGGGGAAAGTTTTCCAGTTCTGCCTATCAAGCCTCAGGAGGCCTCCATGGTGTCGGCGCCTCCGCCGTGAACGCACTTTCTACCTCTCTGCAGGTTATTGTCAAAAGAAACAACAAATTTTTCACCCAAAGTTACAAAATCGGAAAACCAGACTTCCCCGTCAAAGAAATTACCAAAGCGGAGGCGGGAAAAATCATTCCTGAGTACCACAAGCACTTTCTGGACCAAAACTCCGGGACCTTCACTATTTTCAAACCGGACCCAATCATCTTCAAAAAAACCGTTGACTTTGACTATATCTATATCAAGAAATTAATTCGAGAGCGGGCCTTTCTCGTCGCCGGCGTTTACATGCATCTTTTCGAAGAAAAGAGTGGTAAGGCCGCCAATTTCTATTTTGAATCCGGTCTTCGATCACTGCTGACCCACCTCAATCGACTGAAAAAGCCACTTCACGAACAAATCGCCATGCAGGGAACCGCCAGCGAAGAGACCTATCCTATTGGCGTTGAGGTCGTCATGCAATACACCGACTCATTCTCAGAAACCGTCGAGAGTTATGCCAACACCATCAATACTCACGATGGGGGAACCCACCTCACCGGCTTCCGCGCCGCTCTCACCAAAGTCATCAAGGACTATATGACGAAGAACAATCTCGTCGAAACCAAAGCCGGCAAGAAAACTGAAAGTGGTTTAACTCCAGACGACCTCAAGGAGGGACTCTCTGCCATTGTCTGGGTCAAGATGAGCTCCTCAGAAATCCAGTTTGAATCCCAGACAAAGACTAAAATTAATAATCCAGAAGTCCAATCGGCCGTCTACCAAGTCGTCAAACCAGCTCTCGAAACCTATTTCGAAGAACATCCAACCACTGCCAAAATCATCATCGGCAAAGTCCTCCTCGCTGCCCGAGCCCGCCAGGCCGCTAGAGCGGCCCGCGACGCTATTGTCCGAAAAGGCGCCCTCGAAGGCATGACCCTCCCCGGAAAACTGGCCGACTGTCAAAGCAAAAATCCAGCCGATAGCGAACTTTTCATCGTCGAGGGTCCATCCGCAGGAGGTAGTGCAAAACAGGGAAGAGATCGGGCTCATCAAGCTATTTTGCCACTAGGAGGAAAAATTTTAAATACCGAACGCGCTCGTCTCGACAAGATCGTCGAGTTTGAAGAACTCAAAGACCTCATCATCGCTCTGGGTATCGGAATAGGGGAGACCATCAATCCGGGGAAGCTCCGTTATCACCGTATCATTATCATGACCGATGCCGATGTTGACGGCGCCCATATTTCCACTCTACTATTAACTTTCTTTTTCCGGCACCTTCGACCAGCCATCGATGGGGGATACATTTATCAAGCCATGCCGCCGCTTTACAAAATCACCCACAACAAAATCGAGAAATACGTCTACACCGACGAAGACAAAGACGTTTATCTGGCCTCACTGGAAAAATCCGTCCGCGACAAAGTCGGTCTCCAACGCTACAAGGGTCTTGGGGAGATGAACCCGAAACAGCTCTGGGACACGACCATGAATCCCGCCACCAGAATTCTCAAACAAATCAAGATCAACGACGCCACCCGGGCGGATCAAGTCTTCTCCATCCTGATGGGGGAGGAGGTCGCCCCCAGAAAGAAATTTATTCAGACCCATAGCAAATTAGCCAACCTAGATATCTAAAATATGACCACCTTCGTCATTGGCCACAAAAAACCCGATCTTGATGCTGTTGTCGTCGCGATCGCTACGACAGAATTTAGAAAACAAAGAGGGGATAAGGGTAATCCCATCGCCGTCATCGCCGACCCGATCAATCCAGAGACAGAGTTTGTTTTTGGAAAGTTTGGAATTACAACTCCAAAATTAATTACTGCCACAGACATCAAGCCCGAAGACAAAATCGTTCTTGTTGACCACAATGAGATTGATCAACGTCTGAACAATCTGCCTCAGGACCAAATCATTGGCATCGTTGATCACCACAAATTCAATATCAACTTCAACCACGCTATCAAGATTACCGCTATGCCGTTGGGGTCCTGCACTACCATCGTCTACGCAAAATTCAAACAATATAATCTTCCTGTTAATCCGGCTCTTTCCAAGCTTATGCTCTGTGCCATTCTCTCTGACACCGTCGGTTTAAAGTCGGGGACCACTACCGACAAAGACCGTTATGCCGTCATGGATCTAACCAAAGTCGCCGGCATTACTGATGTCGACGCCCTAACCCTCGAAATATTTAAAGCCAAGAGCAACATCAGTAGTTTGACACCAGAACAGATCGTCAAAAACGATTACAAAATTTTCGAATTCGCGAAAAAAACTTTTATCGGCCAAATCGAAACCGTCGAACAGGACGTGGTTCTCGGCCGCAGAGCTGAACTTATCACCGCCATGCAGTCGGTCAAAACAACCGAGGACGTTGCCCTGATTTTCTTAGCTATTTCTGATATTCTCAAGGTCAACACCAAGCTAATTCTCCCCGACACTAACGAAATTGCCATTGCCGAAAAAGCCTTTGGCGGCAAAGCCATTGAGAATGTTCTCGACATTGGCGCCAAATTATCAAGAAAGAAGGATTTTGCTCCACCAATCGAAAACGCTTTGAAAGGATAAAAATGGATAACGAAGAAAAAAAACTACCAGTCGAAGCCATCGAAGAATCTGAGATAGAACAGTCTTGGGACATGCAAGAAACCAGTTATGGTCAGATCAAACCGGTCAAGATCATCGAAGAGATGGAGCGATCCTACCTCGACTACGCCATGTCCGTCATCGTCGCCCGCGCCCTTCCTGATGTCCGCGATGGTTTAAAACCGGTTCATCGGAGAATTCTTTTCGCTATGAAGGAGATGGGTCTGACCTATCGTTCCGCCTACAAGAAGTCAGCCAGAGTTGTCGGAGAAGTCTTAGGCAAGTTCCATCCCCACGGCGATCAGGCGGTTTACCAAACCATGGTCCGCTTGGCTCAGGACTTTTCCATGCGCTATCCTCTAATTGATGGACAGGGAAACTTCGGTTCTGTCGATGGCGATATGCCCGCCGCCATGCGTTATACCGAAGCCCGACTATCCAAAATTGCCGAACCCTTACTTGAGGACATCGACAAAAAAACTGTCGATTTCATTGACAACTTTGACGGCAGTCAACAAGAACCCACCGTCCTACCGGCGAAACTTCCAAATCTCTTGTTGATGGGGTCCGACGGCATCGCTGTCGGTATGGCCACCAAGATTCCACCTCACAATCTTAACGAAGTCGTCAGCGCAATTAGCACCTTAATTGACAAAAGTGTCATCACCGGCATCGGAGAGGTAAAAGAAGCAGATTTGGAGACCGTTGACAGCAAGACGCTGGTTGGCAAGCTGGAAGCCAACATCGAAATTGAAGAGCTCGTCGACCACATCAAAGGACCAGACTTCCCCACCGCCGGCCAAATCTTCGACCAAAACGAAATCAAAAAACTCTACCTCACCGGCAAAGCCAGCATCGTCAACCGGGGAGTGGCCGAGATTATCGAGAAAAAAAGTGGCCGTTTCCAGATCGTCATCACCCAATTGCCTTATCAGGTCAACAAAGCCAAGCTCATCACCCATATCGCCGATCTGGTAAAGAAGAAAAAACTAGATGGCATTTCTGATCTCCGCGACGAATCTGACCGAAAGGGGATGACGGTCGTCGTCGAATTGAAGCGCGACGCCAAACCCAAGAGCGTCCTCAACAACCTCTACAAACACACCGAGCTACAGAGCAGCTTCCCGGGAAATATGGTCGCTCTCAGTTCCGAGGGAATCCCACACCTGATGAACCTCAAGCAAATGCTCGTCGAGTATTGTCAACACCGCCAGTTGGTCATCGTCCGCCGCAGTCAGTTCGAACTGAAGGACGCCAAGGCCCGCGCCCACATCCTTGAAGGCTTGCTCAAAGCCCTCGACGTCATCGACGAAGTCATCAGAACCATTAAGGAAAGCGAGAGTACCGAGGCCGCCAAGACAAACCTAATGAGCAAGTTTGATTTCTCAGAACTTCAATCACTGGCAATTCTTGAGATGCAGCTGAAAAAACTGGCCCACCTAGAACGCGCCAAACTCCAAGGCGAATATGACGAGCTGATGAAACGAATCATTTTCCTCATTACTGTCCTAAAAAATCCGAAACAAGTGCTTCAAATAATCAAAGACGAACTCAAAGAACTCTCTGAAATTTACGGCGACCCGCGAAAAACCAAAATTTACAAAAATGCCGTTGGTGAGTTCTCCGAAGAAGATCTGATTCCCAACGAAGAAACCATCATCACTCTCACCAAAACCGGTTATATCAAACGTATGCCCATAGATACTTTCAAAAGTCAGAGAAGGGGGGGCAAGGGTGTTGCCGGTATGACTATCAAGGACACCGACGAAGTCAGTCTTCTTACTGCCGCCAACACTCACGATTCGCTCTTGGTTTTTACCAGCAAAGGCCGGGTCTTTAGTCTAAAAACCTGGGAACTCCCGGAGGGGAGCCGTATCAGCAAGGGACAGGCAATTATTAATCTCATCAATATCGAAACCGACGAAACCATCCAATCGCTCCTCCCGGTCAACAAAGAAGTTTTCTCCAATAAATTTTTCCTCTTCTTCACAACCAAAGACGGCACCGTCAAACGGACCAAGATAGGGGATTACCAAAACATCAGAAACAACGGACTCATCGCCCTAAAACTCGAGAGGGCTGACCAACTCGTCTGGGTCAACCGCACTGTCGGGACCGACCATATTTTACTGGTCACCAAACATGGAAAATCAATTAGGTTTCCGGAAGGGGACGTCCGGGCCACCGGCCGGGACACCATGGGAGTTCGTGGCATTATGTTGGCCTCAGAAGACTACGTCGTCGCCATGAAGAGTTTTGACCCAACCACCATCAGCGAAAACAAAAAGAAAAAAATCTTCACCGACCTTCTTATTGTCACCGAGAAGGGGATGGGGAAGCGGACTCCGCTGACTCAGTATCCCACCCAGAAAAGAGGAGGGCAGGGCGTCAAGGTCGCCGAGATCGCCGACAAAACCGGTTTGATCGCCAATGCTCTTAGCATCACCGAAAAAGACGTCGAGCTCCTGATCACAACTAGAGAAGGCCAGGCCATCAAACTTCCCATCAGAAATATTCCTCAGCTCCAACGCTCTACCCAAGGCGTAATATTGATGCGCTTTGGAAAATCAGGAGACAGCGTCGCCGCCGTCGCCACCGTCTCCGACACCGAAATGCTCGAAGAAAAGAAATAAGACGAGGATCTCCAAGAGCCCCGAGGGCACATAATTCATTTAGTTTACTTAGTTAAAGTGACCAAATCACAAGTATCGGATCGCACCAAACCCCTTACTATAAATCAATCGATTCATTTATACTAGACTAAATGGCTCAAGTTTCACAAAAAAAGCTGGACAAAACTATAGAATCAGAAATGTTTATCCAATTCTGGGAATCAATCTCCCGACTCAAATCCACCTCAGACGTCTCAGACTTCTTTACCGACATTCTTACCCAGACTGAACAGATTATGTTAACCAAACGCTTTATGATAGCCATTCTTCTTGGTAGGGGAAAGAGACCTGTTGAGATCGGTCAAATTTTGCACGTATCATTTTCGACCATTGGAGCAGTTGCTTCATGGGAAAAGAACGCCAAGCCACGAACAAAGAAAATCATCGAAATGCTGGTCGAGGAAGGAAATTGGGGATCACTTCTAGATAGGTTCGAGGAAATCATGGATAAACTTCCTCCCGGCCGTGGCACCGACTGGCACTTGGCTGGCAAGGAAAAGTATCAACGTCAAAAAGAACGATCCGCCCGAAATTCTCTCCGCTAACCCACTATAAATGAATCGATTGATAAGTAGTTAACCAGATAACTACCTTAAATATTTGTCATGGATTTGTTTGACTTGGTCCTCAATGGGGGGCGTACCATTAATCACAATTACGTTCGCACCTAGAGTCGGGGATTGCATCTCCGCGATTGCTCTCAACAATGCCTCTTCACCGACATCAAAACGATCCTTTGTCTGTTTGTTTTTTAACCATCGCTCGCGCGCGATTTCTACTGGAGTATCAACAAAAACTGTTACGACCTTTGCTCCTAATTTTTCTCCAATCTTAGCTACCAAACCACGCTCATATTCCGTAAAATTACCCGCATCTTGAATCACGTTTTTCCCTTGCCTCAAGCTGTCCTCAATTCTCTTGTACATCTCATTGTAAATATCGTCCCATTGTGACTGTGAAACCGACTCATCCATGACATTGCCCAACAACTCAGCTTTAATTTCATCTAGATCAACCCGTTCAAATCCAAAACGCATTTTGAATTCTTTTGAAAGAACAGTTTTCCCCGAAAACGGAATGCCACAGAAAATAAATAATGTCATTTTAAGAATTTATCATGTATTTGTTTTAATTGGGGGTTGGTGACGTGGGTGTATATCTGGGTCGTGCTCACATTTTTATGACCAAGCATTTCCTGAACGCTCCGAAGATCGGCGCCGTTTTGTAATAGGCTCGTCGCAAATGAATGGCGCAATACATGGGGTGAAACCTTGACCGGCAGGCCGGCCATGAGACGATATTTTTCGACAATTCGCTGGATCGATCGAACCGTCAAACGCATTTTCTCACTCGAACTGGTTGGATCCGCCTTCTTTCCAGACAACCGAATCCACAATGGTTTATTGGCATCCTCACGACTCTTCATATACCTATCCAGCCAGACTGCAGCCCGCTCGGTCAAGAAAACAACCCGAGGGCGTCGACCTTTACCAATAATTCCAAACTCTCGTTGTTTCAAATCGATCTTATCTCGATCGAGCTTCATCATCTCCGATACCCGTAGCCCCGTACTAAACAAAACTTCAAGAATCGCCCGGTCGCGTAATCCTTCGATCTTTTGTAGGTTTGGCATCTCTAACAATCGCTCTACCTGCTCGCGAGAAAGAAATTTAAGTGATCGGCTTTCGGTTTTGGGAAGATCAATTTTCTCAGGCGCAAGAGACTTTATTCCTTTTCTCGCCAAGTACCTCAAAAACGCCCTCAACCCAATGATGTAGTAACTCTGAGTTGAAATCGACATTGTTCGACCTTGATCGTTCTCATGATGTGACAAAAATATTCGATAGCTTCTTACTATTTCCGAAGTCAGCCTTTGAATATATTCTTGTTGGTAATTTTTCTGAAACCACTTCCGAAAGGTTTCAAGATAGTGTTTATATTTTTCTATAGTATACGGAGAATAATTCTTCTCGATTTCGATATATGACAAGTATCGATTAATTAATCTTTCCATTGAAACATCCTCAGTTTTTGTCTTTGCCATTTAATAGGGGAGTGAAACCTCACCAGTTCCATCATAGAATGTACGACATCAAAACACAACCAAAAGGTACCAAGCCCATAATACTACGACAATAATTATTCCAATATGCAAATGAAATTGCATATCAAATCTGTCATTCCGGCCCACGAGCCCATTGTCATTCCCACGAAAGTGGGAATCTATATAAATGGATCCCCGCGTTCGCGAGGATGACAAATAGATCCCGGATCCCCGAGGAAATACTCGGGACAGGCAGGTCCGGGATGACAAGAAAATCAACAATACGTGATATTTTGAGGCTAAATCAAGGCTCCAAGCCCGTACAATGCCTCTAAAAAGGCTTCAACAATTTTCTGTGACTAATTAATCGTCCCAAACAATACTTCAATTCACTAAAGTAAGGATTTCGGGTTTATCTACAAATACAATTAAACGTCAGAAACGCGCTAGAGAAGCAAAAAGAATTGGGGACTAATGATCAGCAATTGATAAATACTCAAAAGGTTTCGGGATTTTATCCGACATTTACAAAGATATAAAGACCACTTCTCCCAACACATATATTCACATCACGTCGTGAATCCTACATTCCACGACATATCGTATGTACCTACAAACAACAGATAAAGAATGACTCCCCAATGGTAGAGGAGTACTCAATAAACACAAACATTTAATCACCGGAAATTAATTATGAATAACCACACGTCGTTACTCGAGAAGAGAGTTGACTGAAAGCTAAAATGAGATTAGTTCGCAACCACAGCCTCCTATCTTCCCGACTATATCATTCAGCATCAATTGTGCGTATTCGAAATTATCTAGCAGTTATCCACAGGGAATGCTAAATATCGTGAAAACTATAGGATTTCGTGAAAACAACGTTTAATTATAGGCTAAGAAAATATTATAGGCGTTCTCCCCTGCCTGCCGGCAGGCAGGTCTATCCCCTCCAAGACGTTGTAAAAAAAGCGATTAGGGCAATAATCAAATTAAAAATTAAAAACTCGATATAGTTTACCGCGGTCATCTTATTTACCAACCTTTGTTCCAATATTCCCAGCAATGCATAAAAACAAGCCGTCAGTAAGAGTCCCCCCATAAACGGCGCTATTGGCCAAAAAGAAACGACAAAACCAAGCAAGGTCATCAACCAACCAACCACTATCGACAACAAATAGACGTCGTCCAAGTGCTCTGTTTTTAGATCAACACTCCAAAGGCTTTCAAATGACAAAAGCAAACCAACCATCCCCACGACCACCCCAACTACATAAAAAGGCAACCTCAAACTAAGTGCCACAGCGTAAAAAAATAACGATACAACTAAAGCCAATATAAAGGACACCGACCTCGCCGCCCTAAACAATTGAATTGTTCGAATGGAAGCTACGGAGAAAATATTCTCCGTCAGTAGCACCGCATACATACCAAACACATACAGTACCGTAAAAATAAAGCGGACTACTCCACCTAAGAAAATCGATGTCTCAATCTGGAAATTCAGTCCAAACATTGATGGAATTGCGGTAGGAACCAAATTTCCAAACAGCCCCGATCCGAAAGTAAAAAGAACTGGCAATATCAGCAGAGTGATCCACTCCCACCCCTTTAGGTCTTCAAAAAGAACCCAGGCAGACAATACGTACGCAACCCCAGAAATTGAAAGAACTAAGGCCAGCCTCTTTTCAACACCAAACAGCCCGGTACACCACAACAAAAAACCCAAAAAAAACGATATTGCAAGAAACCGTGCCCGCTTACTCATTAGATTCTAAATTTGTCCAAACTTCGACAACGTCATCCTGACTCTCTAAAGTTTCGATCAGGGAAGAGCAATGCAAATATTCACCCCCCCCCAAATGAACCAAAGGAATCGGGGAAATATTCTTCAAATAAGATACCGATCCGGGAGACCCCAGGCCACCCCCCGCTTTATCCACAATTGATTTGATTTCCCCCCCGGTCCGATTCCGATTATCGGTTGCCGCGGTAATCAGAAATCCCACCCCGCCCGGACCGTAGGCTTCATAAATTATCTCTTCCATTTGAGAATCGGCACCTCCTCCAATCGCTTTGTCGATCGCCCGTCGCACGTTCTCAGAAGGCATGTTCACCGATCGTGCCTCCTCCAAGGCTGTCCTCAAAAAAGGGTTCATCTCCGGATCTCCGGACTTACCCTTTTGAGCCGCAATTTGAATCTTTTTGGCGATCTTGGTAAAAGCCGCTCCCCTTCTCCCATCTTCAATTGCTTTTTTGTGTTTGATAGTCGACCACTTCGAGTGTCCTGACATGCTTTCTATTCTATCATCATAGGCTGGGGCTTGACTTAGGCCAGATATATTTCTATCATTTACAATCAATGGCCGATCAAACCAACCAAACCCCCGAACGACTCGCCATTACCGCCACTCTCCAGGGAAGATGGGAAGATGCTATCTGCGCCAATCTTGAAATTCTCGTTAATTTCCCCCACGACACCGCCGCTTTGAACCGACTCGGTGTCGCTTATCTAAAAACCAAACAGGTGGTAAACGCCAAAAAAGCTTTTCAAGGGGTCATTTCCCTAGATCCCTTTAATTCTATCGCCAAAGCAAATCTAAAAAAAGTTTCTCCGAAATATAGTAACGAATATGACAACACCTCCCCTCTGTCAAATCACACCTTCAGTTTTATCGAGGAACCGGGGAAATCAAAAGTGATCCCCCTGGCCAACCTTGGCGAACCAAACATCATCGCCACTCTTTTTACTGGCCTAGAAGTTGAACTTAAAATTGCCGCCAGGAAAGTCAAGATCGCCACCACGAAAGAAAAATACATTGGCTCACTCCCGGATGATATTTCGGTCCATCTAATCCGCCTCATCAAAGCGGGATATAAATACCGAACTCTCATCAAATCCGCCGACACGACCAGCGTTCAAGTTTATATTAAAGAAATAAAAAACAGCAAGAGACTCAAGGGAATCCCCTCTTTCACCTTCACCCAAAATTTGGACGACCTCGACATTAGCTCTGGAAATGGGCCAGCCCAACCTCCTCTTGAGATCTACGATCCGGTAGTCGAACCGGAAAGCTAACTTTGCTTCCCCAAGATTACAACAAGATCAGACTTAACATCGTGATCAATATAATCATTTAAATCCGATCCTTCAGTAGGTTCACACAAAAAAGAATTGACTAAAAACTTAGTTGTTAACGGATGCGCCTTTGTATTTCCCAAAAGAAGACAGAAACCATCGTTTTTCTTCTTCGCCACCAATATATCTATCACCCTAACACCGGCGGATTCGATCTGACGGGCCACCAGCCGGGCCTTGCCGTCCTTTCCAGAAGCATTCACCACGGTTACCTCAGCCGTCTCCGAAAGAACCTCATCGACCACCCACTGATTCTTACTCCAGACGAAAACGGCCGAGTTTAACTTGCCTATTTTCTTCCCATCCGGCTCATCGGAAAAATCAATTACATTTTTCGGTAACGAAAATGACAAAGAGGCCTTATTCCCCAATTTCTCACTAATATCCCTAAACAACAAGTAGCGATCTATCAAGCTCAGGTTGGTCTTCGTCGAAACACCAAAGAGACTCCGGCGAAAACCGTCAACTCCAAAATCAACCGGCGCTTTCACCACCCCCGAAATAACAATTCCCAGAGCCTGTCCCACGCTTTCTCTGGCAGAGTTTAAGGAATCCCTCACCGGCAAACCAATTTTTTCAATCGCCTCGACCAAGTAGACTGCCCCATTTGATTCAACCGGAATAGAAAGGTTGTCCGGCAATCTCATCTGGCCAACAACTCCAGATTCGGCTCTAATCGAAATTACCCCCATACCATCCTTGGCAATCATTAAAATATTAATTCCCAAACCGGGGTCATAAATGTTTCGCCGCAGTAGGTTCACCAGCAACATCACCGCCACCAAGGCCAAAAAAACCGTTCCCGCCAGTCGCGTCATGTACCCCAGCCTCTGATTGGTCACGATGATCTATTTTGAATATGACTAAGATGTTTCATTTTTTCGTCACGATAAGCATCCCCGACTAGACCAAACCGGCTAATCATTCTCGAAGCGTATCTCGCGCCCAAATAATGCGGCATCACCACATAAGATGCCCCAAGATCGTACAGGCTCTTTGCCTCCCCGACATTGTGAGAAATGGGAATAATAATCGCTTTCGGACTCTCCTTCAAAACCCGCCCAATCACCATACTATTTGTCTTGTAATCTGGTATTGTCGAAACGACAAGTTTCACCCCTGACAAACCCAGTTCTTCCAAAAACTCAGGATCTTCGGCATCGCCGAAACGCGAAGACACCCCCTCCCCCTCCAGCCGGCGAATCGACTCCGGATTGTAATCAACCACCAAAAAAGCCATTCCCAGCTTACGAAAAACTCTGACGAAATCTTCTCCGACCCTGTCGTATCCAAATAACACCACCTCAAATTGTTCTTCAACCACCCCTCGATCGGTCAACCTGGATTTTCTCAACTCCAAAAACTTCAGAACACGCTCCACCTTCGTATAAATGCTATCGGCATAAAGTATGAAGTAGGTCGACCCTACGATCGTCACCAAACCAACAAGAGTCACTAGCGTTAGCACCTCCCTTGATAGATGCCCGAGGTTAAAACCCAAAGTGACCAGAATCAGTGAAAATTCACTAATCTGGGCGACGGTCAGGCCAGCCATGAATCCAACTCGCCTCTTGTAGCCAAGCAGGTTCATCAGTATCACTACAATAACCGGGTTGCCGATCAAGACAAAGATCGACAGAACCAATGCCGGAATCAAAAGCGATGCCACATCCGACAGCACCATCTGCGAACCAAGTAATATGAAGAATAAAATGATAAAAAAGTCTCGCAGTGGCCTAAGTCTCGCCTCAACTTCGTAAGCAAAAGACGTCATCGACAGCATTACTCCGGCAATCAAGGCACCGATCTCGATCGAAAAACCGGCTAAGTAAAAAAGCGAGGCCATCCCCAAACCAAATGCCAAAGAAAAAAGAAATAAGAGCTCCTGGCTGGCGGCGATAAACTGCCCAAGCTTGGGGAGAACAACCTGACTAACCAAAAACACAAACACCCCGATTAATACCGCCTTTAACAGCAACGGGGCCAACAAAGCCAAAAAACCAAGCTCGTTGACGGCTGAAAATGAAGAAACAAAAAGCAGTATGATCACTGCCACGATGTCCTGGACCAGCAAAAATCCAATCGCGATCTTGCCGTACAACTTCGTCAGGTCCCCTCGATCAGAGAGCAGTTTCAAAATTATGATCGTACTACTAAAGGTCAAGGCGATGGCCACATAAATCGCCGCCACCCTTTCAATGCCCAGCCAGATCGCGATTACAAAACCAACCAGCGAAGTAAAAACTACTTGCCCAACCCCGGTGACCACCGAAGCCCTTCCGACTTCCCTAATAATTCTGGGGTTTAGGTTCAAACCAACAATAAATAGCAAAATCGTCACTCCGATTTTAGAAAACAACTCGATCTCATCACGCGCGTGAATGAGATTAAGAAAAAAAGGCCCCGCCAAAACCCCGGCGGCAATATACCCGACAATCAACGGTTGCCTTAACCAGCGCATCACCAGACTCACTACCAGCGCAACCAACAAAATCGACGTCAACTCGATAAAAATCATCATAACTAGACTAGTATACTAAGTTTCCCCGCTCCTCTTCTAGTACCTTCTCCAAATCGCCGCCCAATTCCGCCGACACTTTGATCGCCAACCCCCCAAGCGACTTAAAAACAATAGTCTCCGCGTGCAAAAAGTGCCGTGCCAACCTCGCTCGGTCCCCCGCCAGCAAGCTCCGGGTCAAATACTTTTCGTCGGAAAAGATCGGAAACCCCAAATGAGCCAAATGAACCCGAATTTGATGAGTTCTCCCGGTCATTGGAAACAGTCTCACCAAGGTTGTTTCCGAAAAATATTTCTCCACCAACCATGTTGTCTCCGCCATCTTTCCACTGTACCTAATCTCCCATTTTTCCCTGTCATAACGGCTTCTCGACAAGGGCAAGCGAATCGTTCCCGATGCCGGAGTCATACGTCCATGAACCAAGGCCAAGTACTCTTTTTTGATTTCTCGATCCCGGAACTGCCGCAATAGCGATTTGAGAGCCGTTGGGTTTTTCGCAATCAAAAGGCAGCCACTTGTTTCCTTGTCCAGCCTATGCGCCACCCCGGACCTCTTACTAAACACTTCCTCGTCATCGCGAGTTTCTTTGTCATTGCGAGCGTAGCGTGGCAATCTATCTATATGGATTGCCGCGTCATGAGTACATTCCTCGCAATGACGATCCGCCCAGTCCTGTACCGTCTCCCCCTTTATCGACTCCGCCCGATTCACAACCACGAAGGGCGGTTTGTTAATTATCATGATATCGCGGTCCTCCCAAAGGATTGTCAAATTGAGCATAAGGCCAAGATTACTCCCAAAATAATGGAAACATCAGCCAAATTAAACCAAAGTGGACCCAAATGAAAATAGTCCCAAACATAGCCAAACTGCACTCTGGACAATCCGTTTGCCATCCCTCCCGCGACAATCAGCCACCAACCCAAATACCTTTTTTTTTGGAACGCCACCCAAACAAAAAAACAAATCGCCAGGGCTAAGTACAAAACCGGAGGAATAAGATTCTCACCCAATCCAAAACTAAAACCATAATTAGCACTTCCCCACCCCTGTTTCACTTTGTCTTCTTTGCCTCTATCTCTTTCTCACAGGCAACGCAATACTCTGCGGTCGGTTTGATTGCCAACCGATCAGTATCAATCATTTTGGTGCATTTCTCACAAATACCATAACGGCCAATCTTAATCCTAGTCAAGGTCTTTCTGATATTGATCAATGACTTTTTTAATTCAATTCTACTGGCAAACACCCTATCATGATCTACCTGCTCAGCCACATCAGCGTCAATTGAATTGTCCTCCTCTCGCTTCCTTCCCCTGAAAGGATCCTCACGACTTAGGCTGCTTTTAGCTTTGACCAACCTCTTTTCTTCACCCCTGAGATAATCCATCAAAGGCCTCAAGACGTTCATCGGAAAGATGGGTGCGTCAACTTTTGATTTCATTTCGACTTAGTGTACCATCGTTTGACAAAAGGAAGCAACTTGACATCATAGCTTAGACTCCTTCCCGACTGGCAGTAGACCACAATCATACCAACCAAAACCGACACTCCTCCAAGTAAAAGGCTACTAAATCCAACCACAATCCCTGATAAAAACAAAAATGACCCAAAGACAAAACCACTTTTTGCCTGCGTCTTTCGAAAACGATACCAATCAAAGGTTCTATATTCCCCCTCCAGTTTCCACAGCCAAACGAAAATCAGTAAAAACAAGAACGCTTGGAAAATTTCTAAAGGAGCACCGAATACCAAGGTTATCCTACCGGAAAAAACCCTTCCCAACCGCTCAAAAGCCATCGCCCCGGAAAGCCCCAAACCGGATAGATCCACACCATCGCTCAACTTTACCTCACCCCTG
>Ga0265292_1001290_pt1 | contig 22938 bp, 25 predicted proteins | sample Munlanlewell296A_FD_189080 | JGI IMG/M metagenome (GOLD analysis project Ga0265292, IMG submission 189080) | Leachate microbial communities from a municipal landfill in Southern Ontario, Canada - Leachate well 296A | ecosystem: Engineered > Solid waste > Landfill > Unclassified | place: Canada... | reverse complement strand
CCCTTAAAATATCATAATATCTAAACGGGCACATGTGTTCTCCACCTCCTCAGAAGTCTATATTTTTTGGTCGAAATACATTCTAACTGAGTTACAGGGTGTAGACCATGTGCCTTATCTTTCCTTTCTTCCGCAAAATATAGTGAAATTATTTGTGTTAATTGTTGAATAATATTTGGAACATAATTTTTATATGAAATGGAGAGTCCAATGAAAATTTCGCCTGAATCAATTAGTGCGGCCAGACTAAAAATGATGACTTGGGCTCAGCAACAGGCTTCTTTAAAAGGGGCATCTAGAGATCATCGAGTCGTTGTTGATGTCTGTATGGAAAGGGTGTGTACTCCCTCCCCAGCGCAAATCGCTATAAAAATTGCTGGCCCAGATGTTTTATCATCTTTAGTAGCGATGAAAGGTCTGGACATGGCGAAGGTTTGGGAAGAGTTGCAGGCTGATCAAATTCAGCCGGTTGGTGGAGCGGGGGGCTTGGGAATCATTGCCGAAACTCTTGGTTGGACCGCAGCTCTTCATGGGCAAAAAGACTCTTTTGGAATGCTTTGTTTTAGCTTGTTACACGATCAACAAAGAATTCAGGCCTTTGATGGCAGACGACAAACATTGCGCTTTGAGAAGACTAACCCAGATAGTGATGCTGTGACAAAATTTGAGCCATTAGGCGAAATGGGAACAATTTGCTTGTATGGACAACAAACTCCATTTTTTGGTTGGCTCCACACTGGTTTTGAAGGGCCAACTGCTCCGCTTGATATCCGCTTAAGCGTCCCAGGGATTACTGGGAAAATATATCCTCACAATACTTCGGAATTAAATTTGGCCCAAATGCATGTTTTGGGGGCTGCTGGCTTTGAGGTGGCAAAACAATTAGGAGTGCTAGGAGTAGAAAATCCGCTAGCTGATATTGTAATTGGCCACGATGGTCACTCGGCTCTGTTTAAGTTACAGTTATTTTTACATTTTTATAGAATATGTGGTGATTCTAGCATGGCAATTCAAGCGACCAAGAAATTGTGTGTTGCAACGATTCATGCACCTCAAAACGGAACAGTTCCTAGAACAACTGGTGGAATGGTAATAAAACATTATACGCAAGAAGAAGAGCGATTGTGGGGGTTATTAGGGGTTCAAGCGGGTCAGCCCACGAATGCTCTGTATGCTGACATGCGTCTTAGTGGAAGAGTAGGGGTTGTTTCCCCCTTGCATTTAATGGTTACCCGAGCAGAAGCGCAGGCGCGTGCTCGCGGATTTGCAAACGCTGCAGAACTGTTGCCAATAGAAGTTCGAAATGAGACATTAGAAATATTTTCTGATACTTTAGATATCCCAAGCTGGCTGGGAATGGGAACTAGTCTTGTATTGGATCAATATTGTTCTGGTTGGCGTGAGCGGCTTAGTGGATTAGATGATATGGAAACCTTAGATGCTTTACGTGCAAACCGTAGTTTTCGCATGGATTTAGCAGAAGCATATGCAGTTCAGGAAGGGCAATTGTTTGCGTTGTTGGAAGGCGGTTTTCCTCGCTTTTTCGGCATAGAAATTCCCCACAACGCAATTATTTTAGCTTCGCTGAGAAGAGCGGCTAGTTATAAAATTGATATGATTACAGGCTTCCTGCGGCAAAGTGAACATATTGAAAGGATGGCAAAAGAAGTAGGTCGGCCGGTTGTTTATCTTTTTGGTGGAATTGCCCACCAGGATGATTTTCCTGCCATTGGTAGTTTGGAGGCATTATTGGGTGAAATTGATCAGATAAATCAAAAAAAAGGTCTCTTTACGGCTGAATTTTTGTTGGGGCATAATTATCCAAAAGCACGCTGGCTTTTTCCTGGATTGGCAAGAAGAGGTTGTTGGGTTGGTTGGACCAATCCACTTGCCGCTAGCCGTTCGCAAGCAACTGAGGCATTTGGTCCGAGTTATATGAAATCGATTCTAAATGGTATGTATGGGCTTGGTCCCGATGATGGGGGAGCTTCTTGCTTGAGACAGTTGCCAACCGTTTTTGTGTATGGACCCACAACCCATATTGCTGGAAGAAGTATGCATAATGATGTGTGGGGGCATCAGGGATTGGTGAGTCTTGCCCCAACTATTTTAGCCAATGAGGTATTGCGTGGAGTAGAAAGAGCTACCAGAACAATTTCGGCAGATCTGGCACGCTTTGAAAAGGGGAGTGGACACTTAGCCCCTGGATTAGATGGCATTGATAGAATCAATGCTCAGTGTTATTTCTCAGTATAACGGTAGAGTGCTTATGGATGCTTATCTTAGAAAGACAAGAAACTAGCCTCCCATGTCTATCCGCGTCGCGGTTGTTATGCATGGCCATCAGGGGGATCGATGTCGATTAGCGGCCTATCGAGATATCCTGGGTGCCGTCTGTGACAAAAGAGCCCCTTATTCGGTTGATCTTACCGGTACCACGATTGAGAATCTTCGAAGGCATTATCCAGAGACTATCCAACAGGTGCGAAACGTGTTTTCTCGTGAAGCTGGTTCTTTGGATCCTTATAAGCCCGAAATCTTGGCGACGCCTGATCAACACATGAACCTTGTTCCTTTGGAATTGGAATTAGACAATTGGGGAGTCTTTATGGCAATGGCACGGCGCCAGGTGCGTCGTAATATTGATCAGATCCACTCAGTCTTTGGAATCCATCCCCGTGGTGTTTTCCCGGCCGAAAATGTGCTTGCCCCAGCGGCAGCGGCCATATTGCAGAAAGAAGGAATGGCATATGTAGTAATTGATGGGGTTCATCTTGAAAGGTTGGGGATTGCTAATAGCCAGATCTATGCGGTTGAGGGGACTCGTTTTGTCTCAACCAACCGCTACTTTGGAATGTGCGATGGTTACTGTCATGAGCGATCTCCCTGGGAGGTTGTCCAACGAATCAAACAGTATGCTCATCGTTCCGGCATTTACCAATTCGTTTTAGCCTGCGATCTTGACCTATATGAAAAAATTGGATGGGACGTAGCTATGGAAGTGACTTGGCTGATGGGCTTTGCGGATGCTTTATTCCAAGAACCTGGGATAGAAATGGTAAATGTTGCCAGTATTGCTGATTGGGGAAACCAGGGACATCCGATCTTTGACCTGCGGAAAACTTATGCCGAATGTGGAGTAAAAGATCCTCATCATTTTACCAGTTCCTGGATTGGAAGCCACCTAAATGAATGGCTAAGCTACCCTCCCACTAGGGAAGCCAATAGCCATATTAATGATTTTATTCGTTATGATGGCTGGCTGCGCTGGCGTTTGGGGAATGTTAGCGGTCAGCTTAACCAGTGGCGGCAAGGCCGAGGCGAATTGTTTGCATGGTGCGACCGTCTATTTGGGGAAATCGAGAGAACTGAAGAGAACTGGTTTGGCATTGCCGGCATGGAATTTCGCCATCCAGGCTGGGTTAAGGGGTTTAGTGAAAGGTTTTATAGTGCGCACGCTTTACGTCTTGGGGAATTAAGATCAATCGATAACGAATTATCGCGACTCGAACATTTTGCTTTTCATTAGTTTTATTAAAAATTGAAATTTCTGCTTGTTTTTGACGAAGTAATATATAGAGGGAAGAAATAAGATGAATTCTTTAATGGCACCTAAGGTTTCAACCGCTTTAGTACATATTCCACATAAACCTTTTAGTCTAGGGGAAGTATTTAGGCGGCATGGGGTAATAGTGCGTGCCCGCGAAGGGGCAGCGAAGGCTTTTGGCGGAATAGGCGAAATATCTGAAAGACTTACCGAATTATTAGAATCTGCCAGAGGTATTTCGCTGGAAATAGATAGAGGGGTGTCGCTTTCTATGGAGGGCTTAGAAGAAATATTGAGGCATGCAACCAATTTAGCGGCGAGGTTAGGGGATGAGTTTCTGGGTATAAATTTATCATTAAGTTTCCCATTTGGCGGGAAATTGATAGTTGATCCAAGAACTTTTCTTCGTGAGGACGTGCGCAAACACGAATTATTTGGTTTAAGACTTTCTAGTTTAGTTATTCAACAAATGGACGGAATCCTAGGGGCTATTAGTACAGAAAATGAAGCAGAAGTAGAAACGGCCCGAATATTGGCTAGATATTTTAAAGCCGCCAGGATCAAAGCCTACGATGTTGCTGAAGACGGCAGTGTCCGTGTTTCCCATTCATATTCCCATGATCGGATGGGCACAACCCTATTTTCTTTTGAAATGACTGAGTCGCGTTTTAAAGAATGGGTAAACCCCGAAGCTTTTGCTGATGAGGTTATGGGAAGTATTATTGTTGATGACCTTCCCTATGTTTTGGTGCCTGACCCGACTAAAGATAGTCGCTGCATTAAAACAAAAGGGGGTGGGCCGAACCAAATTGAGCAATTACCTTTTTTAATGCTTGCCGAAAAGATTGATGGCAAAACCCGCAGAATTTATAAGGTTGAATGGACCTCCCAACACGAGTTTATACATTATGTTGGATTTGCACTAAATACAGTTTTTGGAAAATTAGCCGCAACAAAATTGCGTCTGCGTGAAGAAAGCGAAAAATCCTTTTTAGATGAAATTACTCGGATCTCAATCCGCGAAAAAAACTTAAATAAAGCCTTAGCTGATATATCTCAACTTATTGCTGGATATATTTGTGATAAAGCTGGGAGGCCAATTCCAGATAGGGTTACAATTATGCTTCACGATGTTTACAACGATGCCTTAGTAACTAGGATAATTTGGACACCAAAGGGAGTTCAGGAAGTGGATTATTATAGCGGACCAAGAGATTGGGGGATCGGAAGAGTAGTTTTCGATGGAAATAGAACGATTTTATTAAGAAGCCTGGCTGATTGGAAAGAAAGCTCAGTAAATTGGAGAAATGGCGGAAAAGGTTCTATGGTGGCAGCAACCGTTTCTGGCGATGAGGGAAAGGTGGGAGTTGTTACTGTAAGCAGTCAGGAGGATAATGCTTTTTCGGAGGAACATTTGGGGGGGATAAAAAAAGCTGCCCGACATCTTGGCCCAGCTTTTGAGCGTGTAGCCAGGCATTTGGCTGAGCTTCAATTAGATCCCAAATTTAGTGCGCCAAAATTTGGATCGTTAAAAGTTTTTAATCCCAGATATTTGAACGCTAAATTAGACCTACTAATTAAACATGCAGCAGCAGGAGATAGCCCCTTGTGTCTTCTCTATTTGGATATTGACAAGTTTGCCCATCTAAACAATGCTTGGTTGCATGATGATGTGGACTTTGTTCTGGCTGAAATATTTTCTCGATTAGTTGCGAACCTAAGAAATGAAGAAGTTTGTCGACACGGTGGGGAAGAAATAGTTGTAATTGGCAAATTGACGCTTGAAGCTGCAATAAAAGTTGCTATGCGTTTAAGGGGAGAAATTGAAAAACCAATAACGGTAAGAATCCCTTATGCGGACAGTGTTGCTGCAGTAAGGACGATAAAAGCGATAAGAACAAAAGCTAAAGAATTTCCCTTGCATGGGATCAATTTGGATGCAATTAGAATTGTTAGGGGAAGAGCTAAAGAATGTTTTCTTGAGATAACTGCCCATAAAACGGTAAGTATAGGGATTTCAACCTTTGAGGAGGGGGACACCTCCAATCTTCTACTAGGCCGGGCAGATGAGGCCATGCAAGCTGTAAAAGCGGCGGGAAGAAATGGGGTTGCAACTTATGTTCATGGAGAGATATCAATCATTAATTGTGGCAGTCAAAGTGCTTAGATTGTTTTAACTAGTTTATTTTTTAAAATCTCGTGATATAATCCTTTAGTATGCTTCGCTATCTAACTGCTGGGGAATCACACGGCAAAGCTTTGGTTGCTATTCTTGAAGGCTGTCCTGCCAATCTTCCCTTATCTTCTAAAGATCTACAATTAGATTTGGAACGCCGCCAACAAGGCTATGGGCGGGGTCCACGCATGAAAGGGATCGAAACCGACCAGGCCGAAATTTTATCTGGTGTGCGTAATGGAAAAACAATTGGCAGTCCTATTTCCCTCATGATCCCCAACAAAAGCACGGAGTTCTTTGAAAAAGTGGTTACCGAGCCGCGACCAGGACACGCTGATTTGGCTGGAATCTTAAAATATAACCAAAAAGATGTCCGCAATATTTTGGAACGCGCTTCTGCCCGTGAAACTGCGGCTAAAGTAGCCTTGGGAGCGGTAGCCAAAAAATTACTTGGCCAATTTAAAATCTATGTTAAAAGCCGTGTAGTTCAAATTAGCGGATCCAAGAGTAAAAGCGAGTGGAATAAATTGATCGACCGGGCCAAAGCGCAAGGAGAAACTTTAGGTGGGGTAATTGAAGTTGTGGCCCTAGGAGTTCCGGTTGGTCTTGGTAGCTATGTTGAATCCGATCGTCGATTAAATGGACTTTTAGCCCAAGCCTTAATGTCCATCCCCGCTGTGAAAGGCGTAGGCATAGGATTAGGGTATGAGGTTGCTAATCTGCCCGGATCAAAAGTACAAGACGAAATATTTTATAGCAAAGACCGCGGATTCTTTCGCCGCACCAACCATGCCGGTGGGATAGAAGGCGGGATCTCAAATGGAGAGGCTATTGTCTTAACGGCGGCAGTTAAACCAATTGCCACTTTAAAAAAGCCATTAAAATCAGTCGATATTATTTCAAAAAAGCCGGTACTTGGACTTGTGGAACGCTCCGATATTTGTGCAGTTGAACCAGCGGCCATCGTTGGCGAGGCCGTTGTTGCGCTAGTTTTAGCCAATGCTTTCCTCGAAAAGTTCGGTTGTGACAGCATCGAAGATATTTCTGCCTCTTATAAAGCCTACCTCTCCAGAATTTAGACACCACTGACGAAAAATCGACGTCGGTTTGTGAATTTCCCGCACGCTTAGCCAGTCGTTAACTTGGTAATGGAATTGCTTGTAAGCCTGCATATGAAACATTTATTGTGTTTTGCCTGTCTGCTTGTTTTTCTTTCGGCTTGTTCCCCAGATGAAAAAGGGCAAATTACGCAGGAACCAACCACCATTGAAACTTCAGAAGAGGCCGAGTCCCCTCCCTCCCGCGAAGCGGTGTTTGTTTATAGTGATCATAGCAAAGAAGGACCTCCCAATATCTCCCTGCAGCTAAATGCCGAACCGATCCAGCTCTCGTCCGTTTACGTGCGTTTGGCAGGAATTATTGTAGGAGTTAGCCCCGTGGCCTTAGTTGAGGTAGGAGGGAAGGGCTTCTGCGTTAAGCGAGGGGATAAAGTAAAAGAATATCGGGTGATTTCGATTTTACCGCAGGAAATAAATTTGAGAAGGATTGATGGGCAAGACAATGTTTAAAAACTTTGCGATTTTGATCGTTGTCCTCTTTGTTTCCACCGCGTGTTGGGCCGTTCCGTTAATTCCGCGGGTTGATTTTGAAGACGCAGCTGTATTGGATGTTGTCCAAGCTATTGCTAAAGGGGCGGGAATGGACGTCGTCATTAGCGGCGATAGTAGTTTAATTCAAAACAAACGCACCAGTTTACATTTAACACAGATTGCCCCCGAGGAAGCGATTGATTATATCTTGCGGACTAATGGTTTAGTGAGCCAAAAACAAGGGAACATCTTGTTAATATCTTCATCGCCAGCAAACCAAAATGAGATAGTTAACAAAGGTGAGATTGAACCCATTTTCTTAAAATACCTCTTTGCCGATAAGGTTGTGTCAATGCTGGCTACGACCATGCCTGGATTAAAAACATCTCCCGGGACTACTGCTAACACATTAATTTTGCAGGGAAATTTAAACTTAATTACGGCAGCCAAGGAGTTAATTTCTTCCATTGATCGCCCTATTCCTCAAATCTTAATTGAAAGTAAGGTTCTCGAAATTAGCTCGTCGGATGCATTACGTCTTGGAGTCACGTATGGGGGGAGCCAAAATGGAGTTTTTAAATTTGTGACTAGTAAAGATACCGGCCAAACCAAACCAGCCGAAGATTTGCAAACTACCATCAATGCATTAATTAGTTCTGGCAAAGCCAAAGTAGTGGCTACCCCAAAAATTGCTACGCTAGACAATCAAGAAGCCATTATCAATATTGGCAGTCGGATTCCTTATGCTGTGCCAGTGTCTGGCAGCTCGGCCACGGCTCAATGGTCGGTGCAATATATAGATGCTGGCGTTAAACTGAAAATTACACCCCGATTGGGCGAAGATGGTTGGATTTCAACTGCTATCCAGCCGGAGGTTTCTGCGATCTCAGAATGGATTACTACGGCTGCCGGTGAGTTTCCAGTGATAGCTACTAGGAACGCTCAATCGACGGTTCGAGTTAAAGCCGGGGAAACCATTGTTATTGGGGGGCTGTTGTCTGAAAATGAGCGTGAAAATATAACCAAAGTGCCTATCTTGGGTCAAATTCCGTTGTTGGGGGTATTTTTTCAAAACAAAACGGTTGAAAAGAGCCAGTCGGAAATTGTGTTTATGATTACTCCAAGAATTATATAGAATGAAAAGCACTCAAAAAAGTAATAACAAATTCAAAGAACATTTGGCCGATATTTTTATTAAGATATTTCAAATAGTGTTTTCAATATTAGTAATTGGCATGCTTATCAGAGAAAAGTTCGATTGGGTCTCGTTTTTGTTTGGGTTTATCAGTAGTTTAGTTTCTTTGACTTCAGCGATTTATTTGTATTACAATATTAGTCTGAGGGGGAAAATGCAATGCTAATCGATCTTATATACTATTTGCCTTTTATTATGGTTTTAGTGTTAAGTGCATTGGTATTTATTTGGTTATATTTTGACAACAAGAAGACAAAATTTCGCTCTCATCATCATTAAACTGGCACAATCTTAACCTTTCCAATCGCTCCCATTTGATCATCCTTGATAATTAAGACGCCATCCAACCCTTTAATCTTTTTGGCTAGAGCTAACCCCTTTTCTATGTCTGCTAATTCGATAACTACATTGCCAATTGCTGACGCGGCTGCATCGGCCAGGGCGGCTTGTTTAGCAATAGTTACTACCGCATCGGCTTTGCCAAAGCTAAAGGATGGGCCAACTGTTCCAGAAGAAGTACAGACTGAAAAGGGTTCGGGGCGAGGATCGAGTTCTAGCGCAATTTTTTCAGAAAAAGATGACTTGCCGGCATAAACGCCTACTTTTCTAACCTGATTAATTTTAAGAAAAATATCCCCACCATTTTCAACGATAATTTCATTGGTAAATGGCAAAAGATCTCTGCCTACAAATTCGGCCATAGCGCCAGCGACGGCGGCCATGGGACCAACTCTGGCTATCCGCGAATATTTTTCCATTTCTTTGGCAATGGGCGGAGCTTCACGTTTAACTTTGCGGGGGGAAAGGGCCTTTTCAAATTGGGGATCGATGGCGATATATTCTTCAAGTTCTGCGCGGTGTTTTAGGATCGAAGATAAAGCTTTGTCAAATAAATTACTTTCAGCCAAAATGAGTAAATCGGTCTCTTTTTCAATTACCTCAAATTTAACCAAGTTATCGGCTTTCACGTAATTGCGATAAGCGCGTTCTTCGTAAGCCATGTTAGAGCCGACCTTTAGTTGAGGGGATTCCTTTCTTGCGGGGATTGATAGCGCAAGCTTTCGATAAGGCTACTCCAAAAGCTTTGAAGATAGCTTCGATTTTGTGATGGGTGTTTTTACCGCGGACGAGATCGATATGTAAAGTAATACCCGCTTTATAGACAAAGGATTCGAAAAATTCACGCAGCATTTCAGAATCAATTTCATACTTTAAATTTTTATCTTCAAATTCTACGTATATTGGTTCGCGATGGAATTTAACGCTATAGGTAAAATGGGGTCGGCCGCTGATATCCAGGGCGGCTTCAATTTTGGCCAGAGATTCATCCATGGGGACAGCGGCAAAGCCATAGCGTTCGATTTTTTCTTTTTTGCCGAGGGCTTTTTTAAAGGCTTCTCCGAGAGTAAGTCCGGTATCTTCAACCAAATGATGAATGTCTACTTCAACATCGCCGGCGGCCAAAATCTTAAGGTCGAATAAGCCATGTTTAGCAAACAGTTCGAGCATATGGGCCATAAAGGGGATGGGGTAAACTATTTCACTTTTACCCGATCCGTCCAGATTTAATTCAATCTTAATAGCGGTTTCTTTGGTTTGTCGATTTATTCTTGCAATTCGTTTTTTCATAGCCGATTCTCCTTAAATAATTCTGCTTGATTTGAATCTTTGGTTTTTGGCAATTTAATTCCAACATGATTATAGGCGGCTGCCGTTGCCACTCTACCTCTGGGGGTTCTCTCCATAAAGCCAATTTGTAATAGATAAGGTTCGTAAACATCTTCAATGGTAATGGCTTCTTCATGAATGGAAGCAGCTAGCGTCTCTACTCCAACTGGTCCTCCCGAAAAGTTTTTAATAATAGTCGTCAATAATTTGCGATCAATTGTATCTAGTCCCATTTCATCAATGTCTAAGCCGGACAAAGCTTTTTGAGCAGTAGCTTGATCAATGATCCCAGCACATTTTACCTGCGCAAAGTCGCGCACGCGTCGGAGTAAGCGGTTGGCAATTCTGGGGGTTCCGCGAGAGCGTTTTGAAATTTCGTCTGCTCCCGAACTATCGATTTCAATCTTTAAAAGTTGCGCAGCGTGTTGAATAATTTGCTTGATATCGGCTGGGCTATAAAATTCCAGCCGGTTTAAAAGACCAAAGCGATCACGGAGAGGAGAAGAAATTTGTCCGGCTCGGGTGGTGGCTCCAATTAAAGTAAACCTGGGCAAATCGAGGCGGATCGAGCGGGCGCTGGGGCCTTTGCCAATAATAATATCCAGCGCAAAATCTTCCATGGCGGGGTAAAGGACTTCTTCTACTACCCGATTGAGGCGATGAATTTCATCAATAAACAAAACGTCATTTGGTTTAAGATTGGTTAAAATGGCAGCAAGGTCTCCGGGTCGTTCAATGGCTGGGCCAGAAGTGATTTTAAAATTTACCCCCATCTCGTTGGCCACAATGCTAGCTAAAGTGGTTTTTCCAAGGCCAGGAGGACCATAAAATAAAATATGTTCTAGTTGTTCTCCGCGAGCTTTGGCGGCATCAATATGGATGTGAAGATTTTCGATCAGTTTTTGCTGGCCAATGAAGTTTTTAAAAGTTTTGGGGCGCAGGCCTTCAAAAGAAAGGTCCTCTGCCTGGCGGTCCAGGGTAATCAGTCGATCGTTATCCTTGTCCATATATGCGCTTATACATGAAATAACTTTCCATGACCTTTTGGACATATAGGCGAGTTTCTTTAATGGGGAGACTTTCCACAAACTCGTCGATGTCAATTTGACTCATGTCCCCATTATACCAGCTATTAACGTATCTTTTTACCCGGTTTGGCCCGCCATTATAACCCGCTAAAGCCAAATAGGGATTGCCATTGAAACGGCGCAGCAAATTAGATAAGTAGTAGGTCCCCATATCAATGTTTACTTTGGGGTCATTTAGTTTGGAGGTGCCATAGCGAGTATATTTTAGGTCTTTGGCTATGGCTCTCCCAGTCGAGGGCATAATTTGCATTAGGCCACGGGCGCTAGAACGAGAACGAGCGGCGGTATTGAAACGACTTTCTTCGCGGATGACGGCCAAAATTAAATATGGGTCAACATTATAAATAGCTGCTTGGTAAGCAACCGAATTAAAATAACCGCGCGGATAGGCCATGTGCCAAAGGTTGGTAGAAATGTTGTCGGGCTTGCCAGCCAAAATGGCTTTTTTCATTTTCTTTTCTACCAAACGGATACCGGCGCGATAATTAGCTACTCTTTGCAGTAACTGATTAAGATTAGATTGTAGCTCCAGGTTTTCATTGTCTGAGCTGGTAACATTGATGGCGGCTAATGCTTCTTCTACAGCAAAGTTGGTTATACCAGCGGATAAAAGTAGTTTGCATTTATTAAGATGGAGCTTGGCAGTTTTGGATGCATTTAATTTGTCGGCATAAGTTTCTTGCCAAATATCCATGATGGCAGTTAATTCTTCTTGTGGATCAGATGATTTGTTTAAACTATCAATCGCCTCTCTAAAATCGCGACCGGTAAATTTTAATTTTTCGGGCAGAACGATGCCATAGGTTTTGAGGCGATCTTTGGCTCGGTAAGCATAATAGGTGTAATCAAATTCTCCCGCCAGTTTCTTATAAATCAAAATTGCCTCATCGTTTTTGGTTAACTTTTCGGCGGCTTTGGCTTGAAAAAACATGGCCCGTGGAGTGACATCGTTATGGGGATACTGGCCAACCAGTGAGAAATATTTAAAGGCATCATTGTACTTTCCGGACCAATAGTAAATACGGCCGATACGCCACACAGCGTCGGAAGCCCAATCACTGTTTGGATGTTTGTCTAGTAAATTCCAATACACATCTAAGGCTTCAGAAGGTTTGTCGCTGAGCTCTAGATAGTAACCGTTGTAATAATAAGCCCGATCGCAAATTTCAGATTCTGGGTATTTTTGTTGGATACCTTGTAGGATAGAGATTGCTTTTTCGTAGTTTTCTTTTTTGCCCTGAGCCAGCGCCAGATAATAGCTAGCTAATCCGGCTTGGCTTTGGTAAGAAGAAGCTTTTTCGAGCTGGGAGATGGCCTCGTCAATTTTTGAACTGTCCATTTCGGCTCTTCCTAGCATGAGCAGGGCTTTCCCTGCTAATTTATCGGTGGGATATTCTTTTGCCAGTTTAGAAAAATAGATAATGGCAGAATCTAAGTCCCCATTATCCCAGTAGAGCATGGCTTTGTTGTATAAAGCTTTGGCGGTTGGCTGAAAACGTGGCAAAGCCTTTTTATGGGAAGCTTGCAGAGCTTTAATTTTAAGGCGAGCCGTGCGTGATTCGGTGGAAAAGGGATGATACAAATCGACGTTATTGTAGGCAATGTATGCCTTTTTAAAGTCTCCGGATTTTTCGATTGCTTCAGCCATAGTTAAGCGAGCTGCTGCTACCTGTGGACAATCCGGGTAATTCTTAATTAAATATTGGCAATTGCTGATGCTGCGTTCAAAGTTGTTTTCAGCTAAATATGATTTTGTGATCATAAGCAGTGCCCGGGGTGCAAGTGAGCTTTTGGGGCTTTTCGTTATAGCAGTGGAGTAGTTTTGGATGGCTCTTGGGAAATCTTTTGATGAATAATACGCTTCTCCTAGCAGAAAAGAGGAGTATTCTGGCAGAGCAAATCCCTTAGCCGATGAAGCTACTTCTAAATGGGAAATGGCTTCAACGGTCTTGTTTTGTGCCAAATTGGCGTAGCCGGTTTGCAGCTCTTGCAGTGGGGACTTGGCTTCAATCGTTTCGGCAAGAGCTAGGCTGGTTAAAATTAGTAGGCTGATGAGAATGACGAGAGCCTTTTTCATGGGCGTGATTAAATTATAACATGCAGCATGTTACAATACAATTTATGGCACGACCCAAGAAAAAAGATCATCCATACGTTGGCAGGGGAGGACTAAAGCTGGAAGCCGCTCTCAAAGCTTTCAGCATAGATGTAAAGGGAAGAACTGCGCTGGATGTTGGTTCTTCAACCGGCGGATTTACGGATTGTTTGCTGCAAAACGGGGCTGAAAAAGTGTATGCCATCGATGTTGGCTATGGAATATTGGATTGGAAATTGCGCAAGGATCCGCGGGTCAAAGTGCTTGAGCGGACGAATGTGCGTTATTTAAAAGAAGAAGATTTGTATGGCGAAGGGAAGAAAGTAGACAGTAGACATTCGAAAATAGAAAATGGGTATGGGAAAGCAGATCTAGCTGTTATCGATGTTTCCTTTATCTCGCTTACTATAGTTTTACCTGTAGTTTGGACTCTGCTAGCGGACAAGGCTGAAGTGATCGCCCTCATTAAGCCGCAATTTGAGGCAAAAAGGGGAGATGTGGAAAGGGGAGGGATAGTTCGGAGTGAGGGAGTTCGGAGTGCGGTGCTGGAAAGGATAAAGGCGAAGGCGGAAGGCATAGGATTCACTGTTAAGGGACTAATTGAATCGCCCATCACCGGCGCCGACGGCAACGTTGAGTATTTGATTTACCTTGCGAAATGATTAAGCTATAATCTTTCCATGCAAGAGATTCTTATTGCACTGGCAATTGGCATTCTAATTGGAGCGGTTGGTTTGTATTTCTTTTTCCGAAAATCCCATCTATCTAACCATCCAACCCTCTCTTCCTCTACATATTCTTCCCAAGAAGTAGAAAGTTTGCTTTTTAAAGCCGGCTACACAATCGTGACCAAGCAGCCGAAAGCTTCAATTCTAACTACTATTGATGACAAAGAACACTTAGGTACATTAAATACGGATTATATTGTCCAAAAAGAAAAAGAAAAGTATGTGGTAGTGGTTAAAACTGGCCAGGAAGCTGGTGATCCCCTCGATCCCATTTTCCGTCGCCGCTTAATCGAACTTCAAGCTGCTTATGGCACGAAGGCCCTTTTGATGGTTGACCCCAACGAGGGCTCCGTTCATTCCGTTAATTTCCGTTTCGTCCGTGAAAGGAATCTTGATGGAATCTTCCGTGTTTTCATTGGCGCGTTTATTATTGGTGTGATCATTGGTATAATTTGGATGCTGGTTCAATTGCATTTATTTTAAGGAGAAAAGATGACAAATATTGGAGTTATTTTTAAAAAAGAAGATAAGTTAATTGCTGGCACAGCCGAACAAGTAATTAAAGAACTGAAAGCAAAGGGCTATAAGATTAATTTAGCCAAGGCTGAATTTGTTATAACTCTGGGTGGAGATGGAACTATCCTGCGGGCAGCTCGTTTATTGATGGGGAAAAATATTCCAATCCTTGGTGTTCACATGGGGGGCTTAGGTTTTCTTTCGGAGCTTTCCTTGCACGAATTAGACGAAGCACTTTTGTCGATTAAAAAGAGAAAATATACTTTGGATGTTCGCAATGCCATTGAGGCTAAAGTTGGCGGAAGAAAAGTAATTGCCCTAAATGATATTGTTATTAGCAAAAGCGGTATCGCGCGGGTAATTAAAGTTGAAATTGAAGGAATTGCCGAATATATTACCGATGGGATTATTATTTCTAGTGCAACTGGGTCAACCGCATATAATTTATCTGCCGGCGGTCCAATTTTAACCCCGCATTCAAAATGTATGGTTCTCTCAGCGATATGTCCGCACACCATTAGCACTCGTCCCTTAGTGCTTGAAAAGCCCGTTACGGCCATTCTCAATCGTGGGAAGGATGCTATTCTCACGGCCGATGGCCAGGTAATGATACCGTTGTCAGTAGGGCAGAAAATTTGCGTCCAGTCTTCAAATTTGCAGATCAAATTTATGCGGGTAAAACCGTTTGATTTCTTTAGCCGGGTGCAAAAAGCCTTTGCTTTTGGCTCAAGATTATAATCTATTTTTATTCTCATTCCGAGTGAAATTTCCCCCTAATCTATACGATAGTATATTAGGAGATTATTATGCCTAGAATTGGTCAACCGACAAGACTGTATGGTCCTGCAACAATAAGTAGAAGAGAAGTTGCGAAAGAACATGGTCTAAATCCTAAACTGGTCGCTATATTCGATCATGCCTATTCTCTTCCGACAGTAGAATACACTGTGCCTTGTGGCGGATCGACATCAAATCCTTTGCCGGTAATTGTTCGCCAGCAACCAAGAGTGATTTTTATGGGGTTGCATTTGCCTATTGAAGAAGACCAGGCTCTTTTTCATCGTTCCTTCCCACAAATATTGAAAGACGAAGGAGTTGTTACAACAGAATCACTACACTGGATACGGACTGGAGACGGAACGGATCAGCAGGGTAGAAAAGTTCCAGTTTGGGATAAAACACGATTTGCCAGCTCAAATTGGAATACACCTGGCTTTCCCATAACTATAGACAGCATGTGGGTTACCGATCAACAAGCCCATGCATTATTGGAAGCTTTGAATTGTTTGGCTAGTGATCCCATAGAAGCTGAGTGGATAAAAGGAAGAGCTCCTCAACCGAGAAAGCCAGCCCCCAAAAGCTTAACTATTCCAAAGGCGGAACACTTATTGGCATTGGTTGCGGCATTTCCCGAAATTGGGGAATTATTTCCTAATTTACTTGTTAGTCCGCTAGAGCCCAATCTACCAATCTGCATGCAGGTAAAATCGGATGCGGAAGGGAACTATTTTGCGGAGCTTGTTTATAATGTTAGAGGTATTACTGTAACGCTAATGGTTTAAATCTGCTATTAAGACTTTAGTTGTTAAACTTTCCGCCGTTTAGACCCGCGATTTTGGCAATATCTTCGATCATGATAAAGCTGTGCGGATCGGACAGGTTGGGAGCAGAGGTTAGAGGAAAGCGGGAATATAGAGTAACTTTACTCAGCTTAGCATGGATTAATCTTTCTAAATAGTTTTGCAAAGACATTTGTTCAACCGTCTTAATCAATTGTTTGGTATCTTTAGTGTTCATATTTGAGCTCCTTAAAAGATCCGGCTATCGCCGGCCTCTTTGCGCAAAAATACGTCAGCAAAAACTTTGATAAATTGTCCCGGGACTTTAGCTGGATCCATTTTGTCCATTCTATCGGCCTCTTGGACGTGGTAAACCGGCTTATCTTGCCCAACCCTTGAGATTGAGGCAATGTCGAAATCTGATTTTAATCTTTGTTCTTCCATTTTTTCTGTCCTTTTGCCTTCTTCTGCCTTCTTCTGCCTTCTTTTTCTTCCCTTGCCCTTCCTTGCCCTCTTCCCTTCTATATACTTATCGTCAGCTTTCTCTGAAAATTTCACTAGATTTTGGATAGGCAAATATGCTATAATAAACACTCTGAATTAAGAAGGGGGGACATATCTTTGGTTGTAAAGTTAAAATTGCAAAGAAAAGGGACAAAAAACCGCCCAGTTTATCGCTTGGTGGTTCAACCTGATCGCTCGGCGCTTGAAGGCAATGTGATTGAGATTTTGGGACAATACGATCCTTTAAAGAAATCCGAACTGTTAAATGTTGATGCCGAAAAAATTAAGTCATGGCTGGCAAAAGGTGCCCAACCGACTGACAAAGTCAGGATTTTATTGGGAAAAGCCGGCATTATGCCATTGGTTGATGTAGCTGCCTTGCCAAAACGGAGAACAAAAGGTGAACAGCCAGCTGAAGCGCCAGTGCAAAAAGCGGCTGAAGTTGTTGCTCCCGCTGCTTCTGAAGTTCCTGTCGCTCCCGAAGCTCCTGCTGCATAGGATTAGAAAGTTTGAAGGAGGAATATCGCATGAGAGAGCTAGTAGAATATATCGCCAAGGGTTTAGTGGATAAGCCCGAACAAGTTAGTGTTACAGAAACTTCTGGTGAATCAGTAACTATTATTGAAATTCGCACGGCCCCAGAGGATGCTGGCAAGGTAATTGGCCGCGAAGGACGGATTATTAATTCAATCCGCACCATTGTCAAGGCTGCTGCCGCTAAGCAAAATAAAAAAGTGACCGTTGAAATTATTACCGATAACGACGGCTCCAAAACAAAAACTGTTTAATAAAGGAGAAAAAAATGGCCGCAAATAAAGCAAATATTGACACAATCGAACTAAAAAGAGTTGTTATGGTGAAGGCGATAGTAACCGAAAGTTTTAAACAAAATTTAATGAAAGAGCTAGAAAGAGCCATTGCTAATATTGATGGTCAATTGGGACAAATGGACGAAAGAAGCCGCTCCTACCTTGATAATCTTAAGAAAAAAGGGCTAATGCAAAAAGCTGCCGCTTTTAAGCATCAATGGGATGACGAAAAATCGCGCCAAACAGCTGCAAAAAGCGACTTGCTGATGAAAATTGAAGAAGCCAAAAATCTACAACTTAACACCGAATTTGTACAAGGACCCCTCGAAGGTCCAGTCAATGTTGGCGTAGGTGACAATCTTTATAAAAAGGTTGGCGGCGCCGAAATTTTGGTAAAAGATGGGATTATCATGGAGATCCGCGAAGCAGCTTAATGCGGATTGATGTAATCACCCTATTCCCTGCCATGTTGCAGGGACCACTTAGTGAAAGTTTAATCCAAAAGGCCCAACAAAAGGGCCTTTTGAGTTTAAATATTGTTAATCTTCGCGATTTTACTTCCGACAAACATAAAACCGCCGATGATTCGCCTTACGGCGGTGGCGCAGGCATGGTCATGAAAGTAGATGTGATAGCCAAAGCGTTGGGGGAGGTGGGGAAGAAAGTAGAGATTAGAAATTCGAAATTAGATAGTAGACAGTCGAAAATAGAAAATAGGATTGTTTTGATGTGTCCATCCGGCCAACCCCTTACCCAAGCCAAAGTTAACGAACTGGCTAAGGCTGAAAACCTAATAATTTTGTGTGGGCACTATGAGGGCGTTGACGAGCGTGTCCGTGAACTAGTGGATGAAGAAATATCGATTGGTGACTACGTATTAACCGGCGGAGAAATTCCAGCCCTGGTGTTAATTGATGCAGTCGCGAGACAAATCCCTGGGGTAGTAAAAGAAGAGGATTCAATCAAAAACGATTCGTTTTATAATGGATTATTAGATTACCCGTCCTATACTCGACCGGAAGAATTTGAAGGAAAGCGTGTTCCCGAAGTCCTTCTTTCTGGCCATCATGCCGAGATTGAAAAATGGCGTAGGAAGGAAGCTTTGAAAAAGACATTTGAGCGCCGGCCCGACCTCTTGGCCAAAGCCAATTTATCAGAAAGCGATCGCAAAATATTGAAAGAGTTACTAAACAATGGCTAACGTATATTTATGCTTGCTCCACTATCCCGTTTTTAACAAACGGCAGGACGTTGTTGCTACCTGTATTACCGGTTTTGATCTGCACGATATTGCCCGAACCGCGGCTACATTTGGGATTAAAAAATATTATGTAATCAATCCCATGCCTGCCCAGCGAGAATTTGCGGAAAGAATTGTGGGCTTTTGGGGAGACGAGGAAAGTGTGGAGTTTAACTGGACGCGGGCGGAAGCTTTTAAACTGATCTCGATTAAAGAAAACCTGGAAGAAGCTGTGGCTGACATCGAACAGATAGAAGGACAAAAGCCGGTTTTGGTCGCAACCTCAGCTAAGCCCAATGGGGCAGTGAAATTTGAAAATTTGAGATTAGAAATTAGAAATTCGGATAAGCCATACTTGATTATGCTGGGAACCGGCTGGGGCATGACCGACGAATTGCTGGCCAAAGCCGACATTATCTTGGAGCCGATAAAGGGAGCAGGCGACTATAACCATTTGCCAGTTCGCTCGGCAAATGCTATAATATTAGATAGGTTGTTGGGGAATGTTTCGTAAGGGTTTGAAAAGTTTCGAGAGGTTACGAAAGGTTGCAACCTACCGAAACATCCCGTAACATTTCGAAACATATCGAAACATATCGAAACATATCGAAACATATCGAAACAAATAAAAACTATGAGTAAAATAATCGAAGAAATTGAAAGTAAGCAAAGAAAAGAAAAAGTAGCCAATTTTAAAGTTGGAGACACGGTCAAGGTTTTTTCTAAAATCGTGGAAGGCAGCAAAGAGCGCATCCAGGGTTTTGAAGGAATTGTGATTCGGCGCCAAGGTGGCAGCAACCGTGAAAACTTTACCGTCCGCAAGATTGTGCAAGGAATCGGAGTAGAAAGGACCTTTCCAGTCCATTCCCCACGTATTGATAAGATCGAAATATTGCGCAGTGGTAAAGTTCGCCGCGCTAAGTTGTATTATCTCCGCGATCGGGTGGGTAGCCGCGCCATCCATGTCGAAGAGGAAAATGCCAAAGCCTGATTTAGCTGGCAAATCCCCACGTTTTTCCCACTGGATTTTTGACTGGTCCGAAACTATCGTTGTTGCCCTAGTAATGGCCCTAATCATTCGTGCCTTTTTTCTGCAGGTCTTTTGGATTCCCTCTAGTTCCATGGAACCCTCTTTAAATATTAATGATCGCATCTTGGTTAATAAAGTTATTTATCATTTTGTGCCGCCACACCGCATGGATATATTGGTTTTTCGCCAGGTTGCTCCAGAAGGAACTCCCAAACGTGATCTGATTAAGCGTTTAATTGGTCTTCCTGGTGAAACACTGGAAGTAAAACAGGGAATTATTTATATCAATGGTAAACCAATCGAAGAAAAGCATGCTATGAATCAAGATTATGCTAATTTTGGTTCGGTAAAAATTCCTGCCGATTCGTATTTTATGATGGGGGACAATCGTCCAGCCTCTGCCGATAGTCGGTATTGGGGGGTTCTGCCGAAAAAACTTCTTATTGGTCAGGCTTTTCTGCGTCTTTGGCCGCTTTCGGTTTTTGGACTGATCTAGTATAATAACGCCCAGAATGGCGCTTTCTTTCAATCTCGAAAAATCACTTTGGAAAAATGGATTTGAGTGTATTGCGGGCGTGGATGAGGTTGGCCGTGGCCCGTTAGCTGGCCCGATTGTTGCCGCGGCAGTAATCTTTTCTCCTAAAACAAAAATCAATGGGCTGAATGATTCAAAAAAAATAACTTCTAACATGCGAGAAAAACTTTATTTTGAAATTAAAGAGAAAGCTTTAGCTGTTGGGATTGCTCTGCTGGATCATAAAATGATTGATAAGCTCAATATTGGGAAAGCCAATCGACTGGTGCTTAAAATGGCGGTGGAAGCTTTAAGCGTCTTCCCCCAATATCTTTTAATCGATGGGAAGAGGACAAAAATTGATCTGCCAACCCCGCAATTGTCGATTATAAAGGGTGATGGAAAAAGTGCTTCCATTGCGGCGGCTTCAATCATTGCCAAAGTCACTCGAGATCGGATGATGGAAGAGTTTCACCAAAAATATCCCGCTTATGGCTTTGATCGGCACAAAGGTTATGGGACCAAAGAGCATTTTAAAATGCTGCAAAAGCACGGCCCATGCCCGATTCATCGCAGGTCATTTTATCCGGTTAGCCAGTTTTAAATATGTTGCTTCAATTTCAGCAATAACATTAAGTGTGTTTTGGTCAATTGTGCCGGGGTGGTCTTTTGACCAGATTGAAAGCTTAGTTTTAACCTCCTTGAAGCTTAATGCCGGAGTATCATCGGCAATATTGTATTCAAGGCATAATCCATCGGTGGCATCAAAGCTACGGATGTATTTGTTAAATAGATACTTTGCTGCCGGCTCAAAATTGCCTTTTTTCATTTGATTGCGTACCCTTTCTCGGGAAAGGTCCCCCCCGCCCAAAACGTATGATTCTGCTGCCGTTGCCAAATCTTCAAAACCATCAGACATGCCATAAGTTATTGAAAAATCTTCTTCGGTTGCATTGGCTTTTCGTACCCAGCCATTGCATGGCCGACCAATCCTTCCGCAACTAGCTTCACTCCAAGCATCCCAGCTAATTTTGTAAAATAGGAGGCTTGGATCGTCGCTCGATTGGTCTGCACCATTATTTCCGACAGCCATCGTCATATCCCAATGGTGGGCAAGTTCATGTATTATCGTAGCTGTATTAGCATCATCCGATGAAAGCTCCTGTGTCAATGGATCGTATTGTCCGGAGGCAAATTTATCTACAAAGTTGAGATTAGCTGCAGCTAATCCGGTAGTATTAGATAGGGGCATTAGCAAAAACCCTTTGGCTAATGATTGTAATCTTTCATTTGCCTTATCTGTGCTGCCCATTTTAACTTGGATTGAATTTAAAAGAGATTTGCCTTCTGTAGAAATTATATTTATTTCGTTAGCAACATAACATTTATAGAAAGCTCTAAATAGATTAGGGTATTTGTCTTTAGTGTGTGGCATTGAAGAAGGTTTGATTGTTTTTGATTTCATAAACCCTAACCCGGAGAGAAATTCATCGGCATTCTTTGCTAAAAAGTTATTTTTGTTTGGAATGATTAACTGCTCATTATCGATGATATGCCATTGGCCATGGCTTTTGAAAATGATGAAATAGTAATTTTGCTTTATTTCTGTTTCACTGTCAATCTGCTGCTTCCAATCAAACGAAGCCAGGCGCACTTCTTCAACATCTTTACATTGGGCAAGAGCGGTAAATTGTCTGTAAAGCGCATCCGAGTCGACATATCCGTATGGATACCTCTGTGGATTAATCTGGCTTAAATATTGGCTTTTTGACATAATGGGGTCTTCATTAAAAGCAAGCAAGAGCTGTTGGTGATCAGGTAGTTTTAATTGTTCAATAAATCTCAGCCAGGATTTTGCCTTTGCAATGTCTTGATTGTCTTTCAAAATAGAGGCAAGTCCGGGCTGTGCTTCATAATTGGCAATAGTTGTAAGGATTTCTTCGGCCGCCATTAGGTTGTTATCTACATCAATTATATATATTGCTTGGGCAACCAATTGCCCTATGCGGCTCTTAATATATTCTGGCCAAGAGGATTCGTATTCCGACACTTGGTCTGTATCATAAAGAGCTCCTTTGGCGTAAGTTTCACTTTCTGGAGAATAGAAATTTAGCAAAGGAGAGTTTAGCATTTGAAAAAGTGTTTGACGGGCTTTGTCTTCTTGCTGCTGTTGACGGAAATATTCGACCCGGAATTTGTACATATCTAGTTGGGTGCTATAAAAAATATATTCGCCGTCGCCCGAATAAGCCGCAATGATAGTCTTTTGATTTGTGTTAAGCCACTTGGTTGAAAGCTCAAAGGCATTCTCTTTCTCTGAGTATCTGTATCCATAAAAAGCGTGAGTAAACGCTCGAATAGCTTCTTTTGATTTTGGATATAGAAAGGACAACTCTTCCTCTACGGAAAGGGCTTTGCTGTATTCGCCTCTACTTTCAAAAATAATCGCCAAATCGTAAAGTGCATCCGGAATAAATAAAGATGCTGGAAAATCAGCAATAAATTGGTTGATTTCTTTTTGGGTCTGTTCGAAATTCTGGGGATTTGATAGATTGTCGTCATGATGTAGATGGTCAGATAAATCACGCCACCGATCCAGTTCGCTGGCCGCCTGGGTGATTTCGGTTTTGTTATAGCGTTTTACTTCTATTCCAAGAAGATTGTAGCTGCATCGATCGTA
>Ga0265292_1001289_pt1 | contig 22939 bp, 22 predicted proteins | sample Munlanlewell296A_FD_189080 | JGI IMG/M metagenome (GOLD analysis project Ga0265292, IMG submission 189080) | Leachate microbial communities from a municipal landfill in Southern Ontario, Canada - Leachate well 296A | ecosystem: Engineered > Solid waste > Landfill > Unclassified | place: Canada... | reverse complement strand
GTTCTTTGATTCGCGCTTCTTTTTCCGCCGGAATATTGGCTACATCCAGGCTGGCGAGCGCCGGAAATTTTCTTACGGCGATATAAATTATCACCGCCAGACTGGCTAAAATTAAAATCAAAGGAATTATGTTATACATTTATTAAATCGCGAATTAGTACGAATTATTTGCGAATTTCGCGAATAGATTCGAGTTGATTCGCGTTCCATTCGTAATGATTCGCGATATTACTAAGTTTCAATCAATCCCAAAGGGTAGTGCCCCGCGCTGCCGAACAAGACCATCTTATTATAAATCACTTCCTCCACCGCCTTGATGCTCGGCGACATTAATTTTCGCGGATCGGTTTCATCCGGATTATCTTTGCAGGTTTTTTTAAGCGTTTCACTGAAAGCAACTTTGATATCGGTGCCGATATTGATAATGTTTACGCCGCCTTTGATCGCTTGCCTGATTTTCGCGTCTTCAATGCCCGAGCCGCCATGCAGTACGAACGGTATTTTCACTTTTGCCTTGATTTGCCTCAATAATTCCAGGTCAACATCTTCATTCTCAAAAGTGCCGTGCGCCGTGCCGATGGCGGCCGCGATGGTATCCACCCCGGTCTTGCGCACAAACTCAATCACTTCTTGCGGATTGGCTTTCGGAATATCAATTTTGCCGCCCCGCTCGCCATGACCGCCGACAATCGCGCCGACCTCGCCCTGCACCCAGACACCCTTGGAATGCGCCAATTCAACCACCTGCTTGGTCAGCCTGATGTTTTCGTCAAAAGGCAAAGCCGAGGCATCAATGTGGACGGAGGAAAAACCGGCGGCGATGCATTCAAACACGGTCTGAAAGCTGGAGCCGTGGTCAAGATGAAGCGCAATCGGTGCGCCGTCGGCCACGTTCTTGGCCACCGTCGATACAATGTGGGTTGTGGGTTTTAATCCCATATATTTAATCGCACCCTCCGAAACCTGGATAATAGCCGTTGAGCCGGCGCGCACCGCCGCCTGGGCCACGCCCAGAATTGATTCTAGATTATGCACATTAAACGCGCCGATGGCGTAACCGCCCTTTTGCGCGTCTTCAATTAAATCTTTGATGTGGACTAACATAGTTTAAATCGCGAATTAGTACGAATGATTCACGAATGCCGCGAATAGATTCGAGTTGATTCGCGCAATATTCGTAATTATTCGCGATGTTATTATTTAATCATCGCTTTCGCCACTTTATAAAACTCCTCCGCGTCCAGGCTCGCGCCGCCTACCAGCAAGCCGTCGGTGTTTTCCAAATCCACAAACCCTTTAACGTTCTTGCTGGAAATGCTGCCGCCATAAACGATGCGGAAATTGGTCGCCGAAACTTGCGGCCCAAACAGGTCGTTCAAAGTCAATTTGATAATCTTGTGCGCGTATTCCGCCTCGGCCGGCTCAATCGCGATGCCCGAGCCGATCGCCCAAATCGGCTCATAAGCGATTATTATTTTTTGCTTGTCCAACAGGCTGATGCCGCCGAGCGCCTGCTGCAGCTGATGCACTAAAACGAAATCGCGCCGATCGGTTTTGCGCTCGTTGGCATTTTCACCGATGCAAACCACCGGGATGAGCCGATCAGTATCCAGAACTGCTTTGGTTTTCTGGTGAATTCGTTCATAATTTTCCAGCAGATATTCGCGCCGTTCAGAATGGCCGACAATCACATATTCACAGCCGGCATCAAGGAGCATATTGGCCGATATCTCGCCGGTGTAGGCGCCATACTCTTCCCAAAAAACGTTTTGCGCGCCAAGCTTCAACGGCGAACCTTTCAGAATTTTCCCAACCTCCAAGAGCGAAATTAAGTTCGGACAAAAAGCGACCGTGCCTTTTTTGAAACCGGCAAATTTTGCTTTCATTTTTTTAGCCAGCTCCATAGTCTCGGCTAAAGTCAATTTCATTTTTAAATTAGCAATCACGATTTTATTGTTGCTTGAGCTCATAATAGAATGTTGTTAATTAATTATTTGTATATAATCTACGAAATTACAAATCTGTTACGAATTTACTAATCACTAGACACTATGAACAAATTATTTTTCAACAATAAGTGAGAAAAATCTATTCGTAAATTTGTAAAAAAATTCGTAATTTCGTAGATATTTCTACTCCGGCCAACGATAATTCTCATATACCCACTCCACCAACCCCCTGGTTTCGCTAAAGCGGGAACTGCGATCAGCGCCGCCGAGCACCACTGAAATAATTTCCTTGCCGGCCTGATTACTGAACTTACTCGCCAGACTGCCGCCCGCCTCGTCTGTATAGCCGGTCTTGCCACCGATAATTTTTAGCTGTGAGTCGGACGCGAACCGATCCAACAATTTATCAGTATTTTCAACCGTAATTTTGTTACCGGTCAAGGTGGTGAACTCATGTTTCTTGGTAATGCTCGCCTGACGGATGTCGCTAATGGCGAAAGCGGCCTGCGCCAGCTTTGCCACCTCCAGCGCGGTGGAAACGTTGCCGTTATCCAGCCCGACCGGATCCTTGAATACCGTGTTGGCCAGCCCCAGTTCGACGGCCTTGTCGTTCATTTTCTTTACAAAAGCCTCCAACCCCAAGCCGGCAGAATTGACCAAGGCGACCGTCTCGGTATTGCCGGAGGCGACAAGGCTCAAATAAAATAAATCCTTAACTTTAACTTTTTCACCGACTGCAAAATAAACCTTACTGCCCTCGCGGCGATCCTCTTCCCTGATTTGATAAACGAGCTCCCAACCCGGATTGTGTTCAAGAAAAACCAGCGCGGTCATCAGTTTGGTGATGCTGGCGATCGGCCTGACGCGGTCGCTGTTCTTTTGAAACAAAACCGCGCCGGTGGCAGAATCGATTACAACTCCGTTTTCAGTCGCCAATTTATAGTCAGTTGAAGTGGCGCGAGTCGGTATCAGGCTGGCTTTATCGCGCGCCGCCGGCAAATGATTGGCTGTAATATTATCCTCCGGACGCGCCGCCGCTCGTAGAGGCAATAAATTTCTGCCCGCCTCTCGCGCCACCTCGGCCACGCGCGTCTCTAACTGCCGCTTAATACCATAATTATCATAAAGCAAAGACAGTATCGGGCTAGTCTTGGCCAAATCAAAATTTACCGTCCACAAATAGGTTGTCAGGCTGAATAAGATTGAAATCAACATAGTTTAAGTCATGTTTTCTAGCGGGGCAAGCCCCATTAGACGACCGAAAATTAAAACTTAAAACGGAACTATCAACTTTAAATATTCTTACTCATATCGTCTAACGGGGCAAGCACCCGGTCAATCGTATCGTCCTGGCTTAATTTTTCATAATCAGGCAGTTGTTTCAAGTCCGCGAGTCCCAAAAAACGGACAAAATCCATCGTTACCGTGTAGTAGGTTTCATTCTCGGTTTTGTCAGCTTTAGCTTCAATCAGCCCGCGAATCAGCAAGTTCCGTAAAATCAAACTGCAATTGACACCGCGGATGCGATCCAGATCCAGTTTGCTGACAGGGCCGCGATAGGCGATGATGGTAAGCGCCTCCAGGCTCGGCCGAGATAGCTCGCCGGTGGTTTCATCTTTGATATATTCCTGAATCAGCTTGGCATTCTCGGGCGAGCTGACCAGCTGAAAACTGGTCCCGTTCTTGATCACCTGAACGCCTTTTTTATTTTCCTGATACTCGGCCACCAGCTCCTCGCCGGCCGCCTCTACTTCTTTCGCCGTCGCTTTGATCAGCTCGGCCAAATTCTTCGCCAACATCGGCTTGGCGGAGATGAATAATAATGACTCAATTTGAGACTTGATATTCATAATAGATAATGCAAAATGTAAATATCAAAATGCTCGCCTCGCTATCGCTTAGGCGAAGCGGGCAAAATGATCACCGCCTCGATTGCGCCACCGCTTTAAGCGGGGTCCCGCCAAAGGCGGTGAGGATCCCGCCCTCAATAGATAAATTTAAGTGGCGGGACAATGTAAAATTAAAAATGTCTGACTTATAATTTTACATTCCTGCCTGCCCTGCCTACCGGCAGGCAGGCGGCAGGCAGGTTTAATTGTCATCCCCGATCGTGGTCGAGGACAAGCTTTGATTTTTGATTTTTCAATTTTAAATTTTATTGATCTCTATCTCCCCAAACAGCTCCATTTGCTCCACCGCCACTTCTTTCTGCTTAATCAATTCCAACATGGCGAGAAAACTGACGACAATCTCGGTCTTGGACTGGGCAAGTTTTATTATTTTTGAAAACCGAACCATAATGCGTTCAAACAAACTTCCCCTGATCTGGGCAATCTTATCATCAATGCTGATTTTCGGCTCTAGTATTTTTTCGTCCAAATTAACTTCCGGCGGCCTGATGCGGCCGATCAGATCATTGAAGACCATCGCCAAATCAGCCGCGACCAGCTTTTTCGGCGGGGCAAAAAAATTATCGCCGGAAAAAAGAACTTTGCGATTGAACGGCCGTGAAAACATAAAGCGCTTCTTGCCGATAATCGCAGTCACCTTTTTAGTTGCCGCCAAAAATTCCTGATACATCTTAAGCTGATCTTCAAACTCCTTAATATCCTCCTCCTCCTCCGGAAACAGATACGGCAAAAGAGCCTTGGATTTGATCAGAATCAGCCGCGCCGCTACCACCAAAAAATCAGCCATCTCTTCCGGGTCAATATTTTGGGCCTGCCTGATATACTCAATATATTGATCGGCGATTTTCGCCAAACTGATCTGGGTAATATCCAACTCCTCCTGCTCAATCAGTTGCAACAGGAGCGCCAGTGGCCCGTCAAATTTTTCTATTTTAAAAACCATCGCGAATGTTTACGAATATTAAACGAATTAAATCGAATTAATAATTCGTTTATAAATTAATTCTTCACCTCTAAAATTTACCAAGATGCCTAATTTTAAATTGTTGGCTTTCAAATAACCTAAAACCTGTCTTATATCATCGTGGCAAAATCTTACAACTGTTTTTAACTCCACAATTATTTTATCATCAATCAAAAAATCCAATAAATATCTACCAATTGTTTCACCTTGAAATTTTAAATCAACGGCTAATTCTTTTTTGTATTTTATGCTTTTTTTATCAAAAGCCAATGCTACCGCACGTTGATAATACTTTTCCTGATACCTACCGCCCAGTTCATTATGCATATCAAATAATACTTTAACAATCTTATAACTTAATTCCGGAAACAAAACTTTATCTGGTTTTCTTATTTCACCCCCACCCTGCATATATGCTATTTCTTACCTTTCGTTCGTGCCATTCGTTTCTTATTCGTAATTATTCGCGATGTCTTAATCAACTTAATTTTTTTCTTCACCCCGAAACTGCCTAAGAGCGCGTTCTCCAGCTTGATGAAATCATTTACCTTCATCTGGATGGAATGGTTGAAATCGCCGGAAGAAAATACCGCTTTTTTCGCCTTAACCAGATTTTTTTCAACCGCGACCGGCAAATTGTGCAATTTGCCGAAAGCGCCGACAGTCCGGTTTTTCAGCTTCAATAAATCCAGCACGATCTTCTCGCCGGGAATTTTAATCAGCTTAACTTCTTTTTTGGTCACCTTTTTCAAAAAGACTCCCAGTTTCTTAAAATCAACATTTTCATCCGCGGGCAAGACGATCAGCCAATAATCCTGGTCAGCTTTAACCAGGATTGATTTGGCGATCTCATTCAGTTTCTTTTTCATGGTCGCCGCAGCGTCATACGCGGTATAGACCGTCCGATGCGAAAGCACTTCGTGCGGAATCCCCGCCGCCTCAAGATATTTGATCAGTTTTTCCGGAAAGACAACCTTAGATTTCTTATTTACGATTTTTTTGCTTTTTTTAGCCATAATATTAATTTAAATAATTAGTAAAAATCAAATAAAATCCGCTTGTTTTGCGGTTTGATTATCAACAATATTATATCCCAAATTATCTTTTTTGGCAAAGCCGGGCAGTAGAAATTCGACTATTTTCTGACAAATCCGTTTTCTTCAAAATATGAGTTTTATTTAATTAGAGATTGCCTATATCTCAAAAAAAATAACTGACAATTGTCGAATTTTCACTGCCCGGCAAAGAAAAAAGGGAGCGCGAGCGCACTCCCCTTGAAAATCTCTATCCTTGTTGCCTCTCCCTTATGCCGCCTTGGGAAGGAGCGGGAAAATTTCCTGCATCCAGATATCCTTGGGCTTCCAGAAGACCTCGCCTCTGGCCACCTTGTCGGCGACCCGCGGATCATCCTGCCGGAACTGTTCGGTCGGAATATTGACCATGCTGACGACCGGTTTGCCCTTATACTCGTTGCGGTCGGAACGGTTGATCACGCATATGATTCCGGCCATCAGGCTGTCAACGGCTTCGACCATCGTCTGGGACTTGTCCGCAGATGAATAGTTATTGACCACATCTTCGACTTCCCAGGTGATGTCTCCGGGGAGAAGAATGTGCCGATTCATGGCGATGTGTGACTCCTCCCGCTTTTCGGGTGTCTTTACCTTCGTCACGATCTTCTCGGCGAAGACGAATCGAGCATCGCTCTTCTTGTAGGCTCGCGCCAAAGATTGGGCAAAGGAATTCCCCCCTTGTGGAATTCCCAAAAAAACGTCGGCTTTATAGCTCGTCGAGTCGAAATTGTGTCGAATCACCTCGTTGGCCCAGTAGTCCATCACCTCGGTCCACTGTTCGGCCATGGCAATGTTGTAGTACCGGAATCCGACCCAGTGCTTGCCGGGCTCATAGACGCCGGCGTATCCGACCAACGGACCTCCGCCCGGAACCTGCTCTGCGTCATAGACACCATAGCAGTTGCGCAGGGTCGGAATAACACCTTCCGGACCGGGAATGATTACGGGCTTTCGAAGAAATATTCTCTCGGTCATGTCCGCCTCCTTACGCCGTAATGCCGAGCTTGCTGGTGCAGACGAGTGCCGCCTCCCGCATCTCGGCTTCGTTCTTAATCTGGTCCTTGCCGTAGATGCCCGAGCCGACGATGCCGTGAAACTTCTTGCCCGCGATTCTGCCACACTCCGAGAGATCACCTCCTTGGGTGATGAATCCCGGAGCGTAGAACGTATAGCGACCCTCGCCCAAGATTGAATCAAGCAGGGTCTTGATCTTCCCCACCCAGTGGAGCTTGTTGCCCGGCACCACGAAGTGTCTGACGCCCATCTCGGCCGCCAGCATATAAATCCGCTCCGGCGCGTCATCGGCGATGTAGCCGCCCTCGCTCTGAAGGAACTTCTGGTGGGTCATGATGCCCCCAACAAGCACGGTCAGACCAGCGGTATCAAGGGCGTTGGTCCAGGCTTCCTGGGTGGCGGGGCCGGTGAACGGGAAGATAATGGCTGCGTCCACGCCGCAATCCGCCAAGGTTCTGGCAAAGGTCTTCCCCATGTCAGGGATGTCGTTCCCGGCTTTCTGGTGGTCATAGATGGACACGAGCCGACGAGGCCAATGGAGTTTCGCCTCATAGACCATTTTCTGGAGACCTTTCAGCCCCAGGCTGATGCCGAACTTGAAGGCTTTAATCCCGGTAACGTCCCAGGTCGCCTTGCACAGATCAGAAAAACCATTGCCATAGTCCACGTCCGCCGCTACGATTACGCTTTGATCTGTGTCAATCAGCCGTTCACTTTGCATCTGCTTTCCTCCTCCCCTTCGGGGTGTCCATGAGTTGGCTGCTATTTAAGCTCTTCCTGTTGGCTCCCTTCTTCGGTTTTGCTTTCTACAATATTATCAATGTACAAAAAAGTCCAAGAAGATACCCTCCCTTGGACTTCGTTTAATATTACCTAAAAAAGAGTTTTCTGTCAATAAGAAAAAGCCGCCCGGTGAAAGGACGGCCTGCTTTATCAAACGGTTAATTGTGCCGTATTCAATCGCTGCCAGTTCTCTTCCGACTCCTTGGGTTTGATGCGAACCGAACCCAGGTTGTTGCAGAGCGGACAATTTGCCGGCCGCCAATCATCTACTCGATGGCTGGCCAGGGAAGCCAGGCCGTAATTCTTGCACTCAACCTGAACCACGGAAAGACTGCCTCGGTTCAATATAACCAACTGATAGTTGGAGGCCTTGGCTTGTGGCTGTTTCTTTAGGCTTGCCCAGATGGCATTGGAAAGGTTGGTCGCGCCGCGTAAAAAATCTTCAACAAAGAGCAGGGTTTCGCCGGGGCTGACCTCGCTTTCAAGCGCGAAACCGCTGCCGGTTTTTTTGAGCACTCCGTGAGGCAAAGCCAATTCTCGCGCCACTTCAACGCCCAGCTTGGTTGCTCCATGCGGAATGCCGAGCACCCGGCTGGCAGGAAGACCGCGCAAGCTGCGGTACTTCATCACGAGCTGTTTGGCAAGAAGCTGACAGAGGTTGTCATAATCCAGCACCGGTTTGGAATAAAAAAACCCGCTGCTGCAAAGATCGTTGCTGAGTTCGGCGTGACAGCCGACGCGACCCTCGTCAGCCGCGCGAAAGTCGTAGGACCAATAAGCGCCAAAGACTCTGAACAAATGGAGAATCTCCTCTTTGGAAAGCTGCCAGCAGATTTCTTCCGGATCAAGCTTTAAGAATTGCTTCTTGGTATACCCGAGTAGTGACATCGCGCCACCTCCAATTTTAATTGTTGAATGTACGAAAAGACCGAAGCATCCTCTTTGAATCCTTGTCTTGACGGAACTTAACTCCGTTAGCGCTATCTTACAGGGACCGTCACTGGCGCGCGGATGGGTGCGGCTGTCGGATTGGCTTTATCCTGCGGCACTTCCAGCGGATAGACGCGCTGAATCAGGCACTGGCGGCCCGCCTCATGCGGCCAGCGTTCTTTATCATAATTATATTGGTTGTCAGCCTCTCCCCGGTTGCTGGTCAAAAAGGTGGCGCACAACTTATACTGCTCGCCCTCTTTGACTATGTGATACTCAAATTTTTCACCGGTAACCGAATCCTTGATGTCGCTCTCAAGTAAAAATCGGCGATCAAGAATCAGGTCCTCAAGTCCGTTAGGCAATTTCTTTTCCTGCTGCAGGTAGCCATTGATCGCGCCATCAATCTGATTAAAACGGCTGATGATATTCTGATCCTGCCGCATATTGCGGGTTTCAGTCGGGGTTGGCGCGAAATAAAATGCGGCGGACAAGGCGGTAAGCACCAGGACGGCCGTCGCATAAAAATAGACTTGAACTATCCGATCAATCTTAGCCACCGTCTCTTCGCGGCGGATGTCATAAAGATAATAGCTGAAGACAATGGCGGCGATGATGATCGCGGTCGCGGATTTCAGGATGAATTTGGCCGTCAGCTCGCCGTCCAGATAATTGAAAATCACGCCGATCAGCCAACCGATGATAGTTACCGAGGCGACAAACAAAATAAAGTAGGTCAGCCAGCGTCTTACTCCGGCTTCTTTAGCGAGCACGCCCGAACGTAAATTCTTGTTAATCTGCCATGAGGTAAAATAATAAATCGGCGCGGCGATGATGATGGCGGCGATGGCGAATTTCAGGCTGCCGGAATCAAACTGATGCAGATACGGATTCAATAAGTCCGGAAATTTTTTATTAATAATCTGAAAGACCACCAAGCCGGAAGAAATCGCGGTAAAACCGAGTGCCACCAAAGAGAGCATGTACAAAAAAGCGAATTTGGCGGCATTGTTTTGTTTTTGAGCAAGTTGTTCAGTTTCCATATGATTAATTTAGTTATTAATGACAACTTAAGGTTGATTATGCAATAATTTTCAATCAACAATTTTCAATTTTCAATGAATTTTCAATTTAATAATTTACAATGAAAATTGTGACATTGAATCATTGATTGATAATTGCCACCGCCCTAGCGGGGTCCCGCTTAGGCGGGATAAATTGATAATTGTAAATTTATTTTATCCCATCCCCTCCCACCACCTTAATGTGCAACTCTTTCAATTGCTTTTCATCAACCTCGCTCGGGCTATCCATCATCACGTCGCGCGCGGCGCCGTCCTTAGGGAAGGCATAGATGTCGCGAATACTGTCCAAGTCAAACAACACCATCATCAGGCGGTCCAGTCCCGGAGCGATGCCGGCGTGCGGCGGCGCGCCATACTCAAAGGCGCGAATCATGCCGCCGAACTTCTTATCCACCTGCTCTTTACTATAACCGGCAATGGCGAACGCTTTATACATTATATCCGGCCGGTGGTTCCTGACCGCGCCGGAAGAAATTTCGTAACCGTTACAGACCAGATCGTATTGGAAGGCCAAGATATCCAAAGGCTCACTCTCGTTGAGCGCCTTCATGCCGCCCTGCGGCATAGAAAAAGGGTTGTGGCTGAAATCAATTTTTTTCTCAAGTTCGCTCCACTCGTACATCGGAAAATCCTTGACCCAGCACCAGGCGGCTTTGTTTTTATCTTTTAGCCCCAGCCGCGTGGCGCACTCGTTGCGCACCGCGCCGAGCGCGTTACAAACCGTCGCCCATTTATCGGCGGCAAAAAAGACGATGTCGCCTTCGCGCGCGCCGACCTGTTCAATAATTTTTTTGGTCAAAGCGTCGCCTAGAAATTTTAAGAGTGGCGAACTGACCTCGCCGTCGCGTAAAATGATATACGCGAGCCCCTTGGCATCTTTGGCTTTCGCCATTTCCGTAATTTCATCAATCTCCTTACGGCTGAATTTCGCGCCGCCGTCAACTTTCAAAGCGTGCACCACGCCGCCGGCTCGCACCGCCTCGGCAAAAACGGAAAATCCGCAATCTTTCACCAATTCGCTGACCGGAGTAATTTCCAGCCCGAAACGCAAATCCGGCTTATCAATTCCATAACGCTCCATTACTTCGCGCCAGGTGAAGCGCGGAAAAGGCTTTTTGAGCACTTCTTTGTTGCCGAATTTCTCCGAAAGCTCAATCATCAGCGGCTCCACCGTGTTCCAAACATCTTCCTGGGTCACAAAACTCATCTCCAGATCAATCTGGTAAAAATCTCCCGGATGCCGGTCATTGCGCGGATCCTCATCGCGGAAACAGGGCGCGATCTGAAAATAGCGGTCCAAACCGGCGACCATCAATAATTGCTTAAACTGTTGCGGCGCCTGCGGCAGAGCGTAGAACTTGCCGGGATAGATCCGAGAAGGCACCAGGTAATCGCGCGCGCCCTCGGGCGAGGAGTTGGCCAGGATCGGCGTAGAGACCTCCACAAAATTAAGTTTCTTAAAATAGTCGCGCACGTATCGGGTCAGGTCGTCGCGCTTAATCAAAATGTCCTGAAGTTTCTTGCGCCGCAGATCAATAAAGCGATACTTCAGGCGTACCGATTCTTTTACTTCATTCATCTTTTCCTCGTCAATTTCAAACGGCGGCGTTTTTGATTCGGACAAAATTTCCAATTCAGCCGCCTCAACTTCAATCTCGCCGGTCGCGAGCTTCGGATTGATCATTTCGTCCGGCCGATGAATTACCTTGCCGCTAACTTTGATTACCCATTCACTGCGCAGCTTATTGGCGGTTTCATAAGCCGCGCCGGCTTCCGGATGAAAGGTGGCTTGCGTCAAACCGTAACGGTCGCGCAAATCAATAAAAATAATCCCGCCATGGTCGCGCCGCCGATGCACCCAGCCGCAAATAGTGACTGTTTCACCGACTTGTTTTTTAGTCAGTTCGCCGCAAGTATGTGTACGTAACATAAAATTTTCAATTTTCAATTTTCAATTTTCAATGAATACTAAATGATAAATTTAGCAATTGAAAATTAGGAAATTGAAAATTGTTTGAAAATTGTAAATTGTAAATTGAAAATTAATTAATAAAAAGCCTCTCATCTCTAAACACAGCACAAAACTGTGTTTAAGGACGAAAGGCTTTATAGCTTTCCGCGGTACCACCTTAATTTCCTCCTTCGCTAAAGCTTCCTCCGCCGCTAAAGCTATGGAGGACAAGTCGGAGGACAAGTCCCTCCGGCAAACAAAGGAGAACGCTTAATACTCTTCTTACGCCAGAGCCGCGTCGGGTTCTACTTTACCTTGATAAAAATAATTTATTATATTCGTGTTATTCGCGATTAATTCGCATGTATTCGCGATGGAACCGTTTTTATCGCGAATTATTACGAATATTCAACGAATGACTCGAATGGATAAATTAATATTTTCTAAGGTATTTCTTCCCGCACCTTTTCCGGTGTTAGCCGGAATCAAACGGTTTTCAAACTAAAAAAATTATAAGCCTTAATCCGCTATTTGTCAAGAAAAAGCTGACCCAAAGGAGCCGGTTTGTGCGGTGTTATATGGATTTATTCCTTGGTTGAGGTGGCGACAAGTTCCTTCGCAGTAGTCGTGGCAGTTGAAGTCGCGGTTGAGGTTGCCGTCAGTTTGGCGGTCAAATCCAACAACTGTTGTTTAAAAGATTCTAGCTGCGAAGCGATGCCGGATTTCTCCTGCTCCAAATTGGCTGATTTGGTCTCCAAATTTGAAACGTTGTTCCTTAATTCAATTTCTTTTTTGCTGAATTCTTCGCTCTTTTGGTTATAGGCCTCATAGGCGATGCCGCCCACGATCAAAAGGGTAATCACCACCGCCACTACCACCGGCCAGGCCGCCGCCTTCGGCTGTGACGTTGCCTGTGCTTTTGGCTGTTTGATTTCTTCTGCCATACTTTTTATTTATTGGAGCTATCGCCCCTGATTAATTAATAATTTTTATCATACACCATCTAAAAAAAGAAAAAAAGCCGGCCGAACGGAACCGGCTTTCGCATCTAAAAACTTGGCATCAAGCGCTGAAGATTGATGAAAAAACGAAAGAACTTGTGCCACCATGGTTCGCGCGAGGTATAGATAACGCCAACACCGACCTCATAAATCTGCGAACCAATCGCTTTGTCGGCCTTTTTTTTGGCCGCCTTGAAAGTTTCAATTCCTTGGAAACATCCCCCGTCGGGACATAAAACCTTGAAATTTCCCCGCTCTTTCATCACCGTTCCTCCTTTTTCGTTCAGCTAACTGAATATTTATAATAAAGATCGGTCAGTCCAACAATTTCTGCCTCAATTTTAACATCGGTTTTTATTTTTTTCAACTGGCCGAAATCCTGCTGTAAAACTAACCTCATTATTTTAATTGAATTGTCGGAAATCGGCAAGTTCGACTCCTTCGACAAGCTCGGGACAGGATGGCTCATTGCAGGCAAGCTGCCGGTGAAAGCATGACATTTGGGGCATACTATCCCACTGCGAGCGAAATCAAAGCGGTTACCGCCCGGTTGTATTTTTTCACGATGTAAAACGCAGTGATAAAGCTCCGGCGCCAAACCGAGGCGCGACAAAAACTTGAGCGTGAAAAAGACGGAAACAAGCGTCGGCTTCAGCTTGCCGCGATTCAGTTCATTTAATAAATCAAGCGTGAGATTATATACGCCTTCGTCCGGCACGCCCTCTTTAACCGACCCCATAATCATCTTCGCCGCCCTAGTTGCGGCGTTGATTTTTTCCAGATCGCTCTTGAGAAGGCCAAAACAATCGGCGCTGACCGCGCTGCCGGCATAATCGTAACGCCTGCCGCGAACCACCATAATCTCTGTCCGGCATAAAGGCTCCAGGTGCGCCGCCAATTTTGATTTCGCCTTACGCCCGCCACGGGCGACCAAAAACAGCTTGCCGCGATCGCGCGAATAAACGGTAATCTGTAAATCATCCTCGCGAAACGGCTGTCGATTCAGTATGATAGCTTCGGTGAGATAGGTTTGGTCCATAAAAGCATCGCGAATTAAAGTTTCGGAAATTCTTTTTCTACTTTTATCTGTCCTTTATCAAGCTGATCAATATAATTTTGCAGAATCACCATTGCCGCGATGGCGTCGCGCTCCTCCGGCCGCCGCTCGTCATCATACAAGCTGTCCACCGCGGAACTGGTTAGCCGCTCGTCAAAAATCGCGATCGGATAACCGGTGCTTGCCTTAAGCAGCCGGATAAAATCGTTCACTTTTTCAGCGGTCGCGCCAACGTTTCCCGCCATCGTGTACGGCATACCGACCACCAGCTGATCCGGCCGTTCTATAGCCAAAAACTCCACCAATTCGCTGAAGCCATAAACAATCGCCAGGGGCATTGCCAGCCAAACCTCGCTGTCCGCTACCGCCAGGCCAATCCGTTTTTCGCCCCAGTCTATTCCGATATATTTCACTAATGGTTTGCGAATTTTCTCTAATTTACTCGAATCTAATTGATTCATATTTAGACTGTTGAATAATTTAAAAATCTCATCTTAACCATAATGAAAATCTCGAATTTAAAGTATAAGAGATCCCTCGCTACGCTCGGGATGAGAGCGTTTCATAATTATTCAACGCTCTCATTTTATATTTTCTTTTTTAAAAATCATCTCAATGGCGTCCTGATAATTTTTTTCCTTGCAAGCAGTTCCTAGCTGACCATGAACCCTGAACATTAAACCCATTAACTTATAACTTTCATCTTTTAAAATCAATTCAGCCATTCGCGTTTATTAGATTAGCGTTAATTCGCATTATTAGCGTTATTTCGTGAGCACTAGATGCCCACGTTTAGTAACCGCTACCGTATGTTCAAAATGCGCCGAGAGCGAGCCGTCGTGTGTTTTTATTGTCAGGCCGTCCGAGGCGGTGAAGACCTGGTAGCCGCCGGCGTTGATCATCGGTTCAATCGCGAGCACCATGCCGGGCTTAAGGGTGATGTCCGAGCGTTCGTCTATCGCGAAATTAGGTATGTTCGGTTCCTCGTGAACCGCCATGCCAACACCATGGCCGACCAAATCACGCACCACTGAAAAACCATTTGCCAGAACATAATCTTCCACCGCGCAACCGATATCATTTAAAGTGCTGCCTGGCTTCACGGTTTTTATGGCTAATTTTAGAGATTTTTTTGTAACTTCCAGCAATTTTTTCGCCTCGCGGCTCACCTTGCCTACGGCAAAAGTGGCGGCCATGTCAGTATAATATCCATCTTTATAAGGCCTGCCCGCCGATGAGACGGGATATAGAAAACCAACATCAATGCCGACGATATCGCCATCACGCAAAATCCGCGAGGGCAGAGCGGGCGCGTGCACCACCTCGTCGTTGACAGAAACGCAAAGCGCGGTCGGATGGGGCTTTTTGTCATATTTGGATTGATAGCCCTTAAACGACGGCCTGCCGCCGGCGCGCGCAATCAATTCACAGGCCAGCCGTTCCAAATACGCAGTCGTCACGCCCGGCCTGACCTCTTTCCCAATGCGCCGCAAAACACCAGCCAGACGCTTGCCGCCCTGCCGCATAATCTCTATTTCTTTCTCAGATTTGATGATTATCATTTGTAAATTTAAAAATCCAAATTTATTTTACGCATTTAAATCGATATGAAACCGACGTGTCATCGCGAATAAATTCCGAATGTTTCCGAATCGCGCGAATAAATATTCGTTACATTCGCGATTCATTCGAGATGCATTCGCGATTCCAACTTCCCCTCCAATTCCACCCAAACCTCCTCAATTGTCCGGTCGCCGTTCACCTCAATTAATTTACCCTCTTGGCGCCAATAATAAAGCAGTGGTTCACTCTGCTTGTGATATAATTTCAGCCGGTCGACGATCACCTTCGGCTTATCGTCGTCGCGGATGAAAAGTTTTTTGCCGTCCAAATCACAAATCCCGGCGCGCTTCGGCGGTTTGGTTTTCAGATTATAGACCGCGCCGCAGGCGCAGGCGCGTCGTCCGCCAAGCCGCGCTTTGATCGCCCGATCGCTTGAATCAATCAGGACCGCCAAGGCTCGGCCACCCGCGCGCAACGCCGGCCTGATCCGGCGCAGCACAAATTCCTGCTGTTCCCCGTTCCGCGGAAAGCCGTCAAAAATCGCTCCATTTTTCGCGTCCGCTTTTTTCAGCCGCTGTTCCACAAACTCCGCCAGCAGTTCATCCGGCACCAGCTTGCCCCTATCCATATACCGCTTGGCAATTTTACCGAGCGGACTCTGCTTATCCAATTCGTGCCTCAATAAATCGCCGGTTGAAACCATCGGCAGATTCATTTTTTCCGCCAGACGGATCGCCTGCGTCCCCTTGCCCGAGCCGGGAGCCCCGAAAATGATCAAAAAAGTTTTCATAAGAAATTATTCTAATTATTCTAATTAACCTAATTATTCTAACCAAATCCTAAAACCTAATGACTAAACTATTTATTCTTGTTATTAATATTTCTTACTATAGCATTAAAAATTAAATGTAGTTCTTTGGCTTCTTGCCATAAAACTCTTGCCTCATCTGCCAATGATTCAAATGCCGTGGCAATCATTCTTAACCAATGTTTTGTTTCTCGTGCTTCCTTCTTGCTTATGCTAATCTCATATTTAAAATCTTTACCCGACTCCGCATCATCCGCTTCAGCATAATTTGCACCAATCGAGGTTCCGGAAGCTGCCAGCTGGGGAATTATCCTCTGCGTCACCGGCGTGACCGGAATTTTCTTGGCAAACTTGATTATTTCTTCTCCGAATTTAGCGCAACGTTCTTCAAGGTCATACTTTTTTGGTTTTTGATCATTAGACATTGGGTATTGATTAGGTCAATTAGAATAATTAGATATAATTAGAATAATTATAATTTGAGAGCGTTGAATAATTATGAAACGCTCTCATCCCGAGCGTAGCGAGGGATCTCTTAAAGTTAAAATTCAGAGTAACTGCTTGTGTAAGAGAAGAGTTATTTAATTATTCAACAGTCTAAATTTACGCGGCCAATTGCAGATCCGGCTTACTGCCGGTCTTTTTGTTTTCAGCTGACTTTTTCTCCTCTCTTTTTTTATTCAAATCAATCACGCTCGCCACACCCTCCTCCAGCTTACCCCCGGCCAAGCCCGCTCCTGTTGGCTTGCCACCAGCCAATCCTGTTCCTCCTTCAATATGCTTAACTTCCAAATCACCCGATCTGGTCAATTCTTCAGCCTTGCCACTCCACGGACCAACTACAAGATTCCCCATTGATTTTTCCGCGGTATCTTTTTGATATCCCGGCGTCCGCGGTGCAAGCATCTCCTGCTTTTTTTCCTCGGCCGCTTCCTTTCTTTTGTCACCTGCGCTCTGCCCCGACCTAGCCGATACCCGCTTTGAACCGATGACATCAACAATAAATTTCATTCTTAAATTTCTTTCCTTTATTTTCTCCAGCTCATCTTTGCTCGGCCCGGTTTTTCCTGGTATCAGATAATTACCAAGCGCCTTAGCAACGTCCATTTTTAAACTATATTCTTTTTTCATTTTATCAATAATTTGTTTCTTATTATATGATTTATTACTGTATTCTTTCAACTTGCTGACCAAATGGTGCTTGGCTTCCGCCCCCGAGAGATAGGGCTTGCCCAGATGGCTGCCTAACTGCCGTTTTAACCCGATAACTTTAAAAGGATCACCCAATTTCTTTTTATAGCTGTCAATGCTAAAATTTTTTGGTGGTGTTGGCGGCGTGTATGCCATATTTTTATTTCAACTCCTTTCTTTTACCCAATTTTTTGAAATTATTTTTAGAAACAACTGATCTGCCCAATTCTTTTTCCAGTTCTTTTCTGGCGCCTCCGGCCACATGGCCGCCCCTGCGGGCGTCATGTTTCAATTTTGGTATACCCGTTGAATTTTCCTGACGATGGATTTCCGTGGTTGACCGTTCGCCAAGCATAGTGAAAATCAATTCTAAATCATCCATGTGGTCGCGCAGATTTTCTCTCTTGATTCCTTTGAATTTTTTATATTGACTCGGAGTAATGCCGAAAGTCGCTTTGGAAATTTCCGCGGTCAGGATTTCGTATTCTTTTTTTTCTCTAGCGCCCCTTTTTTGCCATTCATCAGTCAACTCCTCACGGATAGCAATGCCACGCATCCGCTTTTCAATCCAGCCATCACTATACCCCTTGAGTTTATATAACGCCCGAGTTCGCTTAGTCGCCAATTCCGGATCCTCAATTTCCTGAATTCTTTCATAACCGACCTTAGCCAGCCAGCGTTTGAATGGCTCGGCCTTGGGGGATGGGATTGACTGGATTAGCCTAAACATGCCTTCTGTGTTCCAGCAATACATTTTTTGTTTCCCGCCAGCCGTTTCAAATTCCAGCATAAGGGGTGGTACAAATTGTACCCCCCCTTGGTTAATCAATTTTGCCAGCTCTTCGTCTCGTTGTTTAAGCCGTTTAAAATATTGAGCTGGATCAGTTGAATCAGTTAATGCCTCTACAACATCATTTACTACAAACCACCATTCATTATTGTAGATGATTTTTCTAATTCCCTTGCCTTTGAAGATAGCAATTTTTGTCCCAATTTCCATAGATTTTATTATGATAATTTTGTTATTGAACTCTTAACCCCTCCTAGCCTCCCCTTTGGTAAAGGGGAGGAATAATCCGCCTTTCCCCTCTCCTTTAGAAGGAGAGGGCAGGGTGAGGTAATCCCCTCCTTGCCAAGGAGGGGTGCCCCGCATCTGCGGGGCGGGGTGGTTGTTTTATCTGAATTTAAAAAAGCCTTTGAGTTTAAACCATCCGTTAAACCGATAATCAGGATTGCTCGCCGCGTCCTCGTCCGCCCCGATGTCCCAGGCCGAACCCTTGGGTCTGGTGTCGCCGTCTATGTCAACTGTGAATGGCAGATATGTATCAGCAGCCAGTGAAACCCCCGCGTCCCGCGCCGCGCGGTCGGTCGGGGCGAGGTGGAAGTCACGGTTGGCGGCGTCAAGGAAATTCACGACCTTGGCATTTTGCGGGTTTGAACCGGGGGCATCAGTTTGAGTTGGGCCGGAGAGATTGTTTGTGGAGGTGGCGCTAAATGTGCCAGAATAATTATCGGTGTTATTGTAAGAAATATTATTTTTTGCATACGTGATACCATAACCATCGCGACTAGCTAATATGCCATATCTAGAATTATAAATTGTATTATTATAGATATGATTTTGTAATCCATCAGCATAGATGCCTACGCCATCAATGCTTCCATCAAAATCATAAAATATATTATTCCAAGCTTTTAAAATAATATTTGGCGATGGAGGCCACATCATTATTCCGGAATTCCAGTAGTCTTCACCTATTTTATTTGTTTCCTTTCCAATAGAGTTTGATATTTCTACAAGACCGGAACCGGTAATTTCGTTCATTCTAAAACTCGCGGCTTGATAATTGGGTGCGCTTATCTCGGATTGTATTCCATCTATTTTTATATAATTTTCTTTTATCAAAATTCCTCCGCCAGATGTAGTAACCAATCTATACTTCCCCTCATCCCACTTCCCTTGATGCCGCTGGCTCACCCCGACCTCTGAAGAACTAACGGACGTGTAAACTTTGATATAATTTCCCGCTCCAGTAGTCCAGGTCTGGATATTGACTCCGGTGGTGTCCGGTGAACTTGAGGCATAGGCGGGGACGAACATGGCTGTATTGAAGGCGACAAGGGCGCGGGCGACCAAAACCTGATTGCGTAAACCGGAATCAATGCTTTGGTTCACTGTGCCGGTTGTCTGCGTTTGCCAGTTATTGAGCAGAGTGTGCGCACGATAGACCGCGACCGAAGCGGAGGTGGTAGCGATTGGGTAACTGCTGGTCGCTGAAACGATTGAATATACGGTGGAGGAAGAGCGGCCGGTAATGAAGGCGAGGGTTAAGGGGCCCCCATATTGAATCACATCGCCCACGCCCACGTTATTCGGTAGAGCCACATTGAATGTGGCTGTTGAGCTGGCAATGGTAACTGTCGCTCCGCCGGTGTTTAAATTAGATGTATCGTTCCCCACCGACCGATACATAATCGTCGCCCCCTCATCGGCGCCGATGTCCCAGCCAAGCCCGCCCGTGGTTGTTGTCGCCTGTGTCCCACGATACTGCCCATCAATGTCTTTTGTCATTCCCGCGGAGGCGGGAATCCAGATGTCCCCCGCCAAATCCACGCCCGCGTCCTTAGCCGCGGTGTCGGTCGGGGCGAGATGGAAGTCTTTGTTGGCGGCGTCAACAAAAGTGACTGTTTTATTTCTGAAAGATGCGTCTGGAGAAGTATTGTCTTTGGAAATGTTGTTGGCCGTAACCAAAGTAGTCGGGTTCAGAAGATAGTCCTTATAGCCAGCCGTGCCACTCTGGACTGTGTTGTTTTTAAGATACAACGAACCGACAAAGTTATCAAACGTTAAAGCACCCATGTCGAAAATACCACCGGAATTTGAAACAGTATTATTATAAACTATAAAAGTTAACCCGGTCTTATCCCAATTATTAGCATATATAGCAGGGTAGCTACCCATATCGTAAATAATATTATTCCATATTTTAACTACACCATTATTACCAATACTACCAAGATTCGCAAAGTCTATGCCATTATATTTTGCTGTTGCTGTGCTATAAATTATATTGTTAGAAAGCTGCAACTCGCCAGCGCCCGTATATGCAATTGGTGTGGTAAAGTCGCTTGAATACGTAATAATCAGTCCATCAATTCGGACATAATCTTCTGCAATATTCAATATAGCAGACCAGAATCCACTGGCATTAAACTTGTATCCAGTGTTTGAGGTTCCATTGTGCCTAGCAGTGGGCGTCGTATAAACCCGAATATAATTATTCGGCCCCGTCGTCCACCCGTTGATAGTGACTGCTGTCGTATCTGCACCCGTCCACGCCCCGTCTATTTTGGCGGTGGCGATGGCGGGGTTGCCGGCGTTGGAGATGATGGCATAGTTTGAGGTGGTAGCGCCACCTTTGATGTAGATTCGTTCGCCGGATATGAAGGTGCTTGAAGCGATGTTATATAATAAAATCTGTGTTGAAGTGGAAACCGAGCCGACGGTGGTGCTTGCAACGGCGCCGGAGGTAAGACCCATAATGCTGGCGCTCGCCGGAATGGTGCCGGAGGCGGACGACAGCGAGAAAACGGCGGTTGAGGTCGTCGCCAAATCCACCTGGTTCGCCGCTTCCCAGGCAGACAAGGTAGAAAAATTCCCGCCCGACTGCATTACCGAAGTTACAAACTCCACGCTCGCCTCATCCGCCCCGATGTCCCATTGGCGGCGGGTTTGGCCGTCGATGTCGTCGGTGAAAGAAAAAACCAAATTAGGCACGGTTAGACTTCCTATGCTCCCTCCCTCCCAATCATCTATATAGGTATCTGAAGAACCGACATATACACCCGGAGCGCCGTCAGTTATTGACGAGTCGGTAACCTGTAATTTTTGCACCCCATTAACGTAGGCCGTAATAATATTTCCTACCGCAGTGAGTTTCATAACATCCCCAACTTGCGCCGCTCCTGAAGTTGTTGATATGAGGTTTGTAAAAACTCCATTAATGTATTTGTGTATATCCCAAGAAGACCCGCTTGGCAACCAAGTAAACCAATAAAAAGTTTTTTCGACTGAAGAGCCCCTAACATACACACCTGAATCATCACTGCCATTAACATTCACCAGTTTTGCTTGCGAATATTGATCGGCGCTAAATAAACTAGCGCTCCAATAGGCGTAGGCATCAGCTCCGTCTTGAGCGGCGATTCTGGTGCTGGAATCTATAACGACAGTTCCCGAATCACCGGGTTGTTGCGTCCAGTTGGATCCAAGGGATGCGCGATTAAAATTGTCCTGGACGACACTGACATAAGAAAAATTATTAAAGCCCGCGTCTATGGCAACGGTGTCGGTTGGTGAAAGATGGAAATCGCGGTTGGCTTCATCAACAAAAACTGGATGCTCACCCCACTCAAGATTATTAGAACTGGACGGATCGCAATTCCAACATGTTTGGCCAAAATACCAGCCAGATTTATAGGCAATTAGGTTTTTCCCGATTAGAACTCCTGGTGCATCGGCAGAAAAACTTTGATAATTATTGTAAGCCAGGCTGTTATAAATGTAGGCTGTGCCGCCGAGGATTCTAGTCCCCCCCCAACCACCTATGTCATAGACCAGATTATTCCACATTCTTGCTGTCCCCGAATCCATCCTAATGCCATTGGGGCCGCCCCCCACCGATCTTAAAATATTATTTGAAATGCGCACATCAGAGGAGGTTGCTCCGGGCTCCAGTAAGATGCCGCCTGCCGAACCGCCATAAGTAAGCGAGATCTGCACTCCATCAATTCTAACATAGGATTTTTTTATATCTATAGCCCAGGTATCGGGCGGGGTTAGATTATATTTCGTGCCGTCCCACTTCCCCGGATGTCTTTGTGTTGTCCCGACCTCGGTTGTGTTTACCGGAGTATACATTTTGATGAAGTTCTGCGCGCCGGTCGTCCAGCCGTCGATGACGACAGCGTCAGCATCCGCCGTCGTGCCGTTGGCATAGGCGGCGATGTTCATTTGGGTGTTGCTGGCGACCAAGTCCGCGCCGCCGGACCAGGCGTCAAAGTTGCGCATTGCCGAGGGGATGCCGGTGTTTTCGGTACCGGCTTCGGCGTTGGAAAGCGAGGTGTAGGCACGGTATATTGACCAGCTTGTGTCGGCACTCACCGCCGTCGGCAACGTGCCGGAGGCCGTTTTGACGGTATAAACGGTTGAGGAAGAACGGACGTGAATGAATGCCGTGCCGGTGGCCGTGCCGCCGGTGTTGTAGATAATCACATCGCCAACCCCCACGTTATCGGGCAAGGCCACCGATAACGTGGCAAGCGATGTACTGCTAGATATACTTAGAGCATTGCTCGCCCCAGTTGTGAGCGCCGCCGTAGCAGATGGCGCGATAGACCGATAAATCTTAACTGCCGTCTGATCCGCACCGATGTCCCACGCCAATCCCGAGGCCGCGGTCGGTCTTGCCGCCGAATCTATATCTACCCACCCTGTCATTCCCGCGGAGGCGGGAATCCAGATGTCCCCGGTCAAATTCACCCCCGCCCCCTTGGCGGCTGTGTCCGTGTCCGCCAGATGAAAGTCAGCGGTGGAGGTGGAGACGAAACTAAATATCTGGCTTAGCTTGTCGTTCGCACCTCCTGAACAGTTAGAATCA
>Ga0265292_1001288_pt1 | contig 22996 bp, 11 predicted proteins | sample Munlanlewell296A_FD_189080 | JGI IMG/M metagenome (GOLD analysis project Ga0265292, IMG submission 189080) | Leachate microbial communities from a municipal landfill in Southern Ontario, Canada - Leachate well 296A | ecosystem: Engineered > Solid waste > Landfill > Unclassified | place: Canada... | reverse complement strand
TTGGTACCCTTTGAGCGGCCCACGCAGCCGCCGAAAAGTACCCATCCTTACGGAAAACCTTACTGAAGTGCCACACCTTTGCTCCGATTTTCCTCCGCCGCCCTTTTACTCCGATGTTTACATCCTTCTCGGAAAAGGATGGGCTGATTTCCCGACAGCATCGCCCGCAGGCCCTGCAATCGATTGCGGCCCATACCCGATCGGTAATTTCATGAACCAGTCGATCCAAGGCCCGTTCCGACATCCGATCCTGACTCTTTAAAAAACCGCGAAACGCCCAATTTTCTTTTTCTTTGGACTTCGCCCTGATTTCCAGATCATCATATTTGAAGGTCATGGCATCGCTCCTTATGATGGATTCAGAGTACAATATACGAAAAGTCCGAACCATGCAAGAGGGGGAAAGGCTTTCCGAAAATGTTCCCAGCCATCAAATCCATCAGGTCTTTCTAAATGTTTTCCTGGGCTTCCGTGTCAGGCGGTAATCGGCAAGGATCGGAAGATTAGTTGAAAAAATCGGAAGATTATCGGAAGATTTCATGTACCTTTGTTCATTTCTTTCAAAACATACTTTACTCCCCGCCCCCGCCCGAGCCGCTCTATGATTTGCTTATCCGCAAGTCCGATCAAATCCCGGTTCGCCGTGTCATAGACCACTCCTAAATGTTTAACACACCACCCACTGGTAACCGAACCTTCTTTTAGGACTTGGGCCACGATCTTTTTTTGCCGCTTATTCAACTTGGCTTCGATGGCCGGTGGAATTAGCTCTGTTCCGGCAGATGGTGGTACGCGAAGACGACCCAGATTGTCGCCGGGACCGGAGAAGATGACCTGGAAATAGCCGGTTTCGGTAGCCAGCACCGGCAGGTCCAGCCCGTGGTTGAGCATGTGGTCCCGCATGCGACGAATCCCGCTACCCCGCTCTTCGATCCGATGGAAAAACGAAAGGCACTGCGCCAGGACCGGATTGCGGGAACAGGGTTTGTATTTTCCCCTGCGCAGCTTGTCGAGCGTAATCGGGGCTGGCGGTAGTCCGGGACTGGATACTACCACTCGATCCGTGAAGACTTCGACCATGATCTTTCGTCCGGCATCTTCGTACAGCCGATGGGCCACGGCATTGACCAGGGCCTCCCTCAATCCTTCCACCGGGTACTCGTCCAACCGAATCCGGTTCAATCTCACGACGCGCATGGGGTGCCGTGTGTTTCGGTCAATGAACGCAATCGCCCGATCGATGGCCAAGGGCATAGGTCCCCGGATGTCCTCTTGATCGTTGGGGTTTCCGTCGGCCTCCCGTCCGCGGTAGGCGTCCGCCAGTATCCGGGCTTGAGGAAACACGGCTGAGGGATCCTTGGCCAGGAGGACGACCCCGGCTGCGGTGGCGTAATGTTGACCCGTTGCCTGATCCCGCCAGACCAACCCCCGCAGGATCGCATCGGCAAGAATCTCGTCTTGCGTTATGGATGAGGGGTCCTTTTTCTCCGCTACGGCAATCAGCCGCCGGGCAACCGCGTGGTCCAAGTTTTCCCAACGAATGCGTTGAAGGAGTTGAGACTCGAAGGGGGATGTGGCTTCGATCGTCTGCTGGGCAATTTCGTTTTCATCGCTGGAAGGTGAAATTCCAAATATCTCTTTGAGAATCTTGACCAATGCAGCCCGGACTTCCGTCTGCAGTTCAATGACATTGCCGAACCGTTTGTATTTAAACCCATCTTTATCGAGTTCTTGGAGGAACTTTTCCGTACCCGGCTCACGAGGAATCTGACGTTGACCTTTGACGAAGGCCAAGACCGGTAATTTCCGAGCCTTGGCCCGCCGGTACTCCTTATGGGTAATGGAAAGACCTTGGACGGACGAACCATACTCTTGCCAGATCATCAATAGGTATATTTGACACCCGTCCAAAACCTTCAGGCAACCGGCGGCCACCTGATCCGGGGAAGCCGGTTCGTATTCATAAAGGATGGGCGTACAATGAGCTGAAAGGAAGGTATCCGTCTGGATCAGGTTCTGCACGATCACCCGCTCATTCTCCAGTTCTTTCTGCACAGAACTGACAAATACACCCAATCTATTCATCGTTGGCCATTCCTTCCGATTGTTCATAAACAACTACCGACCAATATATTCTCTCCGTCTTGGGGATGCAATCGGAATGCCACCACGCTCATTACCCAGAATCTACATCGCCATCATCCGATCCATTACGTTCATGTCTTTTTACAATTTGACACAGAACGGGGTAACTTCTTGGCCAGTCTGTTTTGACCTTTTTTATGGAGGCCTTCATCGATTATCATTTTATCTAAGATGACTTTTATTGCTTGCAGTTGATCTAATGATAAATCAGCCAGCATCCGAACCACGGTTTTGATTGTCCCTGGTTCTGCAGGTGTACCAGGAAGTGTACCATCTTTCATAAGTCCTTTATTTGCTTGATTTGCTTCTGACTCTGGATCAGAAGGTTCAAGGTTCGATTCCTTGCAGCCCAGATAAAAAGTCCCGGAAAGGAGTATCAGATGTTTTTACTGCGTTCAAAAGATGCATTCGACAAATGGTACCTTCGTTTGATAGCTTTTTACTGGGCGATTTGTAGCCTTTGGGGATTGGAGTATTATCTTAAACAGGACATTTCTCCCACCGGGGCATTTATTCCGTGGCAGTTTCATTTACTTTGCCTAATGGGTGCAGTGTCGGGATTTGCTTATTTTGTTAAACCGAAATTAGGATACGTCGGTCTTCTTTTATCGACAGGGATTCTTCTTTTTTTGCAAAGAGAAACCAGCGATTCTAAAGCTCTCACTTTTCACGTCGTTGTTTTGATGTTTCTGCTGGTTCCCCTCGTCGCGAGTATTTGCCAAACTACCCGATTGAGGCATGGTTGAAAATCAACCATCCAATGGTTGATTTTCAACCATTAACTTTGGAAAGTTTGTTTCCCCAAAAAAATCGCCCGATCTTGTGGATCGGGCGAAAAAATATATCTCACATTAAAAAAACGTAGGAAGCTAGCTGCTTGCTTTGATGGGGACAGCTTGGGCGGTGGGTACTACGTCCACCTTTCTGCCGCGGAAACGCACCACGCCTTCGCACAGCGCGAATAATGTATCGTCCCGTCCACGGGAAACATTCAGACCCGCCATAAACGGCGTTCCGCACTGCCGAACGATAATCGATCCTGACTTGGCCACCTGACCGCCGTAAACTTTTACTCCGCGATACTGCGGATTGCTGTCGCGACCGTTCTTGGATGATCCTTGTCCCTTTTTATGCGCCATAACATACGCTCCTTATAATCAAGTTTATTGGAACAAATCATTTTACCTAAATGCTTTATCTGTGTCAATATGAAGATAATAAAATCCAAAAATTTGTCAAGAACTTCTCTTTGCCAATGGAATCCGAACCGTTTATTTGATAGAATGCGTCGTTTGAATGATTTTCACATCCCACGGATGGAATACCAGGGATCAGAGGATGATAGATGGTTGAAGAGATAGCTGCACAAATACAGGATCAGCTCCTCGAAGAGGAGATGAAGGAATCATATTTAACGTACGCGATGAGCGTAATCATGTCGCGCGCGCTCCCGGATGCCCGTGACGGTCTGAAGCCCTCGCAACGGCGCATCCTGGTGGCCATGCGCGACCTTAATTTGGGTCCGCGATCCAAGACGACCAAGTGCGCCGGTATCGTCGGTGAGACGATGAAAAAATATCACCCGCATGGTGATAGCGCGATCTATCCGACGCTGGTCCGCATGGCCCAGGGGTTTAACCTGCGTTACCCGCTTATCGACGGTCAGGGAAACTTTGGAAGCATCGACGGTGATCCGGCGGCTGCCATGCGGTACACCGAGGCCAGAATGACGGCACCGGCCATGGAATTGATGGACGACCTCCAATACGACACGGTGGACCACCAGCCGAACTACGACGAAACAATCACAGAACCGACGGTTCTACCGGGCAAGTTTCCCAATCTGCTCGTTAATGGCTCAACCGGGATCGCAGTCGGAATGGCCACCAATATCGTGCCCCACAACTTAAACGAAATTTGCGATGGTTTGATCAAGCTGATCGACAAACCCGATACCACGATTGGCGAATTGTGCGAAATTATCCCTGGACCGGATTTTCCCACGGGTGGGATCATCTGCGGCCGGGCTGGTATTCTTCAGGGTTATCACACCGGCAAGGGAAACGTCATCGTCCGGGGTAAGATCCATACCGAGCAAGCCCGGGGCGGAAAGACGCTGATCGTGGTCGATGAAATTCCGTACCAGATTCTTAAGACCACCATCGTCGAGCGGATCGCCGATTGCGTCAAACAGGGAACGATCCCCGATATCTCCGATGTCCGCGACGAATCCGACCGCAAGGGAATGCGCCTGGTGGTGGAGCTCAAACGCGACGGAAACGCCGACCTGGTAATCAATCAGCTTTATCGGTTTACCCCTCTGCAGGACACAATCCCAATCATCAATATCGCCCTGATCAACCGTCAGCCGAGAACGCTGAACATTCGGGAAATGCTCCAGGCCTATTTGGGTCATCGCCGTGAAGTGATCCGGCGCCGAACGCAATTTTTGCTGAAAAAAGCCCGACAGCGAGCACATATTGTGGAAGGATTACTCCTGGCGGTAGCGGATATCGATGAAATTATCCATCTGATTCGTTCAAGTCCCGATCCGCAGACAGCCAAGCAGCGTTTGATGACCAAAGCGCTTCGACTTACGGAAACGGCCACCCTGGAAAAACTTTTGCCGGAAAGATTCATCAAAGAAAAATCCACGACCGACCAATTCCTGACCGAACCCCAGGCCGACGCCATCCTGTCCATGCAGTTGCAGCGGCTGACCGGTCTGGAATTTGAAAAACTCGCCGATGAATACAAAAAACTCATCGAGCAGATCGAAGGCTATGAAGCCATCCTCCGCGACGAACAACTGGTCTCGGACATCATTCGCGAAGACCTTTACGAATTGAAGGAAAAATACGGGGACAAACGCAGAACGCAAATCAGCGAGGATGAAGCCCAGGCCTTCAATATCGAAGACCTGATCGCCGAGGAAGAAGTGGCTGTCACCATCAGCCACGAAGGTTACATCAAGCGTGTTCCCATTTCGGTCTATCGCACGCAAGGCCGAGGCGGGCGGGGCGTCAAAGCCACCGAAAATAAAGAAGGCGACTGGCTTGAGCATCTCTTTATCGCCAGTACGCACGATTATCTGCTGTTTTTCACCTCTCGCGGTCGGGTCAATTGGCTTAGAGTCTACGACCTGCCGTCCATGTCCCGCACCAGCAAAGGCAGGGCGATGATCAACCTGCTGAAACTTTCTGCCGATGAAAAAATCACTTCCGTCCTCGCGGTCAAGGAATTCGCCGACCGATTCATCATTATGGCCACCAAGGCGGGGGTGATTAAAAAGACGGCCATCGACGCCTTCTCCCATCCCCGGGCCGGAGGGATCATCGGTATTTCCCTGGACCCGAACGATACCCTGATCGGGGTTCAACTGACCACCGGAGATAACGATATCGTCCTGGCGACCTCCGACGGCATGAGCATCCGCTTCCACGAGCAGGATGTCCGGGCCATGGGCCGAAGCGCACGCGGAGTCAAAGGAATCAATCTGCGAAAAGGCGACACGGTGGTCGATATGGCCATCCTCGATCCGACAGGTGACATCCTCACCGTTTGCGAGTTTGGATACGGAAAGCGCACGCCGGTGGAAGAATACCGCAAACAAAGCCGCGGCGGCATTGGGGTGATCAATATCAAAACCAGTGATCGCAACGGCCGAGTCGTCGCCGTCAAAACGGTCCGCGACGAAGATGAACTAATGTTGATCTCCATGAAAGGAATCGTGATCCGCTTTCCGCTCAAGGGCATCCGGCCTATCGGCCGCAACACCCAGGGCGTGCGGATGATCAAACTCGACGAAGGCGATACTCTCGTCGCCGTCGCCCGCGTTGTGCCCGATGAAGAAAATATTACCAACGGCTCAAATGGCTCCAACACCGCGCAAACCGAATCCTCTTCCGAATAAAAAACAGGGAAGAACCTTGCGTTCGGTACCCGTTCAGGCACTGTCATTGCGAGGAGCGCAGCGACGAAGCAATTTGGTTTTTTTGACAAAGGTACGAGATTGCCGCGCCCGCTGCGCGGTCTCGCAATGACAATTTTCAATGTGGACTGAACGGTTACTGTGTTCGCCCCTGCCCTAAACGCTTACCAAATTATCCCCGCTATTGAGTATTTTTCTGATTTATTAAAGCCACTTTCTATATGATAGGAAATACTTATTAAAGTTTTCCTAATCAAATGGCCGATAATGATGGTAGAGCAATCGGATAGATTTACAAATCTTCGGGGTCGAAAGAGAAATAGAAAAATTGGTGGAATAGTCACTCCTTCGTATCGCACTTTAGTTTATATAAAATAAAAATACTTAACTCCTGTTTTTTTGACGCGTATGGAGGATATTAAAATGAATACGACAGTTCTCGTGGCGGGCGAGCACAGAATCATCCGGGATGGATTGAGATCTCTTCTGAAAAATGAACCGGACATGGAAGTCGTCGCCGAAGCCGAAGGTGCCGATAACACCATTCTACTCACCAAGCAATATTCCCCGGATATTGCCATTATCGAGATCGGACAAACCAGGTCGGATGGGATCGAAACCACTCGTCAGATTAGCTCACAAGTCCCCGGCACCAAAGTATTGGCATTATCGATGTCTTCCAATAACGGTGATTCGTTAAGAGACATGCTCCGGGCCGGGGCGAGAGGATATGTCACAAAAGATTGCGGTGGGGATGAACTTATCGTTGCCATGCATCATCTCATTGAAGGCAAAACCTACTTTAGCGCCACGGTGGTTGACGCGGTATTTAATACTTATGTCAATCATATTCAGCAAGATAAAAAAAACCAGGAGGTTGCTCTTTCGGACAGAGAGAGCGAAGTGATACGCCTCCTGACAGGAGGCCATTCCACGAAGCAAATCGCCTTGCAGCTTCAAATCAGCGATAAAACGATTGATGCCTGCCGACGGCACATCATGGATAAATTGGGGATGCACAGTATCCCCGAACTCACCAAATATGCGATCCGCGAAGGACTGACCTCTGTCGAAGATTAAGCCGTTTTAATGACTAAATGTCCTAATGTTTAACGGCGAATCCTCCGAGCGCCTTTTTAGACATTATGATTTAGGATTTCGCCATTACCGCTAAGGAATCTCCTCATTCTCCTACAGGATTATGCTCTCACAAAAAAGAAATATACTCATACGGTTTCGTGCAAAGGTTGTCGATTTACACGGTAGATGAACAAGAAATTAAAAAATCAAATGACGCGAGGATACTTGGGGCGGGTGTCCCCCGGATTTGATTTTCGACCGGAAAAGTCGTCTTCGACGATTGAGCTTCCGGCGGGGGGCTTGCTCTGATTTTTGCGTCATACCGAGAGTATACGCACATATAGATTTATGATGTTTGTGGTAAAGCGTGCTCGGCTCGGCTTTCCGGTGGGGTAGAAGCTAAACAAAATTCTCCGAAAAAGAACTGTGTAAAAAGTCAAGGTATGTAATGGCAACAATTCTGAAAACATGGGCAGATCGGTCCTCTCGTAGTTTGTACGGAGAGTATCTGGACATGCTGCTCTCCTGGCTGGAATTTCGTCTGCCGTCTTTGCATGGCCGGGCCGACCGGATTGAAACCGCCTGCAAGAGCATGGGCGCCGCTTTGAATATGACGGATAATCAGCTCTTTTGCCTCTCTCTGGCGGCTCGTTTCCATGATATCGGTTTGCTGATCCTGCCGGATTCCCTGCTCAATAAAACAGGTCCGATGAACCCGGCCGACCAAACCCTTTTCAGTCAACACGCGGCCCTTGGTGGGAGAATGGTGGCCAAATTCTTTCCCGATTTTCCCGATGCCATCGAAGGCATTTGGTTTCATCATGAACGTCCCGACGGCAAGGGGCCGTATCGATTGAAATACGGCGAGATACCAATGATCGCCTCCATTATCGCGGTGGTCGATGCCGTGGAATCCCTGGCCAATTCCCGTCCGTACGGTAAAACCCGAAAATTGAATGAAATTGTCGAAGAAATACATTCCCTGGTGGGAATCCAATTTGATAAGTCGGTGGTTGATGCCCTTAAAGAATGTGATTTTGAAGTGTATATGGCGGTGGTTTCAAATTCCCAGGAAACTCCCGATTCAACGCCGAACCCCAAGATTGAAAACATCGACACAAATAAAGCTTTGACCTCCCTTCAAGTGACGGGTGGCAAGTCTGTTAGCGGCTTGTCACCCGTTATTACTAAAGGGGAACTTCATAAACTGATTCGTGACGGACTGGACCTTAAACCTCTGGCTCCGACCGTTTGCAATGTGATGGCCACGACCCAGAGTCCGAATTGCTCCGCCGAGGATGTCGCAAAACAAATCTCACTCGACCAGGCACTGTCCATTCGCCTTCTCAAACTGGCCAATAGTTCCGCCTATTGGCGAGGAAAACGGGTGGACAATATCAAATCCGCCGTCAGCCGAATCGGAACACAAAATATACGGAGCCTGGTGATGGCTTTGGGGGTCCTCAATCATTACGAAGGACCCGAAGGCAAGCCCGTGGATGTCCGATTCTTCTGGGAACACTCGATCGGATGCGGACTGATCGCCTCCGCCATTGGGAAAGCATGCAATTCCGAACACACCGACGAATTTTTCCTCTGGGGCCTCATCCATGACGTGGGACGTTTGATTCTCCTCGACCATGTTCCACATCATTACGTCAAAATATGGGATATCATTGATGAATTCGATATACCACCCGAATTGGCCGAGCAAAAAATTCTCACTATCGATCATTGTGAAATCCTTCAACTGGCCATGCAGCACTGGCGATTTGGCAGGGAATTTATCGCTCCGGTCGTCAACCACCACCGGTCCGCATCCTATATCAAAAGCTATATCCCCGACTGTGCCCACAGCGCAGCCGTGATTGCCTTGTCCAATCGTCTCTGCCAGGCTATTCTCCTCGGATGCAGTGGAAACGATTTTCTATACCCACTTGACGACCTGGTCGAGCTAACAAAAATACCGACTGATCTGCTCAACCAAATCGCCTTGAGCGTTCCTGATGAAACCAATGCCTTGAAATACATCATGCTCGCTCGCTCCGATTCCGAAATCTGGCCCGATTTCAGCCAGGACGTCAAAAATAAACTGGAACATGATTTTCGCCCCCTGTGCGTCAGCCTTCAACCTCAGCAGGACACCTACCGTATTTTTTGCAACAGCATCGCCTCTTCACCGGATGATGGCCCTGCCAACTTGGGGGTTATTTATCTTCGCGACCCGAAAGACTGGACCAGTTTGACGAACGCGTTTGAAGCACAGGAAAAGAACCTCAATGTCAGTAATCTTCCGGTGATTGTCGTCTACGACAAAACAAAAATCACCAGCAGCGACCCCTGGCTTCAAACCCGACGCCATGCGATCCTGAAAACACCCGTCCGTATCCCGAATTTCATCAATAACATAAATCAACTTATCATAAAAAGATAAGAGAAGTGTAACCGTTCAGACCCCGGTATTCTCCCGTCATTATTTTCTCTCCTTTGTCATCGTCCGGCTTGACCGGACGATCCAGTCCTCTTTTTTCCTGCTCGGAAGAACAGCCTTGGATCATCCGGTCAAGCCGGATGATGACAATGAGGGATGGCCTGAACAGTTACAGAGAAGTTGAGATTAGCTTCCAACTTATACGAAAATTGATTAACAAATGCGCTCGGAGACAAATATTCATTGAATAACTATTTTTTCCACGACGATCTTTTCCATTTTCTTCGAATCGACTGTTACGCCCAGCCCCGGTTTATCCGAAAGGTAGATCATTCCGTCTTTTTGGAGATACGGATCCTCGACGATGCAAGTTCCATGATAGATTCGCCCTCCGACTTCCTCGCAGGGATATCCATCGTCCAAAATGACACCGGCCAGGCTTTGGTAGGCGGCGTCGCTGATTCCGATAAAACCGTCCGAGCCGACAATGCACGGGATTCCCGCTCCCCGGGCCACTGCCACCTTTTCCAGTGCCTTGAACAACCCCCCCTGAACGCTCGTATGCAGGTTGATGATATCGGCGGCCTCGTGTTTGACTATTTCAAAAACGCTCTCCAGGCTCCTCGCCCGTGCGTCGATCATGAGTTTGACTCCGGTTTTGGCCTCTCGAAGCTCTTTATACCTTTCCAGCCCAATATTCATATCGACAGGGTCTTCAATCACGCTGACCCTTAATTTTTTCATTTCCCGGATCATCTTCGCGGCCTGGTCAAAATCGGAATACCCGCAATTAAAATCAACATAAAGGACGCAGGTTGGATTGGCTTTGCGAATGGCCTCCATAATGGCCACATCACGGTCCGGTTCGCAGCTTACTTTTACCTTAAAATAACGATAATCCCATTTTCGGACTTTTTCCGCCATATCCTCCGGCGTGCCCAGATGGATCACGGGCATACCCGGAACGCAGTCTCGTTTTTTTCCGCCCAACAGGGTATGAACGGGAAGCCCCGACATTTTGCCCACCAGGTCGAGCACCGCGATCTCCAGGCACTCGCGTATCGGGGCAGGAGCGTCGGGTCCATTGGGCAAAACGGCATTTAGTCGCATCGCGTCTTTTCCCAATAACCCCGCGGCATACTCCTGAAGCTGGGAAAATGAATTCTGTCCGAAAAAATTGAGGTATTCACCCCACCCCCCCGCCTCGGCGGCCTGAACGCAGGCCAAAAGAACCGTATCTTTTTCCCGCTTGCCGAACCAGTAATTGAAATTCACCTCGACTTCGCAGCGGTAAAGCTCAATCCGATTGATGGTCATGGATTTCATTCGACTGATTATTCCTTTCCCAATAAAAGTGTTCCGAATTTTTTCGGCTGGTGATAAAAGCCCGAATTGTCAGCTGTATTATTATAGATGGATCGCGCAACCTGGTTTAGCTTGGCCCAACTGCTTTTGTTCCTGACATAGCTATCGCTTTCGGTGTAAAAACTCCGACAAATATTCAATGCCCAGCGATTGGAGGTCCGGTCGAGGGGTATCTGTGAAAACGGGATTCCCACCTCGATACTCCAGAAATCAGTGCCTTTTTTCACCGCGACCTCAATTTTTGGATTCCAGGTTCCCGCGCCTTTGTCCTGCTTTTGGGCGAGGTAAAGGCCGAGAGGATTGATCATCAGGTTGACATAATTCTCCTTCGCTTTGGGATCGCCCAGGAATATTTCCACACAATCATCTTGCCACTGGTTATTTTTATGTTCCTTCAAACCAACGAGATATTCCATATCCGGATCTTCACATCGAATGCCAAAGTACAACGTGGTATCCGTACATACGATGGAGGCAATGGTTTGCTTTTGGGCCGGTTCCAGGCTGGAGACCTCCCAGAAATTCGTTATTTTCGCAGCCTTTTTCCAGACGTCCTCATTCAAATCCCCGTCGAGTTTGGGCGGCGTCTGAATTTTTGTGCACTTGGCGACACCTGTTATTCCCGGCGGAGCGGGCTGGCTGGCAGGCGAGTTTTTTTGCCCCAGGATCAGCGTTCCGAAGAGTTCCGGTTTCAGGTAGCTTTTCGAACCTAAACCCAAGTCGGCCCAGGAACTATTTATTCCCACATAATCCTCCTCACCGACATAGTAATTTCGGCAAAGATTCATTTTCCACGCACTTCCCGGTTTGTGTTCCAGGGGAATTTGATCCAGGGGAATCGCCAGTTCCAGACTCCAAGAGGAATCCGACTTGGATGTTTTGACCTGAAGGCCGCGAGGATTCCATTCTTTCCTCACATTTCCTACCCATTTTAGTTCCGTCGTGACTCCCGCCGGGTTGACGATCAACTGATACCAGGCTCCTCCCTGATCCATTCCCAAAAACAGTTCTATAGAATCATCCAGATTAACGTCTGAATTGTGTTTGGTATGGGCTGCCACCAGGTACTCCATTTCCGGATCCTGGCACACCACTCCGACATAAAGATTCTTATCGTCATAGGCGAACATGGCAATCGTCTGTTCGTCCGCCGGTTCGTTTTTGCCGAGGGAGTAAAAGGCCTTTGCCTGCTGGGCTTGTGCCCATACCAGGTCCGACAATTTTCCATCCAGGACCGGTGGTTTGTCGGCTCGAACCGCCTGGACCATCGCCGGCCCCTTGCTTTTGAGATCGGAAGAAAATTTCGGAACAAAGGGACTCCCAGCCAGACACGCCACCGTTCCGACAAGACTGAAACAGGTTATGAGGATAACGCGATGTGTCATGATTATTCCTCCTTGATCGCAATGGTCTTAAAAAATGTGTTATTCACCCAGCCTGGGTTGGTAATCGTCAGGCTTATCTCATTTTCACCCTTCAAAACCAGATCAGTAATGTCAAAGACATACGTGAAGGGGTTTTCTCCCACAGGACGATAGATCAGATGACTTCGCCGCGTGGGTACGCTAAAATTTGAATAGGCATAAAGAGTCCAGCTTTTCTTCTGCGGGCTGTAATAGTCGCCTAAAAGCCCGCTGCCAATGTGATACCTATTGGACTTTCCCACCAGGTTTCCTTTTCCCCGAAGGGTGGTAAAATCCAGCTCTTTTCCGTTCAGGCCCACCTTTAAAATTGACAGGCTGCCATTCCCTTGCGGATTCCCATTTCCGCCCAGCCGGGCTTCAATTCCCAGATAGACTCGCTTGCCCTTCGTTCCGTCCGGATAGGAAAACTTTAATTTTGAAAATTTATTCTCGGAATTGGGCGTTTCCGCGGAAACGAAGTTGTGGACGGTCGAAAATTTCTCCCAGGCCGGGGGAAAATTCGATTTGCTGAAATCACCCATAAACTCCGCCACCGTCGGCTGTCGGCCCACGGCATAGATCAATTTTTCTTTCGGTCCAACATGGAAAATCTTGACCCGTAGTTCCGTGGTCAACCCGGTACGGAACTTTCCTTCGTCCAATTTACACACTTCATCATCCAGATAATTTCTGGCATAGGTTTCCCCTGACAGCCCCAATCGGGCGCAGTCGAGTTCCACACCAAGGTCCACATCATTTTTTCGCAGATTGCTCAGAACCACCAGGACTTCGTTGCCTTTCTTATAAACGTTCGCCGCCACGTCCGGAGAACCAACTTTAATCTTATCCTTATTTTTCCAGTAAGGGAAAAATTCCGCCTGAGAGGTCCCAAACGCGGTCATAACGTCATACAACCTTCCGATACGGTCGAAAAAGAGAAGCGACGGCTCCATATTCACTTCCGTGCCGTGCAGGATGCCAAAGGCCAACGCCTTTTCATTGTCGAAATAACCGGGCATCCCCTGGTTTGACGTCATGACATGAAGGTTGCAGGGAATTCCCCACGGCTGGCCCATGAACTCGGCCCGGAACTTTTCCAGCGGCAGTTCGAAGATCGCCGGTTTACTGACATATTGTTCCCCGTCCAGCACCTCATCCGCGAAGGTGTGAGTGGGCATGATCGGCATGGCGGACATGTGAAATTGTATCCTGAAATTCGGTTTTTTCTTTTTGAGAAGGTAAAGCCGCTTCATGAATTCACGATTGGCTCGAATGGGAATGGTCGGTTTGAATTGACCGTTGCGGTCCGTGTATCCGCAGCCCAGATATGGATTCCAGCAAGGATTCGGGTCGGAACAGTCCAGATAAACTCCCTGACAGCCCAGCCGGTCCATGACCTGCTCCACCTGCCACAGAAAATAGTCCTGCCAAGTTCCTGAAGCGGAAGTCACCGTATAAAAATCCGGATAAACGTCATACAGTGGTTTTAACGGTTTGGGATTCCACCGCCCGTCCGGCATCGAAATCCATTCATCGCCGTACCGCAGTAAACCCTCATTCTGGATATTTACATTTTCCAGGTTGAGATACGGCAAATTTTTGATGCCGTACTTTTCGCATTCGCTCACCGCTTTTTTCAAATCGGCAAATTTGTCTCCCGGATCCAGTTCCATGGATCGGTCGGACCAGTTGGAATAAGCAATGGTGCGAATCCGGTATCGGGCGTACAAGGCTTTGTCATAGCCGTAAATTCCCGTTCCGCTGTGAGAATCGGCGACACAATACCGGCCCGGATGATCCTCCGGTTTTTTCGGCCAGGGTTTGACGGGCGTAGCCTGCAAACCAAAGGAGAACTCCAGCTCCGACTGGTTTGGCGTATAAGGAATATTAACCAGGTTGACTCGAATCACGTTTCGATCTTTTCCGCTGATCAGTTGAATTGCGTTTTTTTGATCATAATTCCAGTTTTGCTGCGACTCTGTAAACCAGGTTATTCCCAGTTGGTCGCCGCAGACCGCAATATACGGCATGAAGCTAAACCGTTTGTTCAATTTCTCTTTAAAACCTCCGTATTGATACGCGTCCCATCCCACCCCGCCTAACCAATAGTATTGACTGCTTTCCTTTTTCAACGGAATTTCGACATATAAGTTATCGAGAGAGGCGCGCGGGTCTTTCAGGCGCAACTTAAAATCAAACCACATCATCCCATCAAACTCGACGTAACTTTCCCCCTCCAAATCCGCCACATTTCCTTCGCACGTCGTTCGATAACCGATTTTGTAATCCTTTTGATCGTTAAGCTCGAAGGTTCCCTTACCCCACTCGATGTCTTTTGCGCTGATGCGGCCTTTGAGGGTCATGGGCGAAGTCAACATCGGCGAACCCTGGCTGATAATCTGAGAAGGAAATGGAAGGCTTTCAAACAGGTAACTTCGTCCCCAACACGAGATTTCACGATCCGACGCCTTCATGGCCGTCCACGGGGATAAAACCTCATTGATCTGCCGCTGAGCCGCTGTTTTTAACCAAACCGGTTTTTTCAATTTCTCGAAGGGTTTACCGGCCTCAGCTATTTTTACTCCATCGGGACCGAAGGCTTCAATTTTCAGGTCATAGGTTCCGGGAGCAACGTCTTTGGCGTCGAGAACGATTTCCACCATCCCTTTGCCGGCATCAGGGGCCGTTAAACTGCTGAGGGGTTTACCCTTACCCTCTTTGACCAAACTGGCCTTATAGGTTGCTTCTTTGTTAAGGTCCGGATTGTATAATCTGACTGCGATCTGGTCCCGTTCCCATAAATTTAAAAACTCCAGAGTATTGACCGGCTGAGAATGCTTTTTAAATTTGATATAGTCAATAATGACGACGTCGCCCTTTTCCACTTTAGGAGCGCCTTCCGCTTGGTAGGTCGTAACCCCCAGCCGTAATTGTATGGTCGTATTCCGCCAATTTCCGGCCTTGCTCAAGTCCACGACGTAATTACGGTAATATCGGTCTCCGGTCAATTGAAACATCTTGTTATGCCCGACCCACGTATTGTCCGAGTCGTTGAACCAGTACAGGTCAAACATGTAATTCTTGTTCGTTTTGATTCTCGCCTCAAAAATCGGATACTCACCGGCCGAAAAGGCTTTTATGGGCGGAGAAACAAAATAAAGACCGCCGCTTTCGTTGTCGCTCTGGACCGTGCAGATCAATTCCCCGTTTTGGACGACTCCTGAAAAATTATGATTAGTTTTCCCCCACTCCGCATAGAGGGCGGGATTGTCGAAATCAAAGACTATCTCAGTGTTGTCGCTCGAGGCCGTTGCCGCGAAGGTGAAGGACGGCTTGGAAACAAAAACAAGAATTAGCACGGTGTAGTAAGCGAGTCTTCGGATCATTTTATGGTTCCTTTTTTTATATTAGGTTCACTTGGCTGGGATGTGTGATCTACGGATCACCTATTTGGTCCATGCCGGTAAGAACGATGCTCAGGTCCGCGGAGGTCACTTCGCCATTTCCGTCCAAGTCGGCGTCGGGATTGCCGGGGAGGGTGTCCATGGCCGATAGAACGATCGACAGATCGCTCGAAGTGATTTCGTTATCGTTATCGCAGTCGCCGTTCACCACGGAGATCACACCCAGAGGGAATGGATTGGCCGTTATGTCCACCGTGGAGAGGACCTTCTGTAGGCAATGGTCAGCTTTAACGGCGATATTATAGGTCCCCAAAGTGACGTTATCGAGGGTAAAGGTCCCATCGGCATTAAGGAATGTGTTCAAAACGGTAGAGCTACCGGTCGGGACCGGTCGAAACTCGAATTGGACACTCACTGCCGTTTTATCTCCTGTGTAGTCGTTGGGAGTCACCGTTCCCGATACGGTAACGGGCGGAGTAAGTCCCACGGCCAAAGTTTTGATAGATAACCCACTATCGTAGGAGGAATTGGCCGTCGTCAAGGTCAGGTAATTTCTGCCGATTATCGCCAGATCGGTAATATCGAAGACATAAGTCAGGGGATTTGATCCGATCGGTCGATAGAGCTGGTACCGCCGCTCCGTGGGTAGTGTAAAGCTTGGATAATAAAACACCGTCCATGCCTGGCTGGCACCGAACCATGTATTGGGCCCCACACCGCAATTCAGGCTAAAAGGCTGAGTCTTCCCCACCAGATTACCATGGCCGGGGGTTTCGCTGTATACCAAATTCTGACCGTTCAAGGTGAAACGCAGGATGGAAGCGGAACCGTCCCCTTCAGGATTGCCGTTTCCGGTTTCGCGAATCTCGATACCCAGAAAGATTCGTTGGGAAGGGTTGAGGCTGGCCAAGTCAAACCACAGGTTGGAAAACGCGGCGGGAGTGTAGGGTTGCTCGGTGGCGACAAAATTCTTCAGGGCCGAACAGGCCTGCCATTCGGTGGGGAAATTGGACACGCTGGTGTTGTCCCCCAGAAACTCCGCGACCGTGGGCTGCGGAGCGATTGAGTAGGTTAACTTGTCGATCGTTCCGAGGTGGAAGATTTTCACCCGGATATCAGTATTCAAGTAGGTCGAAAACGTCCCATTGGTAACGTGATACGTTGCGTTGTCCAGGTAATCCTTGGCATAGATATCCCCGCTCAAGCCCAACTGGCCCAGGTCGGGCTGCACCTGAACCGTCAAGGCATTCTCCCGCAGATTACTCAAGATTATCAGGGCCTCACCGGGCTTTTTGTAGACGTTGGCCGCGACGTCAGTGGAACTGACCGTTACCGGAGGATTCTTCCAGTAAGGAAACGCCTCGGCCTGACTGACCTGGAAGAGGCTCATCACGTCGTACAGTCGGCCCAAACGATCCAGAAACAACAGCGACGGCTCGAGATTGACTTCGGTCCCGTGCAAAATGCAAAAGGCCACGGCCCGTTCGTTATCGAAGTAGCCCGGGGCCCCCGCGTTTCGAGTAAAAACCCACAGATTTGATGGTATGCCCCACACCTTCCCCATGAACTCGGCACGGAACGAAGAGAGGGGTAATTGAAAACCACTGGGTTTGACCACGAACTGTTCACCGTCCATCGCTATATCCGCCAGGGAATGCGACGACATGACCGGGAACGTGGACATGTGGAACTCGATCCGAAAATTCGGGTGTGTTTTCTTCAGTGCATACAGCCGCTTCATCAACTCCCGGTTGGCCCGGATCGTGAGGGTCGGGCGGACAATCCCATTACGGTCCGTGTACCCACCACCCAGATACGGATTCCAGCAATTCCCCGGATCGGAGCAGTCCAGGTAAACCCCTTGCAAACCCACTTGATCGATCGCCTGATGGACCTTCCACACCAGGTAATCCTGCCAGGCCCCTGAGGCAGTCGACACCGGGTAAAAATCCGGAAAACCGTTATCGACGGACTGCACCGGTCGGGCCTGCCAATTTCCGTTCAGCATCACCATCCATTCATCCCCGTACTGGAGCAATCCTTCGTCCTGGATGTTGACGTTTTCCAGATTGGTGTAGGACAGGTCTTTAATCCCATGATTTTCGCAATCGGCAAGGGCATTTTGCAGAGCCAGCTTATCACCGCTGTCGGAGGGCATCAGGTCCATGACCCGGTCGCCCGTGTTCGAGGCGGCAATCGATTTGGCCCTATAGGCGGACATGATGTCCTTATCAAAGGAGTAAACACCATTCCCGCTCATCTCGTCGGTCACGCAGTAGCGCCCCGGATGGTCCTCCGGCTGGGCGGGATAAGGCTTCACGGGGGTGGCCTGAAGGCCGAACGAAAACTTGACGGTTTGGTTGTCAGAGGTAACGGGAACATTCACGAGGTGGACGCGGACGGTGTTGATGCTGGTCCCGGCAATCAATTGCGCGGCGGAGGAAGAATCAATACTCCAATTCTCCTTGGATTCGGTGAACCAGCAGAGTCCCCGCTCGTCGTCCGAAACGGTGATATACGGCATAAAGGGAAACGATTTACTGGTAAATAAATCGGCGGAGTAGGAATCCCAGCTGGTGCCGCCGTACCAGTAATACAGTGCGTTTGCTTTGTTGAGCGGGATATCCAGATACAGACTGCTGATCTGGGCGTTGGCGGAATGAAGATTGAGTTGAAAATCAAACCACATCATGCCGTCAAACTCGACATACCCGCTGCCGCTCAAGTCCGCCACGTTTCCGGTGCAGGAGGTTTGATAGGAAACCTTGTAATCCTGGATGTCGGTAAAAGCGAAGGTCCCACTATTCCACCCGATGCTCTGGTTATCGATTGTCCCCTGGAGAACAATGGGTGCCGCCAGCATATTCACCCCCTGGCTGTTGATCTGGGAGGGAAAGGGCAGGCTTTGGAAACTGTAGCTTCGTCCCCAGCATTGGATCTGACCGGTGGCCGTGGTCATCGGCGTCCACGGCGCCGGCACTTCATTGACTTGCCGTTCCACCGGGGTCTTAAGCCAGACAGGTGTGGTCAATTTGGGAAACGGTTTGCTCGCCGTGGCTTGTTGAGTGGTGTTATCGGCGGCAAAGGCTTTAAATTCCAGAGTATAATTTCCGGGGGTGACGCCTGCGGTGCTCAAGAGGGCTTCTGCCTTGCCGACGGTGGTCACCGCGCCGGTCACGCTTCGGACTTCGGACCCTCCGCTCGTCAAAAGCCGCATCCGATAGATAGAGTCAAGCGCGATCGAACTGTGATACAACCGCCCCGCCACCTGTTCCCGTTCCCATAAGTTTAAAAATTCCATTGTATTATTCGGTATTGTGGGCATCTTCAATTTCAAGAAATCCCAGCTAATATTATCGTCCACCTGGGGCGTGACGAGCGGCTGGGTGCCATATGTGGTGATACCGAATCGCAACTGCGTGATATTGTTATGCCAGCGACCGGTCTGCAACAGATTGGCCTGATAAGTGTGATACTGTCCGTCCGCGACCAGGGGAATCAGTGCCTGATGGCCCACCCAAGTTTGGTCAATGTCATCCATCCAGTAAAATTCAAATTGATAGTTCTTGTTGGATTTTACTCTCACTTGCATGTAAGGATACTGACTGGCGTCAAAGGGTTGAATTGGCGGAGTTACAAAATAGACGCCCCCGCTTTCATCACTATCAGTGACGGTCCCCACCAACGCCCCGTCGGCAAACGACGGCTGAAGTTTATGGTACCCATAGGTCGTCCAGCCCGGATATGCGGCCGGGTCATTAAAGTCATATAATAGGATTTCGTTCGTAGCCTGGGCATTGGAGCCGATTACCCAGGTCCAGCCGGAGATAACTATGAACCAAGCCAGAATATAATTTGTCCGATTCGACATCATTAACGCCTTTCTCCTGTATGGAAATGGGCTGTATTCTGTTTCTTCTCATTCACCAACGGGATCGAATCTATTCCACCAACGGCTATTGGTTATATTTAAGTCGAAAGCATCATCTTTGGATACGGATTCAACGTGACCATCGACGAGGAGAACCTGCACCCCGTTTTGCTGTCGGTGGAACATTCCCATATAAGGATAGGCGATTCCCCCCGACCCTAGCTCAAAAGGCGACCGGCTGACGCTATAGACATTTCCGAGAGCCAACCAACGTTCCGCGCTGTCGTAATTAAGAACGCACTGGCCAGGATTTAGTATCTGCCCCAGCTTGTAGGAATAATAAGTAAGACCTCCGCGTGATGGTGCAAAAAAACATATCTTGTAGTTCATCGAATAATTAAAGGCGGGAAGATAATAACCATTGTTGCACCGATAATTTTTATTGCTGGAGCATAAAAAGGTACTGGCGTTCGGACGAGCCAATTGCTTTCCCGTATAAAGCTTGTTGGGATCGCCCGCCTGGCCCACCGTGGTAATGTAATTTTTTAAATACAGGCAATCCATCCAGTTGTCGCCCCCGCCCGAGCCGTAAAAGGTCTGGTCATAATCTTCCAGATACATCTGCCAGGCAAGCCCGATCTGCTTAAGATTCATCCCGCATACGGCCTGCCGACCGGATTCCCGGGCCGTTCCCAGCGCCGGCAGCAGGATGGAAATGAGAACCGCGATAATCGCCACGACCACCAGGAGTTCGATCAGGGTAAAACCACGCAATTTTGGATTTTGGGTTTTAGATTTTTGATTGAAGAAATGCATAATCTTATCCTTTACAATAAATATACCCTTGTATTAAAATTCACTGAAAGCGACGGTCCACGATCAAGCGGACCGCCACATTTTTTAAAATGTGGGCGGAGCAAGCCCCGCCCACACACTCGAAAATCCAACATTCCTACGGCAGATTCACAAGCACGAACGCCAGGTCGGAACTGGTGACTTCGCCGTCGCTGTCGAAATCGGCAGCACCATTCCAGTTGCCGCTGGTGGCCGTGGCGTCCATGGCGGCCAGGACGGCGGCAAGGTCGGCTGTGGTTGCAACAAACGGGCTGCCCGCGACCAGTTTGTGGAGGCCGAACTGGTTGTAATTGGCCGACTTTCCGGTCTTCGTGTTTTCCGACTTCTGGCCGGTGTAGGCGGATCCGTTGTGACCCGTCACCACCGCGTCAACACCGATGATCTGGCCGAGGGCCAGCGGAGCGAGGACGCCTGGCAAACTGGTAAAGCCTCCCATGTAATTGTAGGAGGTCATCGCGGCCTCATAGTACAGCCACTCGCCGCTTTCACGGCCCTCCGCCTGGAAATCATATCCACTGGTGGGGATACCCATATTATTCCCGAGGTTCGACCACACCGTGTTGCGAGTGGTGTTGTCGATTCCAATCGTCAACTGCTGAGCCGCCTCGGAGTAGGCGAACGACTGATCACCGCTCACACCGGTGGTATGCAGGTACAGTTCCACCGCGTCCCGCGCATTCCAATCGGTGTAGTTGTCGGTGAAGAAGTGGGCGGTATCCCGCACTTTTACGGCAAAATAGACCTTACTCGGAGTCGCCGGGTCCCACTTCAATGCGAAGAACGCCTCGGCAATGTCCGACGGAGCGCCGTTATAGACGACATTCAGCGGGATCCATTCCGCCCCGGCCCAGTCCGCCAGATTGCCGTCCACATTAACCCCACTCATTTGAGGAATCGTCTGTGGATTATCCAGGGGAGGGGCCGTATAGGTCACACTCTGAATGCCGCTCACAGTTAAACCGGTCTTCCACGCACGGGCTTTCAAGGTCGTTCCGTCAATCACATTGACCGAGTTTCCGGAGATAATCACGGTCCCGTTGCTCTCAGTCGGCTCAGTGCCGTTGTCTGTATACCGAATCGTCACATTCGGAGTCGCGCAAGTAATCACAATCGGATTGAGAGTATTATAAATCAAGGGATTCGAAGGATCGAAATTTGGCGTCGCCACCTGTGTGACCACAACGCCCACCGCGAACTTGGACAAGGAATTGATCCCATTGGCGATGATGAGCTTATTGACCGTATCCACGCTGGTTGTAACATCGACCCAAGTCGCGCCGACCTTATGCCAAACCTTCAGATCGGCCTGATTTATCCCCTGGCCAGCCGCCAGGATGTCGTCGTACCGGAACGTCAAATTCACCGATCCGGACCCGAAGTTGAAGAGAACCCCGGGGCTGAAATTCCAGACCCCGATAAAGTTAAACGCCTCGGTATCACCCACGTCGGACCGGTTGGCGGCCAGAAGAGACCCTGTTACATTGTCCCCCGTCGTCACACTATTAAATGACATCAGGACACTGTTTGTTAGATCAATGTTGTAACCTTCTTCGGGGTCCTCTCCCCATACATACTGGTTACTTCCGGAAGCCACCACGACCGGGGGCAAAATCAACTTGCCCCTATTACGGGCATAGAAGCCGGAGGTCCCATTGTCGGTGGGGTTGTGTACGTGCTTAAGTATCTGGGCGAATGTGGACATGTCCAGAGTCTTGTCGGTCGTGGACCCGGCCCCGCCGTCGGCGATGACCCGGCCGCCGTTTAGCTCCAGCAACCCGCTTAACGCGACCACACCGTTGCCCTGGAACACATCCATCGCATTGACTGCCCCCCCTCCGATCCCAAGCTTGTGGGCTTGAGGGAGCTCAGGGGGGGGTGGATCCGCCCGATTGACCAGAGTTCCATTGTTGGGCTCCCCATTGGTGCCCAAATTCAAATTGAAAATTGCAGTTTGGTTGGGTGCGTTCCAATAGCCAATCCAAACGTAGCCACCCACATTCATCGTTCCGCTCGTCATGTTGACCGTCGAGTTCGTATTGTCATTCATGGACATCGTGAAGGTGCTGAATTCAAAGGTACCACCCTGCGCCGGCGGAGGAACAATGTTCAGGTTGTCGAACGAATGGGCATTCAGAGGAGGAGTCCCTTGGGAACTTTGATGTCCTAAACTAACCGCATCAAACCCAGACGTTTTCCCGTTGTACGCGGTGGAGACTAAGGCATCATCGATGTAAAAAAGCACCGTGCCCGTAGCAGGCCACGCGATCTTGAACGTATGAGCGCCGGTACTTCTCGCCACCGTGGTATCTCGATAACCGTTCCCATACCCGGTGAAATTATAAGTTCGAATTCGATAGTTCGTGGAGTTCAATGGATCGATGGCCATCGCCGCAAATTGGTATGGACTGCCATCATTGCTTATCAGCAGAAACTCCGCTACGTCTCCGCCGCCCGCATCATAAATCTGGATACTGGCGATACCGGGTTCATTTGCACCAAAATCCTTCGTAT
>Ga0265292_1001287_pt1 | contig 23009 bp, 3 predicted proteins | sample Munlanlewell296A_FD_189080 | JGI IMG/M metagenome (GOLD analysis project Ga0265292, IMG submission 189080) | Leachate microbial communities from a municipal landfill in Southern Ontario, Canada - Leachate well 296A | ecosystem: Engineered > Solid waste > Landfill > Unclassified | place: Canada... | reverse complement strand
CGTCCTCGTCCGTCGAGTAGAACCTCGGGCAGGACGGGTAGCCGCCGATGTACGAGCCGGCCTGTCCCGGCATGAAGTTGTGGCAGTTGTAACACCAGTTCAGGTCGGCCGGGTTGTCGCCGCGGGGCTTTGTTAACATCATGTATCGACCGCTCGGCGCGCCGTGAATCGGGGTGATTTTACAGCTGGCGCAGCCGACCTCGTCCAGCGCGATGGGCCGGTGCCACTGGCAGTTCTTCCAGTGTTTAGCCCGCGACGGATGGCCTTTGCCCGGTCCGAAATATTTGATGTCGTGGCAGACGTAGCAAACTATGTTATCCGTCCGCACATACCAGGTCATATTATATGTCCGCTTGGTGTATCCCGGCAGGCCGGGCGCGCCGCCACTATAGATGATCGATCCCAGATAATAACCTGTCCTGGTGATTATCGGTTCTTCTGTCGGAGCGCGGCGCTTCAGGATGTACTTTTCATTGCTGCCGTGCGGCCCCTTGACCGTGGTCGAGTCGCTGGCGTGGCAGTCGGTGCACTTGATGCGGGAGTCGGCGCTATAGCCCGGCATGAAGGTTTCGTTGAATGTTCGGCCCTCGGCCCAGGCCAGCGTCTGGTTACCGCTCGTCTTCCCGTGCGCCAGAACCGGATGGAAACCGGCGTTGTTCGGATTGAACTCCATGGCGATATCCGTCTCCGCAACGGTTATGTGCGTCGGGTCTGGCGATTGGTCGTTAGGCACATAGCTTCTGGTCGTCCAGTCAAAGGTCAGATCCCGCCCATATGTCGTCTTGTAGCCGGCGAAATTGAACGCGTATGAGCTATGGCATTTGAAACAGAGCTCGTACTCCTTGACGACCGAGGAAACGAAGGCGTAGGGCGGCGCCTCTCCGGCCGGCACAACCGGTGTTCCGGCTTTGTTCCAGTAAAGGGGCTTGACCCCGCTCACGTTGGCCTGGGTGCCGGCGCCGAAGTACGAACCGAGAGGCGAGGGCGCTCTTGTCGCCGAGTGAGGATCGTGGCAATCGTTGCAGTTGGCGTGGCGGCGGTCGATGTTGCCCTGAAAACCGAGGCTCGGATTATACTTGTAGCTTTCCGTATCGGAGTGCTTGCCCGCCGGCGCGAAATGAGAAAACGTCTTCTGGTAGTCGGTATAGATGTTCTGGTATTCGATGCCCAAGACCGACGAAGAGAAGATTAAAGACAGAACGATCGCCGCCGCCCCGGCGGTGACTATCCAAGCCAGTCTCTTCTTGCGGATATCGCTCGTCATTGTCCCTCCTCGCCCATTATTATATCAATCCCACACCCTTGGCTCCTGTTACTTCTCGACTCTCCCTCGACAAGCTCGGGATCGCTCGAAGAAGATTATTAGCTGCCCTCCGCTCTCTGCTCTGCGCTACTTCGTCACCGACCCGTCGTGGCAGTGCAAGCAAGCGCCCTTGTGGACGGTCCCGTTCGCTTCGGTATAGTCTTCCGGCTGGTGGACCAGCCGGTCGTTGTCGCTGGCGTGCGGATGGTGGCACGTCGTGCAAGTTATCTTAGTGCTGGCTTCCTGCGAATCGCGGATATAAGGCGCCAGGTCGTCGTGACACGTGCTGGCGCAGTTTCTCTTGCCCTTGAGCGGGTCATAAGGCGCCAGATACAGGTAGTGACCGACGCGCGGCACGGTGAACCGGAAGGCGTCGATATCGACGCGGTAGCCGCCGCTTAGCGGATTCTTGTCGCCTACGACGATAACGCGAATCGTATGGTTAAGCGTCGGGTCTAAGCCGGACCTGGTGTAGACGGCTTGCGTCCAGAGATCGGCCGCACTGTAGAGGTCGAAACCTGACTTGTTGTTGCCGACGTCGCCGGACAGCGCAATCTCGCCGTCCGTTATGGGCACGTTATCAATCAGGATTCTGGCGTAACCGTAGCTCACGCTCTTCTTGGTCACAAATGTAACCGAGCTGCCCTGGAACGTGAATTCAAGCCAGGCGAGCGGCGTCGCGCTGTAGCGCGCCGCCCCGCCATCGTACAGATCGTCGACTACGGTCGTCCAATCGACGGGATCATTGACGGTTACGCCAGGGAAATTCTCCTGCGCCGTGTAAGCGTCGCCCAGGGTATAGCCGGTCCGGTCGAAACCGTTGGCGCTGGGCGTCGTCACCATAGCGGGGTATTTGATCGTATAAGGCACGATCTTGGACGACGTGTGCGTTTCGATAAGCACCCGGCCCTTCCGGTCGGCTTCCTTATGACAGGCATTGCAGTAGTCATTGATAGTCTTACCCTGCATCCGCTGATCGGACCAGTATTGTTTGATGTTATTAGGGTTGGTGATAACCGAGGTCGAATAGCCCTCGTAGACATGCCGGTCGGTCATCGCCCGCTGGCCGTGGCAGCTGGTGCACTTGATTGTTGCTTCCAGCATCGTTAGACCGTGCTTACTACCGCTGCCCCTGACCGCGTCCAGATCGATGACGCCCGAGCCGACTACCGGCATGATGTCGATGATGTGCCTGGTGCCCTCAGTCAGACCGGTCTTGGAGAAGACCAGCGTATTGGTCCCGGCCGGGAAACCTGCCAGATTGACGGCCGGAATCTGCTCGACGCTGTCCACGAAAATCCTGATCGTGCCCTTGCCGGCTCCGGTCTCGCAATAGACGTTTACATAATCCGAATCGAACCCGTAACGGGCCCCTCCGGGCAGTTCGGTGGCGCCGAAGCTGGTTCCCGGTTCGGTCGCCGCGTACTTTCTCACCCTCGCGTTGTCCAGCTTGAAAGCCTGGTTGTAGTTGGCGAAGGCGACTTTCTCCGGACTGTTCGTGCTGTATGTGCTGTTGTAATACTGGGCGTAGTTCTGCGGCGTGTCGCCGTGATAATAGATCGCTCCGGTCGATTTGACGGTGAATTTCTCGTAGTTCCAGTCGACCGCGCTTAAGGTATGGAGTTGGTCGCCGCGGCTTGCGCCGTCTTCATATACCGCCAAGCGGTTACCGCCGCCGTCATAGATATTGTAGCCGGCGTAGTTCAGATCGGTGTAGCTGATGTTGGCCGTGGTGTTTTTCACGCCGATCATGTTATAGTTGCCGCCCGTGTATTTCTGACTGACCTCAAAGATAAACGGCCTTGCTAGGTTGGGTACGCTATACATGCCGATGGTTCCCCAGTTGGTAGGACCGCCGCTGACGTTAAGCGTTCCGCCGCTTTCGGTAATGTAGTCGCTCGCGTTATCCTTTTCAACCCACTTAGTGGTCGTGTTTATCGTCCCGTCGTTGAAGTCGTCAAAGAAGTCGAAGACATTGTCGCCGTTCCCCGCGTCGGTCGCGCCCGGGTTGTTGAAGTACATGAAGATCTGCTTGGTCGAGGCGGCCAGCAGATCGACCTTGACCCAGACGATGGCCCGGTTGGATGCGGTAAAGGTCTCGATCCAGTAAGGCAGAGATGTCAATCCGTTGGAATCGGTGAATCTCAAGTCGGCGAAGTCGGTTCGCATCGCGGCGTCGTAACCCACATTCAGCTTGACCTGGTAACCCGACATCGCCCCGCCCGTATTGTTGACGGTCACAGACTGACGTTTACCCCAGTTGGTGTTATACCAGTCGGCGCGCGGGCCGACGAACTGCTTCGTGCTGCCGCCCCCGTACTGCGGACCGCTTAACGTTGTCCAAATGCCGGAGTATTCGATTCTGGCGCTGGTGTCTTCGACGTAGCCACTGTATTGACGGTAGACATTCCAGCCGTCGCGAGAATAATTGGCGATGCGTCCGTGACACATGTAGCACAGTTCCTCTTCGCCCGAGGCGTTCTTGTCGTACCATTGCTGGCCGTGGTACCCGTGGCAGTACAAGCAGCCGTTGGCTGTCCCTTTAAGAAGCTCGCCCAGGGTGCGCCCGTCGGTAAGCCTATAGCTCGGATTGGTCTTAAGGTCGCGCCATTCCGCCCTGATGTCCTGCCATCTTGGCGTAATCGTCGTCGGATTACCTTTGACCTGGCCGGTATTCTCCTGGTCGAGCGACTGGTCGTTCATACCGCCCATCAACGGATTGTGGATGGAGCTGTAGTATTGCGTATGGCTGCCGCCCGGATCGTCGGAACTGGACCCGTGGCAGGACAGGCAGAAGGCCTCGGTCAAGACCCGGTCGTCCGGTACGGTGTACTCGGCCGCGCTGCCGCTCTTATAGAACCGGCGATATCGGTTCTGCAGCATACCCGGGACGTTAACATGCACCTGGTCGAAGCTGGCCTTGGCGCCGAATGTGCCCAAGCTGACGTTCGATCCTTTGTAGTCGCCGGTAACGAGCGTATGTTTAATGCTCCCGACCAGCGTGTCCGTAATCACGTCGTGACCGGTCGGCAGATCGCTCTTAGCCACCGTATACAACTTGGCGTTCAGCGTCTTGTTCTCGTCCAGTTTTACCTTGATCCTGTAAACGGTGCCGGGCGTGATGGTCACGGACTGCGTCCGCTCGGACACGACCGAACCGTTCAGCATCAGCTTATATGTGTTCGTATCGGAATCAAGGATAAACGTGATACCGTTGCCGGCCGTTAGGCCGTTGGCGGCGATTGAGTAATAGGCCTGGCCGCCGGCCTCGTCGAACCGGACGATTGTCGAGAAGTACCCGCCGGTCGCGGCGATGTTGATACCGGTGTCGAAGGTGGCCAGAGAATTCACAACTTTGTTCGTCTGGGACAGCTCGACGTGCGTCGCGTTACCGGTCGCCGCCCAGTCGCCCGTACCGAAAGTCCAGGTCGGCGGTTTTGTCAAACCGGTGATCGACCCCAGCGGAATGCTGTCAAAGTTCTCGTAGCTGGCCTTTTCCGTGTTCAGGTGGGGATTGTGGCAATCGATACACGACAGCGCCCCGCTCGGCCAGACGTCGTCTTTGACGCGGTGCAAACCGTTCGGCGCGTAGTCGAACTCGGCCTTGGTCGGCGTATTGGAGCCGGTACCGTCATGGCAGGTGTAGCAGGTGTCGGCTTCGTAAGTCCTCTTCAAAAGGTTCTTGCCGGGGCCGGTATGTGTTCGATGACACATGACGCACTGGTCGGAGTTCGCGCTAAAAGTCTTATGCGGCAAGGTGCTGTTGTAGGTTTGTTTGGTGCCGATCGTCACCTCGGCCACGTTGCTGGCGTTGGACGGAATCAGCGAATCGTCGTAGGCGACCACCTTATAACAATAGGTCGTGTTCTCGGCCAGGTTGCTATCAAAAAACTTTGTCGTGAAGAAGGTGCCGGTGACCATGGCCACGCCGATCTTGTTGCTGTCGCCGGGCGTGAAGTCGTACGGGCCGGGGATGCCGCCCGGTTTGACGACCCGATAGACGCGATACTCGGCAACCTGCTGGTTATCGGTCGACGGGTTCCAGGCGAGCTGAACCGAAGTGGTCGTGCCGGCCCTGGTGGCCGTCAGAACGCTGGGCGTCGTCGGCGGCTGGGTGTCATACAAACCGGAGATGCTGCCCTTGGCCGAATAATTGCCGACCTGGTCGACTGCCCTGATGTAATACCTGACATTCGTATTCGGCGTGAAGGCCGTATCGATGGCGTTACAGGCGTGGAAAGCCCGGAACGTTTCCGGACCGTTGCCGAAGTCCTTGGTAACAAGCTCGCTGTCGGCCGACTCAATGGCCACACCGTCCGGGTACTGCATGCCCGTCGTTACCGGCGTACTGCCACGATAGAGGACGTAGTAGTCGGTACCGCTGCCTGGGTCTTTGACCGGCGTCCAGGATAACAGGATGCCGCCGCGGCTTCTATCGGCCATCGCCCGAATGCGGGGCACGGGCGGTGGGTCGGCGTCTACGGTCACGTACGAATAGTTGGATTCCTGGATGTTCCCCGCCCCGTCGAAGGCGCGAGCTTGCAGGCCGTGCCAACCGGGCGGCAGAGTGACCGTCGCCGACCACGCCGTTGTACCGGTCGCCGACAGCCAGGGGCCGACGGTCGGAGCGAAGTTGTCGACATTCTGAATCACCCGGTATTCGACCTTGCTGACGCCGCTCGCGACACCGTTCACCAGGTCGTCGGCTGAAGTACCGGTGACGGAGACATTTGTGCCGCTGGGCAGGAAAGTCATATTGACCGGCGTGGTGATGATGCAAGCCGGGGTGTTTCGGTCGATCATGACCGGATACTGGCTGGTCACCTTGTTACGACCGACTTTATCGTAAGTCGTCAGTCTGATCCTGTAATTACCGTCGGCGCTGGCCAGACTGATATGGTCGAGGTTGAAATCGACGTTCGGGATGTCGCTCGGGTCGAACCTAAGCTGGTATACGGTGCCCGCCCAGAAACCGGTGGTCGGCCAGATCTGGCTGTAATCCATAATCGGATGAGCTTTATCGTGCTGCGCGTCGCCGTCCACCCAGACCTTGCCCAGACTCATGTCGACGGTGTATTCGACCCACTGGCCCGGGTTAATGACCGGCCATTTGATCATCCGACGGGATTCGCCGAATTGACCGGCGCCGGTTCCCGACGGATAACCCCACTCGTCTTCCTGCGACGTCGGTACTTGCTCGCCGATCGGCAGGTTGACTCCGTTGACCGTCGGATAGGTCGCGATAAACGGGTAGCTGTATTTCCAGAACAGCTTGGCGTAGCCGGATGCGTCGCTGACCTTCATTCTAATCTTTAGGACCTTTGTCTCGTTACCGTTTATGGTCAGTTTGGCGGGTGTCTTAATATAGTAAGGCGCTGTGCCGGTCGTCCGGCCGTTAAAGCTGCCGCCGCTCACACTGATATTGGTGATACCCTGTTGCGGACTCCAGTTTTCAGGGTCGCCGTCCGTCTGCCAGTCGAAGATCGGCGTCCGCGTCGGCGCCGTCCAGGTCCCGAGATTGCCGGCGGATACGGAGCTCAGGCCGGTCGCAATGGGAATCCAGTTGTCCGCCGCCGCGCCGTAGCTGAAGTCGACGATGTAACGGTCGAAGTTGGTGTCGTCGGCCGTGCCGTTGACCGGCTGGTCGGTCGTAAAGGCGCTGTTGGCCAGAGGATTGGTGATCAACGAAACCGGGTCGGTGTTATCAACGGTAACGGTCCGCGCGGCTTCGTCGCTCAAGTTACCGGCGCCGTCCGTCGCCCGGGCCGAGATGGTGTTGCTCCCATCGGGCACCGAATTCGTCACCCAGTCATAGGTCCAGCTGATCGAGCCGCCGGTTTCAAAGGCATCGACATTGATGTAGATATTGTTGGCGGCCGGATTGGACGTGCCTGTCGAGGTAACGGTCAGTGTATGCGTCCCGGGCGTCGATAAGCCGGTTTGGCTGAAGACCGTCTGCTGGAAGAGGGCGATCGGGGCATAGAGATCGACCGTTATCGGCGCCTGCGCGTCCACCTGCACCGAGGCGTAACCCTGATCGGGGCCGCGTTTAGCGATCAAGTTGACGGCCGTGCCGGTAAAGGTATAGGTCACCGAAGTGCTGGGAACGCTAGTCTCCCGCAATGTGCCGTCGCTGGGCTCGGGACCGGTATAGGTCGTCCAGGCACCGGAATAGACGGCGGAGGCGACATCCTCGTTAACACGGGATGTGCCGATGGCCGTGTTCCAAACGCCCGAATTGACCTTGAGCTCCACCTTGCGCACACTGGCGTTCGCGTCGGAAGCCGTGCCGGTGACGGTCTTCATGTTTGTCGCCAGCTGGCTGTTGTCCGGCGGATCCGTTATGACGACGACCGGTTTGGTGTTATCGACGTTGACTGAAACGGCTTTCTTCAACACGTGCGCGTCGGTCCAGTCACTCGCCGTATCGGTGATCGTCAGACGCAGCGTATAGGGACCGTCGGTTAAGCCGATCGTATCCCAGTTCATTAGCGATGTGTGCCAAACGGTTATGTCTAAGAGCGTCGCCCCGTTACCGTAGAAGCTGACGCGGTACTGGATATACCGCTTGCCCTGCTGTCCGACCGGGATAACCGTGCCGCCGGAGTAACTGGAAGGCGCGCTCCAGAGAGTCCAGGTGCCGTCGGGCGCCGGGACGTTGCCGGTCCTTGTCTCCACGGTTATGTTGGAGCCCTTCGGTACGTTCTCCGTCCACGAGATGAGCCGCCAATTCTGTGCCGTCGCGCCGTCGAAAACGACGGAGGTCATAACACCGGAGTTCTGGTAAGAATCGACCACGCCGAGGCTGACGGCCGGTTCGGTAGCCGCGTACTTCCTGGCCAGCACCCAATCCCAACTGGTCGAGGTCGGCTCGCTGTAGACATCGTCGTAGCGTGTGCCCAACGCGATCCGCTCGCCGGAAACCGCGTTGGTGACCGTCTCGTCTCTTTGGACCGTACCGGTGGTATCGTTCATGATCTTATAGCGGGCCCGGAACTGCGTCCGCGGTTCTACGGTCAGGCGGTACCAGGTATCCTCGACCATCAGGTTGCCGATGTTTACCCAGTTGCCATCGTTGCGGTAGTGAGTCGCACCCGGATAATGCAGAATGCCGAACGCGTTCGACGAAGACCCGTAGAAGCCGAGCGCCGATATGCCGTTCGGTGGCAGATAGGACGACATCTCGCGGGCTTCCAGGACGACCGGATAGCTGAAGGTCGCATTGGAGGTCAGACGACCTCCGGTCGTTGTAGCCTTAAGCTGACTGCGCGCGCCGGCCTGCAGAAACCCTAGCGCCGCCGTGGTGTTCCACCGCGAGGCGTCGATGGTCGATCCGGTGTCGAAACCGTCGAAGAAATCGAATGTGCCGGCCGGGTTCTGGGCGTTGGGGGCGCCGGCGTTGCCGTAATACATATAGATGATCTTATTCGAGCTCGCCGCGACAGAGGACACCTTGACCCAAACGGTCGCGGAGGTTGAAGCCGTATATTTCTCGATCCAGTAATTCAGGAGAGTCTGACCGTCAGTGTCGGTAAACCTAAGGTCGCTGAAGTCGGTTTTCATGCCGGCCGCGAACGTTACCGGCACCTGTATCTGGTAATCGGTCAAAACCGCTGTGGAACCGGTGTTATTGACGGTGACCGGCTTGCGTGAACTCCAGGCGCCCGACAGCCACTTGATGTTGCTGGAACCCAGCTGGACGTACCCGGGATTTGTCGTTATGACGTTGGCGTCTCTGGCGTAATACTGATCGGACGTCGTACTAAAGCTCACCGGATTGGTGTTCGGGTTGACCGCGTTGTTCCATGTCGTCTGGACATTGCTCTGGCTTAGGACGGTTTCGGTGCCTGTATTCCCTATCTGAGTCCACGGACCGGCGCCGGCGGCGTCTTGCCGTCCGGCCGCCCATTCCAGCTTATACTGGCTGAACAGACCGTTTGTGCTGGCGGCCGCCCGCCCCATTACCGGGTAAGCACCCGCCACGTGGGCATTGGCCATCGGCAGATAGATGGCCGCGTCGACGTTGGAAGTTGTGAAGCTCCAGTTGATGGCGGCTATCGACCGGCCGGCCTTATTGTGGATGCCGGTCGCCAGAGAGGCATTGTGTATGTTCTTGGTCAACGGTCCGGCCAGGACGAACGTTGCGTAGGACGTCAGTATCTGGTCCGTATAGATGACGCCGGCCGGTGTGACCGCGCCCCCGTCCAAAAGAAAATTAGCCGCCGTAACGCTTGGCGCGTACATCAGGTCGTCGAAATATGCCGTGATATTCTGCGAGCAGTCGACGTTGGTCGCGCCTGACACCGGAACCGTCGAGGAAACAACCGGATTGCTGTTATCGATGAAGACGGATTGCGGCGTGGTATAAGTGGTCAGGCCGGCCTTGTCGGTAACGCGCAGCCGGACCGCATATGACGTATTGTCCTCGGTGCCTTCCGGAACGGCGATAGTCGTGTTCCAGGCCCCAAAAGAAGCCGGCGGCACCTTGGTCGAATTGGTCGCAATCAGCGTCCAAACCGCCGCGCCGGTCCGTTTATGCTCGACGGTCCAGTTGGCGATATTGGCGTCCGGCGCCCAGCCGTTGGTGTCGTCGGCCGTTCCGCCTAAGGCCACCGTCGCCCCGGTAACGTAACCTGTGTTGTTGCCGTCCAGGTTCAGCAGGGTATTGAGGGATGCCGTTGGCGGCGTCTTGTCTATGTATACCGGGTCGGCCGTGGCGACGACCTCGTTGCCGGCCCTGTCGGAACCGGTGACCCTGATCCTATATTGGCCTTCCGTCATGTCGACGACTCGCCATGTTTCCAGGACCGAGTTGGTCGGAGTGTATCTAAGGGTGATGTCGTCCAGCGACGGGGACGTTGCCCCACCGGGCCCCGTCATCGTCAGGCGGTACTGAATGTAGCGGGCGTTCGGGACGGCCGGCGTAGGCGTCGGAATAGCCCCGCCGTTGGTCGCCGTCTGCCAGTTGCTGGTGATGGTCGAATCCTCCGTCGAGAAAGTGCGCGCCGAACTGACACGGGTTTCCACGGTCAGCGTCGTGCCGCCGGGCGTCGTCGCGGTCCAGTTGATTGTGCCGGTCGTCGCGCCCGGACCCATATCGAAGACACGGGACGTGTAGGTGCCGGACGTAGCCGATTCGTCGCCTGCGTTGAATCTGTAAATATTCGTGCCACCCTGCAGTTTACCCATCCAGATCTTCCGGTTGAGCGGGTCGTATTGTCCGTTGACCTCGAACTCGTCCCAGGCGCCTTCGTACCACTGGTTGACGATCTCGCCGGAGGTCGTACCATTCAACCCTGTACCGATCCGGGTGACCCGGGAGTTGTCTCCCGGCCACGTGCCGTTCCCCCAGTAGTACGGCGCGCCGACATAATAGTAATAAGCTTCGATCGGGTAGATATAGAAGCCGTCGGCGATAAACCCGTAGGTATTATAGGCCGTGAAACCACCCATGACCGTCGTAAATTCGCCGACCTTGATGAAGTTGTTCTGTGAATCGAAGATCCTGACCTTCCAGTCGGTCGTGCCGTTGGCGCCGATCGTGTAGACATAGCGGCCATCGGTCGTCACCATGACATCGGCTCGCTCGGCGTTCGTGTTGGCCATAGTAAGATCGGTCGCGCCGTTCCGTTTAAGCAGACGATCGCCGACGACCGGAGCGGTCGGGTTCTTGGTCCAGGCGACGCCGTCCGCGGAGGTCGCGTAACCGACGCCCGCCCAGCGCAGACCGTCATGGCCCGTGTACCACATCTTGTAGGTCGTCCCGTCTTTGATTGCGCTCGGCCGGACCGCGTGCGTCGTGTCGAACGTATTGGCGGCGCCCAGGTTAACAACCGGGTTGCTGCCGGATTTTGTCCAGGCCGTGGCGTTTGTCGATTCCGCGTAACCGATCCGCCAGTTGGTGCCGTTGAAGCCGTTGTACCACATCTTATAAGTCGTCCCGTCTTTGATGACGCTCGGCGCTGAAGTGTGGGTGCTTTCCCAGCCGATTCCCAGCGGAACAACCGGGTTGCCGGCGTTCTTGGTCCAGGTAATACCGTCTGTTGACGTCGCGTAGCCGATCCGCCAGTTGACGCCGTTGGAGCCGCTGTACCACATCTTGTAATCCGTCGGCCCCTCCTGCAGGACGCACGGCCCCAGCAGATGGGCGCTGTCGAAGTCCGCCGGTGCGCCCAGGTTCATCACCGGGTTGCCGGCGTATTTCGTCCAGTTGATGCCGTCGGTCGAGGTCGCGTAGCCGGTCCTGCTGTTGGCGTGGTCGTCGCCGGAATACCACATCTTATAGGTCGCGCCGTCCTTGACGACGGTCGGATAATACACCGCGTTATCGTCCCAGCTGCCGAAACCGCCCAGGTCGAGTACCGGATTAGGGTTCTTGGTCCAGGTCACGCCGTCGGTAGATTCCGCGTAGCCGATCCGCCAGTTGGCGCCGTCGTGACCGGAATACCACATCTTATAAGTCGTCCCGTCTTTGATGACCGTTGGCAGCCCGGCGTTGACGTAATCGAACGTTCCGGGGCGGCCGCGAGGTAGCGGAATCGTGTTACCACCCATCTGGACGTACTCGATGGCGCCGGTCGTGACGTTCTGGCGCTCCAGGGTGTTGCCATCGGTCGTATAACCGTTATAGACGTATCCGTCCAGGTAGAAGGCGGAGACGCTGTCCGCATAGATGCCCGCGGTCAGCTGACCGTAATTGGTGCCCGCGGTCGTCCCGCCGTAGCCCGTGCCTACTTTATTAAACGAGGCCGGCCCGGCGTATCCGCCATAGCGTTTGACGTATACGTACGAGCCGTCGGTCGCCACGACGCCGGAACCGGAGCTGTTGAATCCGGCCGCGACGAAATTGGTTTCCAGCGAGGCCTGGTTGGGATACTGGGCCGTCGACCCGCGCCGTCCCAGCATGACCTTTCCGTCGATCGCCCTCGTGCCGTTGAAGCCGGCGGCCGTGTCGCTCTGGGCGGGATCGGGTTTGAAATCGAGATTAGTCGTTTGATAGAAACCGTTGCCGACGGATGTTTGCGTCGCGCCGATCTGCGTCCAAACGGCGCTGCCGTTCTTCTGGTATTCGACTTTGTAGTCCTTGAAGTTGGTGTCGGTGGCGGTCCCGGTAATGCCGACGTAGTCGGCGCTCAAGTAATTATTAGGCGCTTTCGGAAAATCAAGGGTAACGTTCGGCGCGACATTGTCGCCATATACCGTAATCGTGTCCGGAGTTGTCTCGGCCATACCGGCCAGGTCTGTCGCTCGTGAACTTATGGTATAGGTAATGCCGCTCGCGAAGATGTTCTGCGGAGTCGTCTGGTTAAACGTCCAGGTGGACAAATGACCGCCGGTACTGTCGGCCCGGACCCATGTTTCCGTGACGGACCAGCCGGCGCCGGTCCAGTAATTATTGTCGGAACCCCGACGGATACGAACGTCCACGGCGCCGATACCCGGGAAGACGTCGGTTGCCGTACCGGTAACCGCATTGTTCGCTTTGTAATATATCGTGTTTACCGGGATGTATGTGCTGGTAATGATAACCCGGCCGCTCCGGCCGCTGGTGGCGGCCGCGCCGCCTGCGCCCGAACCTAAGTTCTGGGGATCACTTGAATTAGCTTGGACGGCTCCGCTGCCGGCTGTGGTGGATGCGCCGCTGACACCGGCCCCGTTGATATATCCTGAACCGCCGCCGCCGCCGCCCATGTCGTTCGGTTCCAGATAGGCGCCGCCGCCGCCGCCGTACCATCCGCCGCCACCGCCGCCGCCGTAAGAGTTGATGCCTGAAGTACCGCCCGTGTATTGAGAACCCGCTGTGCCGTTATAGGAACCTATGCCCCCGGCGCCTCCGGCCGATTGCGTGCCTCCGCCGCCGGCCGCCGTAGGCGTATAAGACGACCCGTTCAAACCTGAGCCGCCGCCGCCGGCCCCGCCTTGCTGTCCATTGGTAGCGCGGCTCGCCCCGCCGCCGCCTCCTCCTCCGGCCGTCAGTAGATCTGTCGCACCTGACCGGATAGCGGACCGTCCGCCGCCCTGGGCTCCATATCGGGCGTCACTTGACGTAATCTGGCCGGGTCCGCCGCCGCCGTAGCTGTAGGTCAGGCTATGGGCGATGGTGCCGTTAACGCCGCCGCCGCCGACCATGACAGTCAAGACTTGTCCCGGGGTCACGGCTATGTCACCCGTTGTGTAGCCGCCGCCGCCGCCGGCAAAACCGTAGTTCCAACCGCCCGCGTTGCCGCCGCCGCCGCCGGCGCCCCATTCCTTCACGTTGATCGAATATACTCCGGCGGGAACAGTATAGGTTTGATCGGCGCCCGTGTAATCAAAAACATTTGTCGTAACGACCGGCACTATGGGAGGAACGTCTATAGTCGAGTTCGGTTCTGTCGTATTGTTCACCGTGACGGTTACACGCGCTTCGAGAACGTTATCCGGCGTCCAATCGGCCGGGTCGGCGATCGTCGTCAGCAATCTGATCGTATAGACGCCGTCGGCAACCGAAGTCGTGTTCCAGGTCCCGAGCGGCGTGTGGTAGAGGGTTATGTCGCTCAAGACCGGTGTCCGGGTGGCCGTCGCGTTGCCCTTCAGATTGATCTTGTACTGGATATAACGGGCCGTCGCGATACCCGGCGGGACGACGTCTCCGCCGGCGACGCTGCGCGGATAGCTCCAGTCGGTCCAGGTAACGTTATCCGCGCTTGTCTTGACCTGTACGGTGACATCGGTACCGCTGGCAATCGTTTCCGTCCAGGCCACGGCACCCCAAGTCACACTGCCGCCGCCATCGATCACGGAGCTCGTGACGCTGCCTGTTGGTTCGTAAACGGATTCGTCTGTTATGCTTACCGTCGGTTCGACGGTAGCGTAGTTGCGGGCGAAGATCTGGCCGGCGAAATTGGTCGTGTTGACGGTTTTCCAGGCCTGGCCGGGGACCATAACGCCCATTTGCGCTTGCCTGCCCGTGTTGTCGCTGTTGTTCTGACGATACTCCAGCCAGACCGGAACATTGGCCGCTAACGTGTAGTAGGCGGAATGGTCGTCGAATTGGGTGCCGACGCCGTGGTTGCCGTACCAACCGACCAGGGCCGTATGAGTCGTATCCGTGTCGGCGGTGTTCTTGATGGCCTCGGAGGCCGCGTCGGAGTTGGTGCCGAACTTATAATTGCCGCCGACGGTCGGAATAAACAGAAACTTGTACTGCGACGTGTAGTAGTCGCTGCCGCCATACGGATTGACGGTATGGTCCACCCGGTCGACGTAGCCGCTTCCATATAAGCCGTATCCCGTCTCGCCCATCAAGTTGACATATGTATCAAAATCGGCGTGGCTTTGAATAAAGTAATAAGGTGGTGAACCGCTGGACACGTTGTTGTAGAAAGTCCTTAAGAAAATCTGGTTATTTAAGAAGGTGTTGGCCGCATTGCTGGTCGTAGCCGCCGCCGGGTTGCCGTAGTACATATAGACGGCCTTGGCCGCCGCCGGGGCGACGTTCGGTACCTCCACCCACACGGTCGCGCTGACACCGATCGTATAGCTTTCCACCCAGTAATCGATCAAGCTGGTCTTGTCGTAGTCGGTAAACCTCAAGTCGCTGAAATCGGTCTTCATATCGTTCGTCCAGTTGACCGTAAGCTTAACCTGGTAGTTATAGAGGGCGCCGGGGTTCGGGTTGGTTACCAGGATCCGTTTGCGCGCCAGCCAGTCCTTGTTATACCAGCCGCCGGTCGCCGTGGCTTTGGCCAGTCGGATAGCGCCGAGATCGGAGGTCGCGTCGATGCCGGTTGACTGCCAGAACTTTTTGTACCCCGTCAGCGTGGTCACGACTTCGGGGGCTCCGCCGCCGCTCGCGCCGCTGGACCAGTCGGTTTGTGACAAAATACTGCTTTTCTGGGTAGTGCCGGTTGCTCCGGCGATATCAAGCCAGGTGGCCGGCGTACCGCCGGCGCCGTACTGCAGCTTGTAGTATTTGGCGTTGGTGCCGGTCGCTGCGCCATGAATAGGAATAGTCCCATAGACGGTATTGCCGGGATAAGGCCAGTCGATGGACGCCGAGATGTCGGAAACGTACCAGTACCACTTGTAGGGGACCGCCAGGGAGTTGCCGGCTTTATCTTTAATATTTACGGTTACGGTAAGCCTGTATTTCTTAGTCGGCACAAGTGTGGTTGTCGGTATGATATCGACGGTCTTGGTCCCGGCATTGTAAGAGGCCGACAGCAGGCTGACGCTCGACCAAGTGCCGTCGTCCTTAGCGCCGCCCGGTACTGGGTTCGCCGATTCCAAAGTAAAGTTGGTCACGCTGTTGACCGTCGCGGCCAACATGTCGTCGCTGAAAGTTGCGCGCATCGGTGTTTCCGGCGCGACCAGCGGAGCGGGGGTGTTCGGATCCGGGTCGTCCTGCGGCACCGTAGAAACGACGGTCGGCGGAGTGCTGTCCACCTTCACCGTATAGCCCGAGCTCTCGACGACGCTGCCGGCCATATCCGCAATCTGGAATTTGACTTTGTTTTGCGTCGCCGAGTCGCCGGCAAAGGTGAACGCGGTCGTCGTCAGCGTTTCCACTCCGGTGCTGCCGTCGACGCCCGTCCAGGTGGTGTTAAGCCAGGCGCTCCAAGTCGCGCCGCCGTCGGACGAATAAGCGAACTTTGCCGTCGAGCCCCGCAAGCCGGAGACCGCGCTGGGCACGGCGATGTCGTCCTGGATGGTTATAGTGCAAGTCGGCGACTTGGTCTGGCTCCAGCCGTCGTAGACCGCCGCGTAGCTGAAACCCTGCCAGTTGTACGGGGCGTACGGGTCGTACCAGAACTCGTAATCGGTTTCCGCGGTGCGGTGTTTCGGCTCGTAGTTGTTCAAATGGTCATAAGTAAAAGAATTGCTGGCGGTGGCGGTATAAATATTATCGTAGCCGATCACGTGCAGTGTCCGTTTGCCGACGCCCGGGAAGGTCGTCGAGCCGGTCGCGCCGCCGGCGACACTCATGTTCAGCCAGTCGTTGCCCGGGCTCGCGTCCCAAGCCCAGCGGAATCCCTTCGGCCCGGAACCCCCGGTCGTATCGGTTGTCCAGATCTGAACTGTTTTGTTCGTGTTGTACCAGGTCAACGGGGCGACGGTCCCGTTGTTCTGGTTCAGTGTCGGCCCGATGTTGTCTTGTGTCGACGACTGGGCTCCTGAATACGTCGATTCGTTGCCGGCGTAGTCCTTCGCTTTGACCCGGTAGTAATATATCTGCGCGTCGGATAGGCCGGTGAACTGGTAATAAAAGGCGTTGTTATAGATCGGCCAGCCGACATAGGTTGTCAGCGACTGCCAGGTGACAGAGTCGGCCAAGCCTGCCGTAAAGCCGGCGTCGGTCGCCCGCTGGTAGAAATACGTGCAGGCTCCGTTATCCAGGTTGGCGTCCGTGACGACAGTCCCGTACTCGGTGTTTGCCGTGCCTTCCGTAAAGGCCGCTTCGCCGAGGTCGGAACCGTACCAGTACGACTGTTCGGCATAGATGGTCGGTACCGGCGGCGGCGTCGCGTCGATTTTGAAATCGGAATAGTGGTTGGCCTCGACGTTGCCGGCCAGGTCGCGGCCGCGGTACCAGAGTCTATATTTGCCGTCGGGCATCGTGCTACCGGTACTTAAGGCATAAACGCCGTTGACGTCGGGGGCTCCCGTCGGGGCTTTAATGGAAACCGGGGAAGCGGCGTAAGCAAGTTGCGTCCAGCCGCCGGCCGGCGCCGCCGCGACGGCTTGCGTCGTCCAGACATACCAGACGGCCCCGCCGTTCATGCCGGAACCGGGGACGACGTCCGCCGCGCTGATCGTAAAGGACGGCGCGGGCGCCATATACCAGCCGTTGGTGCCATTCGGGCTGCCGGGCACGCTGGTCGTCGGTTTGTCTGAATCCCAAGTGCCGCCCGAAGTGACTTCCGCGCCGAGGTGGCCGGTTGTCACCGGAATGTTCTTAACATCGTCGGTCGCCCTGGCGTGAATGGTTATGGAGGTTCCCCGCGGCAGGTTGGTATTATCGGGGCCATCGTAATACCAGGTCGCGCTAGGCAGGCCTCGACCGGTATCGATGGTTGCCGTCGGCCAGGAAGCCGGCAGCGCGTTAACCCAGGCGGCACCGGTCCAGTACTGGTGCGGCGTGGTATCGTTGCGTTCGATGATAACCTCGACCTTGTCCACGCCGGAGATGTCGTCGGCCGCCGTACCGAAGATCCTTTGCTGGAACCAGCCGCCGGTGGCCGGGGTTATGACCGTGGTCGGAGCGACGGTATCGATATGCACGTAGAACCGGTTCATGTGGTCGACTTCCTGGTCGATGGGATAACCGGTGCGGTCAAGGTTGATGTTGCCGGCCTTGTCTGTTCCGGTAATTCTCACGGAGTAATCGCCGGTTGGCAGCCCCGTCGTATCCAAGGTACCCATTGCGCCGGCCGGGTTGAGTTGATTGGCGCCGCCGGCGTGTCCGCTCGAGAAGCTCCAGGCGCCTCTGGTGTCGTTTACATCCGTGCAAGTCGTCCCCGCCTTGAAGGTCGACCCGATCTTGTAAGTCGATCCCGCCGCCGCGGTCAGCGTGCCACTCAGGGTGACGTCGGCGGCCAGAGTCCTGTCCGACCCCAAGGTGTAAGGTCCGGTGCCGGTCCAGGTGCCGCCGATGGCGTCCCGGTCGGTTGCGCTCGAGCACACGGTGCCGGCTTTCAGGAAGGTGCCGGCTTTTAACGTAGAGCCGGCCGCCGTGGTTAGTGTGCCTTGGACGGCATCCACCACGGTCGTCCGGTCGGCCGATAAGGTATAGGGTCCGGCGCCGGTCCAGGTGCCGCCGATCGGGATATTCCAGCCGGTCGTATCACCGGCGCCCTTACGGCCCGTTCCCCACTCAAAAGTGTATTTACTGAAGCTGTTGCTGCCCAGAACCGTCGCCGGCAGCGTCAGAACCGACCCCGCGGCCACGACCACGGTGCCATGAATGGTCGTATTGTTTAATATTGTGACAGGCGCGGTCAGAGTATTGCCCGACCAAATACCTCCGATTGCCGTCCGGTCGGACGCGTTGGCTGCCGTCGTACCGGTGTTGACCGTCGTCCCCCAAGCCAGGATGGAGTTGGCGACCATACTTAAGGCGCCCTGCAGGGTCACCTGTCCAGTCAGCATCCTGTCCGCGGTCAGATTGTTGCCGGACCAGGTGCCGCCGATGTTCGTTCTGTCGGTCGCATCGGCGTCGGACGAACCGCCTTTTACTAAGGTTCCAACCGGGGGCATGTTCGGGTCGTAGACGATTCCGGTCAGACCCCAACCGGTGGAAACCGTATTGTCCCAGCCGTGGCCTTCCAGAGGCACGGTCACGTTGGCAATTGTTTTAACATTGTCTGCAATGACCGCGACCTGCGCTTCGTCGCCGATATTGCCGGCTAAGTCAACCGTCCTTGACCGGAAGACATAATGTCCATCGTCAGCTGTCATGCTGTCCCAGAGGTAATACCACTTGCTGAAGTTCGTGCCGCCGCGACCGGAATCGTTTTCCGCCAGATCGGTGAAGTCTCCCGTGACTTCATCGTAGACCTGCACGACGTTGATATCGGACTCATAACTCGGGTTGGTGCCTTTGCCGGCGTCGCCTTCGATCCGGTAAGCGCCCCGCACATATTCGTCGGTGACCGGTTTAGTGACCGCGGCTGTAGGTTTGGTCATGTCTACCGACAACAGCGTGTTGCCGTAGTTGGCCGGCCCGCTGCCCCAATTGCCTAAAGCCGACTTGCCGTGTACCCAAAAATCGTACTGAGCCTGGTCGTAGGATTTTACGGTCGCGCTCGGTATGTTGTAGTAAACGATCAGTGTCGATGATAAAGCCGGCGGCGGAGACGGCAGGATCGGGTCGCTGGAGAAGCCGGGTGGTTCGGCCAGCATGGCGGTACCCGTGCCGTTCTGCAACCCGGTCGGCATCGTCGCTTGTTTAAAGAACTCCGCCTGACTGATGTTGTAACCGTCCGGATCGTCTATAGTCGCCCGGAGGCGCAGATTCGTTACCGCGGTCCGGTCGCCGGTCTCGCTGATTATATAGTCGCCGTTGGTCGGGAACTGCGTCGTACCGGCCGGGAACTCCACCGTCGCCCCGCCGGAGATAACCCCGGCGAAACCGATCTCGGTGACCGTCGGGGTGTTCGGCGGATTGTAGAAATACGGATTGGCGAAGTACGGGTTAGGCTCGGCCGCCTCTTCCTCGCCCGAAGACTGGAAATTGACCGTCGCGCCTGTTACCAGGGACACGTCGCTCTCGGCACGTCCGATGGTGATTGCGCCTTTCTTGCCGGCCAGGTCGGCCGGGCACGTCAGTTTGACTTCAATCTCGTAGACGCCCGTGCCGCGCCATTCCCCGCGTCGGAATCCGAAATACGGGACTTGCTCTTCCTTAATCCGCCCGTATTCGGCTTTGATGGTCCTTCCGGCGCTGTCAAACACGACAGGTGGTAGCCACTTGGCGACTTCTTCCGGTGTGGCGGCGCGGCCCTTAAACATCCTTGAACCGGTTACGGCGTCCCTGGCCTGACCGATAAGTTTGACTCGGAAGACAACCGTTTTGACGACGGCCGCCGGTTCGGGTTGGCCTTGCTTCCATTCGGGTACGTTTAAGGAGAGCTTATTGATTTGGGCGGGCGCGAATTTTAGAACGGCGGAATCCGGCTCGCTACCCGCGTTTAACGTAGTCGTGGCGGTCAGCTTGTAGGCCTCTCCGGAGGCGTCGTCGCCGGTGTCGGCACCGCCGCCTTTATACACGACCTTCAACGTATAGACCGGCGCTCCGGCGCCACCTACCCAGTCTTCCACCTGGACAGGTACTGTATATACACCAGTACCTTGGCCGGCTGAATCCTTTATCTCTTTAACCTTGGCCGTGTCCACACTGAAGAAACAAGGGTCGCCGTTCGTCGCGGTCAAGCCGTTGGTCGGGATAGAGAACTGTCCCTGATCAACGCCGTAAGTCCGGCCGGTGACCAGCTTGCCTTGCTGGTCAGTGAGGACGACGGTGATTTCTATCTTACCATCGGCCGGCGCGGCGGTGGCCGTATCGACATGGATGTATTCGACCGCGCCCGACTGACCTTGTCCCGCCACCCAGGTCGCGAACATATCCGTGCTGCTTAAAATAAATAAGACAAGCAGCCCCAGAACGAATGCTATGAACTTTAGTGGGTGGGCCTTAGCCATTTTAACCACGCGATGTCACATCCTTCTTTATATGTTCGCGTGACAGTTCGTGCACACGCCCCGTTGCGAGCGCCTTAACAGCGTGCTGCCAACAGGAAGCTGCCCGCGCTCAAGCGCATCCATAGCCGCCTGGGTGCTCATCACCGCGTCGGTTCCGTGTACCCGATGGCAAGTCAGGCAGGACATTGTATTATCAATATCACTGCCCAGACCGCTAGGACGGTTCAATGGAAGGTCGGTAGTCAAGTCGTAGTGAAGGCCGTTAACCGGGTCGATCACCCCGGTAATCATCGAGTCCGTGTTGTGGCGATACCGCATAACGTTGCCGAAGATATCGCCGGCGTCGTACGTCCCGGTGTCCTGTCTGGTCGTATAGCGGCTGTGACAAGCCGCGCACCACTGATCCTGCCCCGCTTTATAGTTATTAGTATAACGCTGGATGTCGGGCACGTTGGAGTCGAAATCTCTATCGGTGTAAGCCCGGTAGCCGTTGGCTTGGTAAGTCTGCTCCGTCTCGTTCGCCCACGGACCATTCCAGGTCACGATCTTGTCGGAGGTCACGCCGTTCGGCCTCACACGAAGCAGCCGGTACTGGCCCAGGTGCCCCTTGTCCATGTGAGGGGTGTGGCAGGAAACGCACTTTAGGGTTACCGTCGCGCCGCCGCTCTGGTTCGGCTCGGCGCCGAACGGTACGAGCGGCGTGTCCATCGTATGCTTGGACGTCGTCGTCGAGACGTTCTGGATGTAGTTGAAGCCGCCGCCCAAGAGGTTCATGTTCGGGTCGCCCCACTGATGATCGGGTTCGCCACCGGCGACGTATTTGCCGTTCATGACGTCGGTGTCCGCGCCCACGCCCGACCAGTGGCAGGTCTGACACAACGCCGTGCCGGACGGATCTTTAATAAGGTTGCCGGCCGTGGCGGTATGGACCCGATGACAAGCGGCGCAAGCGTCGGGATTAGCGGCGAAATCATCGTGCGGATTCCCGGCCAGGGCCACGCTACCCATAGCCAGATAGAACGCTATTAAGCTGATCCCTATCGCTATTATCCGCTTCGTCATCTTAAGTCACATCCGCCATGTTCCGGATAATCCTCTCGGTTTAGAAATTGTGGCACTCGCCGCACAACTTACGTCCATCGGTTCTCAAACTAAGTCCGTCGGCCCCGGTCGGCAGGCTGCCCCGGTCCGGGCCTAAAACGGAAGATCCCTCCATCTTGGCGGCCGTGCCGTGCGCCGCGTGACAGGTCAGACACGTCAATCGATCGTCCGCCGTGCGCCCGTTGCCGGTCACATCCTCCAGCGGCAGATCGGTGTAAAGATTATAGCTGGCCCCGTTGACCTCGTCGGTGCTGCCGGTAATGACCTTATTGACGGCGTGACGATAGCGCGCGGTCGAGCCATAGATGTCACCGGCGTTATAGACGTCGGTGGAAGACCAGCCACGAGTCATATATTTCTGGTGGCACTGCGCGCACCATTCACCCAGGCCGGCCTGATAGTTTCTGGTGTACTCTTGCTCGCTATTGAGGTTGCCGGCGGAGAAGTCGGCGATCGTATACGCTTTGTACGTCCCGCCTTGGACGGTCTGGGTGGCGTCGGTCCACGGCCCGTTGTAAGCGACCGCAAGGTCGGAGGCCGCGCCGCCCGGGCGCTGCCGCAGCAGTCGATAGTTGTTGTTATAGTGCGGCGTATGACAATCCTGGCAGCCAAGAGTGTAGACCGCTCCGTTCCCGCCGTATGGCGTTCCGGTAGCGCCGATCTGATGGCTGCCGGTTACGGCTTGCGTATTATCGATGTACTGGAACCCGCCGCCCAGCAGCAGCGCACCGGAGGCTCCCCAGGTATGAGCGGCGGCGGGTCCCAGACCTTCTATATAAACACCTTCCATGACAGCGGTATCTGCGCCTTGGCCTTTAGAATGGCAAGAGACGCACAGACCGGTCGTGGAAGACACAGGCAGAAGCTTTTCAGTATTGGCTAAGTGTAACCTGTGACAGGAGGTGCACTTGTCGGTATCGGAGCTGAACGGTCCATGAGGGCTGTACCCGTAGACGGGGTGAGACAGGAATAAGACCATGGCTAGCGCCATAGCCGCTGCTAGAGCCAGATAAGCGAAAGCAAACCTAAGGGTCATGCCCTCAGGTTCTACTTTCATGATATTGGCCAAGTACTTTGCTCCTGCCTTCATTCTCCGCTCCCTGCTTCAGCGTTGAGTTCAATCCTTCGCTGCTGGTCGCCGGACTGCCACTCTTTGCGTTTAGCAGGCCGCGGAGTTCTATTTATTTTATCGGTAGATTTGCTACAAACCTTGAAGGTCAGCATGCCTTCAAGATACTTCAAAAAGCTTTTTCAATACGCATATATATTGTATCTGTTATCTCATTCAAATCTTAGTATAACCGGTCCGCTTAAAGCGTAGCCTTTGCCGTCGTCGCGGACGATCGCGGCGAAGGCGGTCTCAACCCCCACGACGAGCACGACGTCGTCGGGGTATCCGGTGTCGCGCTTGCGGGCGAACTCG
>Ga0265292_1001286_pt1 | contig 23081 bp, 15 predicted proteins | sample Munlanlewell296A_FD_189080 | JGI IMG/M metagenome (GOLD analysis project Ga0265292, IMG submission 189080) | Leachate microbial communities from a municipal landfill in Southern Ontario, Canada - Leachate well 296A | ecosystem: Engineered > Solid waste > Landfill > Unclassified | place: Canada... | reverse complement strand
TACTGTTTGTATTTGTGTCATAAACTCCCTTATTCATATCCCCGCCGCCAGCAAGCCCTGTAAGAGCAGAGCCATTGCCGTAAAGTTTAGAATTAGAATCACCTATTGTTGAGCCGATAATTTTATAGTTAGAATTCAAATCACCCGTCATCGTATCGCCTGATTTGAAAACATATGTCACCGTCGCAGATGATTTGTCAAGTTTGTTAGTGTCAAGCGTGCCCGTTGAAGTCGCCAGGTTCCTATCAACCAGAACCAATGAAGCGGTAGATGTTATCACTTCGTTCCGCAAAGCGCCTGTTGATATTTTTATCTCGTTATCGGCGGATATTCTATTATTCGTTTCCGCTGTTAAGTCGGTCCTTAAAGTTCCGGTGTCCAATTCCACGCTGTCTAATTCGGTCTGTATATTCCCTGTGGAAATCCGGCAAGCGGTATCTACTGCCGATGTGCCTGTTAAAGACGAACCGTCGCCGTAAAGTTTGCTGTTCGTATTGCCGATTGTTGAACCGATAATTTTATACGCAGAATTCAAATCACCCGTCATCGTATCGCCTGCTTTCATAACAAGCGTGCCCGTTGAAACCCGACAAGCACTATCCACACTTGCACCATTTACAATATCAGAAGGAACATTTTTAAGTTTAGTCCATTCCAACGGATTTGTTCCCGTATTTATTGCACCGGGACTCACCGCCGAAGATGTTGTAAGAAAAACCGTCGCTACATTTGACTGATTTAAGTCGCTTGCGGTTATTTCGCCATCCTTTATATCACCTGTTAAAATTTGGTTGACAAGATTAAGTTTTGAATATGCAATTGCCGCAGTAGGTGAAATATCAGCATTAGTAATTGTTGAATCAATTATTTCATATGAGCCGATAGAATTAAGACCGGGTGTACCGCCTGTATTGTCTATTCCGTCAGCAAAACCCTCCGGGATGTTATTCAGTTTAGTCCAACTTATACTACTTATTTTGACCTCGGTAACTGCACCGTCCGCTATCTTTGATGTCGTCACTACACCGTCATCTATATCTTTTGCTCGCAACGCATAAACAACTGAAACAATTTTTTCTTTCGGTGAAAGTATTTGCCCGCCGATTGCCACTTCCAAATAATAATCGCCTGTTCCCCAGTCAATTCCTGTCAGCTCAAGTTCACAAGAAAACGCACCTTGTGTGAAATCCACAGATAGATCCTTTGACCAATACGCTTTATCACCTGTATTGTCGGTTATCCGGAATTTTATCGTCTTCGTCCCGTTGACCAATACCCCTTTCTCTTTCAGCACACCCTGATATTTGACCACTGACGGTGTGGTAGAGAAAAGAAAGTGAGAAAGTGAAAAGGTGAAAAGATAAAAAAGGAAGACCAATTTCCAACTGCTAATAACTAAGCGCCAACTAATTTTACGCATAAAAAACCTCCGGGAATTTTATTATACTTTACTAATCTAAAAAGTCAAGACACTTTTAATTTTCATAAATTTTCATAATGCTATATTGCAATAACCTTTTGAGAATGTAATATTCCTGTATGAACGCGACTCATTCCCGGAGGGATTAGATCCATTTCCACAGAATGGAACACATTCCTGTCGGAATAGGAGCATTCCCAAATGAATGAACTCCATTCCCGCTGGAACGCAACCCATTCTCATTAACTTTATGAGGACAGTCCCATTACTCTTGAAATCCGATACAACAAGAAAATCACGCTACATTTGTTATTTTGCGGATATAGTCCTTACAACCTTGGATACAGACATTATACACTTGGATATAATCCTTATATACCGGGATATAGACCCTGTAAACTTGTATAGAACTTTGCCAACCTTGGATATAAACCTTCTATTCTATGACAGAACCTTTACAACCTACAAGATAACTTCGCCAACCAAGGTTGGCAACTACATCCGCATGGCTAAACCCTGAACAAGTAGTAGGAGGGGACTTAAGTCCCCCCTACCAAGCCAAGCGTTATTGTGCCTGTTGCTTCTTGCCGCGGAGCGCTTCCTTCGCCATCGCATCCCTGATGTTCTTTATCTTTGTTGATAGCGGATGCGTTTTACCGATAGAGCCGACAATCGCTTCAACCTGCGATGATGCCAGTTCATATGCGAATTTTGTCGCTTTCACGGATGCGGCTGTTTTCTCTTTCGCGACCGCCTGTGATTTCAACTGCTCATCTTCTGATTTTTCTGCAGTTGCGATTTTTTCCTGAAGTTCTTTCAGTTTCGCTGAAACATCCAGCCCCTGCTTTTTCAGTTCTTCTTTGTTTGAAGACATTATTTCTGTAACCTGTCTCACAAACGATCTTTTCTGTGCTTCTGTTAATGACGCCATTTTTTCTCACCCCCTCTTACAGCAATTAAAAATTAAAAATGTAAAATTAAAAATTGGAAATAAAAAAGCAGAGTTATACTCTGCCGCTACAAATAATTTTTTGAGACATAAGAAAAAAGCACGAATGAATTCGTGCCTGCAAATTTTAAATTTTTTTATTTTAATTTTAAATTTTTTTTCCCCCCCCCCCCCCCCCCCGAAAATTTCCGGGTTATTAACAGAGGGATTCTTCGCGGAGTTTATCCCGCTGTTCGCGGGGCTCAGAATGACATCAGTAAGAGAAAGTATGGTTTTCATTTCAACATTAATATAAATAATTTTTTGAGTTTTGTCAAGAACTTTCTTTTGGGGTCAATAAAATTTTTTGAAGAAAGAAATATAAGTGGTTCTGTCAAACACGCTGTTGACGGCACTTGCAAAATCAAATCCAAAATCCTTCCATAGTATTCCGAGTCCAAAATTTGTTCCGTTAATTTTCCCCGCTTTGTTAATGTATCCGCCTCTCAAAAAAAGCCAGTTGAGATAAGAGTACTCGCCGCTGAATCTCGGACGGAATAGGTCGTCCGGTTCCCTTAAAAAATCAAAAGATATGTCAAAATTGTTTTCGCGATTATTTAATATGTTATATGACAACCCGCATCTTACGGAACTTGGCAATTCATCTTTTACGGGGTCATTGGAATAAATAACCTTTGTTCCGAAATTTTCGCCGGAAAATCCGAGTTTAAGATTTCTTACAAAATCAACTTTATATAAAATGCCGAAATCAATCGCTTGGGCGTTTCCGATGGTTTTTCCGAAGATGGGATTTTTTTCATATCTGTAAATGTATTTGAAATTTATTCCTGCTGATAAGTTGTAAAAAAGATTTCTTCCGTAGGCGACCGAAAACGCCCAGTCGTTCCATATCAGTTCGCCCATATCGTAGTTAAATTCGTCGGTAACGGGTATTGGAGTAATTCTATAACTTAATATGCCGACTGCCAATGCACCATGTTTTTTTAGCGAATAAATTCCGCCGAGATATTGCACAACTGCATCGCCCTGCGGCGCCGCAGAATGAGAAAAAGTTATTTCACTTTCTGAATTCGCTATCCCGGCCGGATTATGAAAAAAAGATGATGCGTCTAATTTTACCGCAGCGGATGTTTCGGCCAAAGAAATTATTCTTGCTCCGCCTGCCAGTTTCAGGAAATCGGCGCCGGTGTGGATGGAAGCACAGAGGCAAGTAAAAATTAAAAATGTAAAATTAAAAATTAGAATGATTGTTTTCATTAGAATTTACAATTCAGTGTAAATCTGTGAATGTCGGTCAATTTTTCGTGTGAGGTGAATGAGTAATCAATGGAGATTATTTTTGCTGAAAATCCCCCCCCGAAAGAATAGTTTTGCAGTGTCATATAGCCGGTGCGCAGTTTGAAATTTTTTATAGCGTTAAGTTCAATTCCCAAATTACCGATAAAGATGTTTTCTCTCTGTCTAACACCGTCAAAGGACAAAAGCAGTTTATCAAAAATTCTGCTTATTCCAATCCGCAATTCTGAAGGGAGTGTATCCTTATCTCCGCCGAATGAAATTTTTGTGCCGAAATTTCTCGCCGAAAAACCGAAATCAAAAGGCAGGTTGTAGCCGGAATATAATAATCCCAAATCAGCCGCAAAAGCCTGCGCTTTTTCCCCTGCCAGATTCTCGTTCAGATATTTTACTGTTATGCCTGTATCCAAAGGATAGATTTTTCTTGCGTAGGAAATACCGACGACCGTGTCGCTATTTAAGAACTCATCCCGTCCTATTCCGCGTTCGTCCCTTTCAACGTCTTTTGATGACAGATATTTTAATATTAAGCCGATATTTCCTCTGATTTTATGGATGTATGTTGAGAACTTCATATCCTCAAAATTGACGTCTTCAAAATATTCTATGTGTGAAAAAGAAAAATTATAGTCGGGGAGGTTTGAAATTGAAGCGGGATTGAAATCCAACGATGCAAGATTTTCCGATAATGACGTAACCGCCTCCGCCATCGCAGACGTTTTTGCCGCGGGACTGATTCGCAATAATAGCCCTGCGGATGTGCCGGTGTCGTTGCTTTCGGCAAAATTAAAAATTAAAAATGTAAAATTAAAAATTAGAAAGATTTTTTTAGTTGTCATTTTTTTATAACGGTAATTTTTCCTTTTGTAGAATCGTTTTGAGTTTTTGCCACATAAAAATATATTCCTGATGCAACAATGGAATCATTTTCATTTTTGCCGTCCCATATAACAGAGGTTCCGGCACCGTCAATTTCTTTGACGAGATTTCCTTCCAAGTTGTAAATCGTTAAGTTTATTACAGAGTTATCCGGGAAATTTATGATTGATAGATTCCCGGTTGAAGGGTTATAAGGATTCGGTGCGGATACGACATAATTTAATGACTGCGGCCCGTAAGTTACTTTTGAATAATAGTCGGTTAAAAACTCATCCCAGTTCGTCGCCTGGCAGAAACTTAAGTCCTTATAATAATCGTCGGGATTATTCCAAATTTCCCAATCATCTTTTGTTTTCGGAAAGTTTATAGAAAGTCCGTGTGAATTTTTATGAGTGCTTCCAACCTTGTTTGCAATCACACAATTATTAAGTGAATTTATTACCGAGTTTGAAGTATTTCTTAAACCTGCAGAATCTAAATCTGTATTTTGTTCAACGATATATGCTAAATCATAAATATCCACTCCGCCGTATTTATCATTGTTTGATTCACCAAAATAGTCAACGGAATTTCTTGCAAGATATAAAGGAATTGTTTTTTTGGTTGTAATAAGTTCATTGGAAAAATTATTTATTGCCGCCGTCAACTCGCCGATTTTTGACAAATCAATTGCTGCTGCGGTTCTTTTATCAAGCGAAGTTGAAAAATAAGAAACTGTCTCGTCGGAATATGCCTTGTCCCAAATTTCCACTATTTTTTGAGAAAAGGTTAAGGAGTTATATCCCGTATTTGAAATAAGTTCCGTCAAAATTCCGTCATAGGGCCAGCCGTATTCGTTTTCTTCGGAGGCGACTAAATAATCGGCGCAGTCCTTGATCTGGTATGCGATTTCAATCTGCGACATAAGACATGCATCAAGCCCGACGATGTCAATTTTTTTTCCGATGGCGGTTTTTATCTGCAAAAGGGCGTTTCCTAATTCTGCCGTTGTCAGGTAATCGTTGTCGTCGGTAGTATCGTCCCACGCTATTCCTTTTTTTAGTTTTGGTGATTTGGGCCACCAGCCGCCGCCGTGATTCCACACAACGAGACAATAATTCCCGGCTGGATAATTCGCGATTGCCCATGTTGAAAATACGACAAGCGTTGCCGGGTCGCCTGTGTTTAATTCGTTTGTTGTTGCGGACGGAAGTAAATTCGTAACGGATATTGTAGGCGTGTTTATCGCGAATGTGTCAGTATCGTTTTGTATTTTGTAGATAAAAGTGTTTTCATTACCGTTTTTATCCGCAAGAGCAATTATGTTGATGTCAGTTGAATTTGCGGCGGCTTCCATTTTGTTTATGTCCCGTTTCAACTGGTCGCCTTTCAGTGATGTATCCAGAGAATTATCACCTGCGATATAGACGATGAATGTCCATTTCGCCGTCGCGGATAAAAATGTGCTAAAAAATATGGACAGGCACAATACCTGTCCATATTTAAGAATTTTTCCTTTCATTTTTTTACTTTAATACAACTGCCCGTTTTGTTCCGATTTCTTTTCCGTTGACGGTGAGACGATAATAATAAACGCCTCTGGAAAGTTTGTCGCCGGAATCGTATTTTACGGAGTGTTCGCCGGATACCTGGTCTTCGTCAACGACGGTATCAACTTCCTGACCCGCGACATTGTAAAGTTTGATAGTTACCCGCCCGCCTTCGGATATAAAATAATTAAATGTTGTCGCCGGATTAAACGGGTTGGGATAGTTTTGCCCGAGCGATGCCTGTTTTATCCCGCCGTCTTCCGTTTCCATTTCATCATCCACATCCATATCGCCCCTTGATTTAGCATATGAAGAGCCGACCGTTACAGAAGGTTGTTTAGAAATTGAAGTAAGCGTTCCGCCGCTTCCTGCTGTAAATGTCATGAATTTTGCCGTGCCTGCCGACGGTTGTGTTGTAAATTTGTAGTAAGCAAGTTTAAGTTTATCTCCGCTTCCGTAAGATAGGCGGTCAGACGGAATTCCTGTTATCGTAACTTTTTGACCCGAAACGGAAGTCGTCAGTTTATATGATGTTGTCCGATATTTGTAAATATACGCCTTGGCATAGCCTTTGCCGGTTGAATACTGATTCTGCGGTGATTGCCAGCCGGCAGGTATCTGAACTGTGACTGTGCCTCCGCCCAAAGAGCCCCCAGATGTCGGGGTAAGCGTGTAAGTTATTGATGTGTAATATGTGCTCGGTGCAACGCCTTTTTTGGAAAGTGATGCCGAGCCGCTTCCGTCAGCACCGGTAGTACTGCTTGTTCCACCGCCAGTACCAAGATTTCCTGCATAGTATCTATTCAAGAAATCATCCCACTTGTTTGATGTATCTGAACCGTATAGGATTGCGGATGTATAGGAGCTGTCATAATATGATTTTGTTTTCGGGAAATAAACGCATAGCCCATGTGAACCGTATTTTGCGGTATCATTCCTAGGAGAACCGGCATAGTTTTTTGCAACGGCCGCCCCGACGGAAGTTTTTAAGTCGGAAGCAGCAGTTTTAATTGATGAGTTTGTAACACTCGTATTAACTTGGTCGGCAAAGCGATAAATGTCAAGTCCGTAATAACCGTCCGTTTCCGAATATGCCTTGCAATTCGTTCTGGCGGACTTGATAGCAGTAAGTTGCGAATTGTCGTTCATTGAATCGGCAAAAGCGTTTAGCTTTCCGACCACATCGTTGACTTTTGTCATCTCAATGCAAGAAAGTGTGCACGCATCCGATGCTCCATAATGAGAAGCATAAGTATCAACAATTTTTGAACCAAATTGCACGGGTGTGGCAGACGGATTTGCAGCCAGCCACGCGAGCAGCGTGTCGTGGGACCAGCCGTCGCCCGGTTCCGTTTCTTCGGAGCCGACCATCGCACCGTCGGCGCTGATGACATTTCTTAATTCATATGCAATCTCTAAATGTCCCATAAGACACGCGTCAAATCCGATTAAATCAAATGTATGTGATGCTTTCTCTATAGCAGTTCTGACCTCTTTCATATAAAGGCAGTCGCCGTTGTTTCCGTCATCCCAGCAAACAGCCCTGTCCATCGGTGAAAAAGAGATTGAGCGGTCGCGCCATCCGCCGCCGTGGTTCCACAAAACAAGTGCATATCTGTCTGCGGGATAATTAAGCCATACCCATGTTATGAAATTTGTAAGTGTTGTCGGCGAACCCATATTTGCCTCGCCGAGGTCTTCAAGTGCGTTTGCTGTCGTCGGTGTCATACCTTTTGTCACTTTAAATCTTTTACATGTTTTCCAATCGCCGTAAGTCGTATCGTAACCGGAAGCCCTGTCAAACTGGACAACGATGTTGATATCGGAGTTGCTGCCCACTTTCGCCATCTCCAAAAAATCAGCGACACCGGCATCTTCAAGATTATTGTCGGCATCCAGATAAACCGCGTAAGTCCACTTCGCCTTTGCCTGAACTATTCCGACGGTAAAACAACAAAAAAACAGTCCTGCTAATCCGCCCGCCAAAAACCGCTTTAACATACTACTTCCTCCCGCCACCGTATCTATTGAATTTCCTTTATTTATATAACATAAAAAACAAAATTTGTCAAGTGTTTTTTTTTGCGCCTTTGAAATTATCTAAAAACCGAATCCCATCCCGAATATCGTCTGTTTTGTAGTTAAAATTAAAGTGTCCGTTTCACCGTCAATATCCCTCGTAAATGTAAATGAGTTTCCGGTTGAACGATATTCCAAAAATGCGGATGTTGATTCTCCTAATTTAACCCTTAAACCGATTGGTATTCTGAATAAAAATCCTACATTAAGTTGGTCCAGCGGTTTTCTAAATGTGGTGCCGTAAAACTGGTAAATATAAGGTGATGTCGTATTGTTCAGGGTCATACCTATGCCGAGACCGATGTAAGGTTGCAATGTCTTACTTGAAAAACGCAGCAACAAATCGCCGGCCATCAGATAGGTGTTAACTTTGAGATAATCATCAACATAAAAACTAAATGAACTTGTTGAGTAGCCGTTTAATGTTATCATCGTTTTTTGTGCCGTGATTTGCTGGGCATAATGAGATATTTCAAAATCACCGCCCAATAATTTTCCTGCGCTGAATCCGCCGATTCTGAAACCCCAAAGAGTGCCGGCACTCGCTGTTTCAAGATCAGTGAAGCTTACTTTGGAATAGGTTGGACTGGTATCATTGAAAATGCCGTTACCATTTATATCAAAAGATAACTCATATTCATAAATTGGCGATGCATTGTTTTCAAAACTGATATTCATTGTCCCAGCGCCTACACCCATGAAAATATCAAAGAACGTATCCCTTTTTGAGGGAGTGTATGCAGGTTGATAGTATGACGGCTGTCTGGCACTCGGCTGCTGCTGTGCAGGCGAAGTTGTTGTCGGTTGTTGCGGCTGTCGGACATCCGATGTCGGGACATCCGACCATATCTTTTTTATTTCAACGGATGATGTGGCAATAACTTCTGCTGTTTCCGTATTTATCAATCTTGCATTTATTTCTACCATTCCGTTTTCTACATCTAAAAGAGTTCCGGTTATGATTGCGCCGACACCTAATATCTTTCCGAGTTTCTTTGTGCTTTCAACATCAATTATACCGGTTGTGCCGAGATTTTGTTCATTCAATACTTTTTCAAGAAGTTGTCTTTCTATTATCTGGAATTTTTTTAATTTTACTATGCGGGTTGTCAGGCGTTCGGAAACGATAGGTCCACCGTCGGAAATTCTTTTGTCAAGATAGATGAAAGGCATTATGGCTATCTTAGGTTGCAGTAATAATGCCGCCGACTCGGCGAATTCTTTTGCCATTTTGTCATATGCGTCCTCACGGGCCTCAAGGACGAGTGTTTTTGATGACAGCAACAACAAGACAAACAAAACATAGAGATTCTTTTTCATAAATGAATAATCCTCCGTCAAAAATTATTTAATTTTACATCCGGGACAACAACCCGGGGAATTATGAGTAATACCACAAGAATCATTTTTACAACCTCCGGACCCGTAGCTGCTTACCGCAAAATTAGAGAAAGTTCTCGTCAGATCGGAACTCCCGCACTGTTCACACTTAGGTTTTTCTCCGAAGGATTCGGTTGTTACATTTATAAGAAGTTCAAAACTCGTCCCGCACTTTTTACATATAAAAGAATGTATAGGCATATTATCTATTGTATTCCATTTCTTTCAATTTGTCAATATATTTTTCCGCTGAAAATGCTGCGATTGCTCCGTCGGAACAAGCAGTAATAACCTGTTTTAATAATTTTTTTCTGCAGTCACCCGCCGCAAAAATTCCTACTCTGTCGGTTTTCATTTCATCGTCGGTGATTGTATAGCCGTTTTCATCAAGTTTTAAGATATTTGTAAGATACTCGGTATTAGGATGATAGCCGACAAACATAAAGACACCATCTACATTCATTTTGGTTTTTACAGAAGTTAAAATATTTTCTACCAGTACGCTTTCAACTTTTTTATCGCCTTTAATTTCCACGAGCCGTGAATTCCATATAAAATTTATTTTTTTATTTGCAACCGCCCTTTCCTGCAAAATTTTTGTTGCACGCAGTTTGTTGCGTCTATGAACCACCAAGACATTATCTGCAAATTTTGTCAGAATTAGCGCTTCTTCAATTGCAGTATCCCCTCCGCCAATTACTGCAACCGTTTTATTTTTATAAAGTGCTGCATCGCAGGTGGCACAGTAAGAAACGCCTCTGCCCATGAATTCTTTTTCACCGGGAATACCTAATTGTTTGGGTTTTGCTCCCGTTGCTATTATAAGGGAAAGAGCGGAATATATTTTGCCGTCCGTTTTAACTTCTATTTTTTTTTCAGTATAATTGATTAAGACAACCACATCCGAAATAATTTTCAGTCCGAATTTTTCCGCTTGACTTCTGAAATTCAAAACAAGTTGAACTCCGCTGATACCGTCTGGAAATCCCGGATAATTTTCAATAATATCGGCTGATACCGCCTGCCCGAATATTGCGTAGTTATCAATCAAAAGTGATTTCAGTCGTGCCCGCGAGACATAAATACCTGCAGTTAATCCGGCAGGTCCACCGCCTATAATTATCACATCATAAATTTTATCTTCCATAATTCAAACGCTCAACAAGATACTCAGGAAGTTTTTCAATTTTCATTTTTTTCTGAACTGCTTTTATGTCGTAGTCAACACGGTGAAATGTGATTTTGTCATTTTCTAAAATTAAAAAGCATGCTCTATTGCCGCCATCACGCGGCTGACCTACCGAGCCGGGATTTATTATTGATTTAGAAAATATTTCTATCGGTTCATTTTCTTGTAATTTTGTTATGCTTTTTTCACTGGTATAAACAAACGGATAATGACTATGCCCGACAAAACATATCTGTGTTTCAAAAAACTGAATATTTTCTTGCATATCAGATGGTTTTATGAGATATTCATTCGTTAGTTTTCTCGGGCTTCCGTGAACAACGGTAAAATTTTCAGTTTGGATTTTTTCCGGTAGTTGCTTTAGAATTTTTTTATTTTCTTCAGTCAGAACGGATATTGTCCACAAAATTGCCGCTTTTGCATTATCATTAAACCACGCTATATCAAATAATCCAACTGCTGCCCTGTCATGATTGCCGGCAATAATTTTTATGTTTTTTATTGACTTAATTTTTTCTATACATTCATTGGGATTAGGACCGTACCCTACCGTATCACCGCAGCAAATAATCTCATCAATGTTTTCGTCGGAAATTTTTTCAAGGACACAATTTAATGCCTCTATGTTTGAGTGTATATCAGAAAAAACGGCGATTTTCACGAGAATAATTATACATAAAATTTTCCACAAATCAACCGTATTTTTTCTTTAAAAATTTTTAATGCGAAAGAAAAAAGTTTTATAATTCTTAAAATTCTCCACGGCTGCTGTGCTACCCGGAAAATCCACTCTATATCCCTGTCTATCATCCATTTTGGCGCCCGTCTCAGATTACCGGATAAAACATCAAAACTTCCGCCGACACCTATCGCAATTTTTACGCCCAATTTTTCAAGATTTTCGTTTATCCATATTTCCTGAAAAGGAGTGTTTAATCCTGCAAAAAGTATTTCCGCACCGGATGATTTTATTTGTGAAAGGACATCTTGTTCGTTTTCGGAAAAATAGCCGTTATGGAATCCGGCGATTTTTAATTCCGGGATTTTTTTTTTGATTTCATCCACTGCTTTTTTTATTACTTCTTCTTTAGCGCCGAGAAAAAACACCGGACGATTTTTTTGTTGTGCATATTTAAGCAAAGAAATCATAAAATCAATTCCGGGAATTTTTTCTTTCAGGGGAGTTTTCAGAAATTTTGCGGCCCAGTGAACTCCCGCACTTTCGGGAATAACAAGTGCAGCTGTGTCAAAAATATTTTTTAATTTTTCGTTTTTGTGTGCTTCAAAAATCATTAAAGGATTTGCGGTTATTATTTGGTGCGGATTATTGTCGGTGAGATAACTGCCCACATGAGTTAACGCATCAAAAAGTGAGATATTATCAATTCGTGTTGACAATATTTTTATTGACTGCATTTTGATTAGTTCAATTGTTCGCGCGAGGCTGAATCTGCAACGGGCACTTTTTCACCTTCAAGATGCACGGAGATGATTTTTGAAATGCCGAGTTCTTCCATAGTTACACCATAGAGAACATTCGCCGACTCCATCGTGCGTTTGTTGTGGGTTATGACGAAAAACTGGGATGTTTTGGCGAACTCCTTAAGCATCCTCGTAAATCTCAATACATTCGCTTCGTCAAGTTGACCGTCAATTTCGTCAAGTATGCAAAACGGCGCGGGTTTTACCAGATATATAGCAAAAAGAATCGCTATTGCGGTAAGTGTTCTCTCTCCGCCGGAAAGAAGCGATATGTGCTGAAGTTTTTTTCCAGGCGGTTGCGCTATGATATCAATACCGGTTTCAAGAAGATTTCCTTCGTCGGTAAGGAGCAGGTCCGCCTCGCCTCCTTCAAATAACTGGTTGAATATATTCCTGAAATTTTCACGGACCACGGTAAATGTTTTCTGGAAGTTCTGACGGGTGGTGATGTTGATTTTATTTATTGCGTTGTGCAGGTCCTCGCGCGCTTTTTCAAGGTCATCTTTTTGTTTGGTTAAAAAATTATACCGCTGTTCAAGTTGCTCGTATTCTTCCGGTGCCGCAAGGTTCACCGCCCCGAGGGTTTCTATTTTCTTTTTCAGTTTTTCAACCTCATCCTGCTCCATTGCCACTTCCTGATAATTATTGACGGCATCTTCAATTGTGATTCCCTTTTCCTCTTTTATACGGTTTTCAATCTGTTTGATTTCCGAAGATGTGCTTGAAACGGCTCTTTCAAGCGTCCTGGTCTCATCCTGAATTATATTTTGTTGCGTCCTGTGGTTTCTTAAATTATTTTCAAGTTCAGTAATTGCGTTTTTGATTTCATCCCGCTCTTTTTCAATACCCTTTAGGATATCATCCGCGGTATCTTTTAAGACGACGATTTTATTTATTTCAGCGGTTGAGTCAGATATTATTTTTTCCATTGCAGCGATTTTTTCCGCGGAGTCATTCAGCCATTTTTTTGATTTTTCAATTTTTGCCGACGTAAGTTGCAAGGTTGTATCGGCAGATTTAATTTTCTCTTTGATATTTTCCATCTGGGAACTTTTAACCGAAAAATCTATTTGTATATCTGTAAAGTCACGGTTCTCCTTTTCAAGTTCCGTTTGAAGTTTTTTTATCTGAGAAGTTCGTTCCGCAAATCCGGTTTTTACCGAATTTTCCTGCGAGGCACATTTAGAAATCTTATCGGTAATTGATACGACTTCCGACTCTTTTTCAATTTTTTGGTTGTTAAGATTTTCATATTCGGCGGATAAAATTGCAAGATAATTAACGGAGGTTTTTAATGACTCTTCCGCCGAGGTTAATTCGGTCATAAGTTGCATCAATTCATTTTTTTCAGTTTCCACTGAAACGGCAGTATCATTTAGTTCAGCGACTGTTGAAGTAATTTCTCCCTGATAATTTTTTATTGACTCGGTTAGTTTGCCGATTTCACCGTTTATCATTGCGGTTTCGTTTTTAAGGCGGTTTATTTCCGCGGATGTTTCCAGAGAACCGCGTAACCGGTTTTCCGGAAGGACCGTTCCGCCGCGAATTACACCCCTGCTGTAAATATTTTCATTTTTTAGCGTCGCCTCGCTTAAAAGAAAGTCCATAATTTTTCTGAATTTCGGCTCGCAGTTCACCAGATCGGAAATCTTTTTGCCGGAAAAAGCATTTGAAGTTGAAATTTGCAATCTTTCAATTTCCGACATTATCAAAAATGCCGCCCAGCCGTAATTTCCGTTTTTCAGCCAGTTAATTACTTCAATTGCGGTATTTTCGGTATCTACAACAATGTAATCGCTTTTTTCACCGAGTGCCGACTGAACAACGGAAACATTTTCCTCGCTGACAGTTATCATATCGCTTACCGTTCCGTGGACCCGTCCCTTGAAAGTTTCTTTTATTTTTGCATTTAATTCGTAATTTGAGTTGCGGACAATCGCTTCCATCCGTGCAGCAAATTGTGCCCCTAATTCTTTTTTTGATAAAAGGTCATTCCGGTTTTTTTCTATATCCGCGCGCAGTTGATTTATTTTAGCCGAAAGGTTCTCAATTTTTTTCTTTTTTTCTTCCAAAGTTAAATTTATAGCAGCGATTTTTTCTTTAAGCCCGCCAGTAATTTTTTCCTGCTCGGCTTTTTTGGCTAAAGTTTCCCGTTCCTGTGTTTTTTGCTTTTCAATGCGGTTAATTATTTCTTTTATGGCTGAATCAATAGAAGTTTTTCTGTTGTGAAATTCCGACAGTTCAGTTGCACACTTAAAAATCTCATTTCTCAAATTTTCAATATCTGAATTTGAAGTTGCAATTTCCAAGTTCAGTTTATTTTTCTGTTCAGTTTTTTTGGCAAGTATTTCCGATGCTGTTAAAACGATTTTCTCTGCTTCCTCAAGTTCTTTTTTGGCTTCGGCTAATTCCGATGTGTAATTTTTCAGGTCTGTTTGTCCCTGCCCGATTTCCTGCTCTGCCTCATGATTTCTCGCGAGATTTTCCTTTTTAGTCGTTTCCGCAGAGAGTATCCGCTCATTTAATATCGCGATGGATGAGTCAATTTTATTTGTCTCGGTGCGTTTTGATATTAGTTCATCCTCTTTTGATGTCAGTGTAATTTTTAATTCCGAGTATTTGGCGTCTATTTTATCTATCTCAATTGAGACCTGCGAAAGTTTTTCGTTCAGATCGGTAAGTTCTTTTAATTTTATCGAGTTGGTTTCTTTGACTTGTTGATATTTTTTTACGAGCGAGTTGACCTCGTAATTTTTAAGTTCGTCAAGATATTTCTGGTACTGCCTTGCCTTTCTTGCCTGAGTGTCAAGTTTGTTTTTTTGACTTTCAAGTTCCGACAAGATGTCATTCAACCTCAGCATATCCTGTCCGACTTTTTCAAGTTTTCTTAATGCTTCTTCTCGTTTTGATTTATATTTTGACACCCCTGCAACTTCTTCAAAAATATATCTTCTTTCCGCAGGTTTTGATTGCAGAATAAAATCAATTTTTCCCTGCTCCATTATTGAATACGATTCCGTACCGATTCCCGTATCAAGAAAAAGGTCTTTTATATCTCTCAGCCGGACGGGCGTTTTATTTAGAAGGTATTCCGACTCGCCGGTCCTGAAAAGCCGGCGGGTAACGCTTACTTCCGAGTAATCAATAGGAAGCACATTTTTTGAATTGTCAAATGTAAGTGTTATCTCTGAAACGGAGGTTTGTTTTCTTGAAGCCGTGCCGCTGAAAATAACATCCTCCATTTTTGTCCCGCGCAGTGATTTCGCCGACTGTTCGCCGAGAACCCATTTGATTGCGTCCGTAATGTTTGTTTTTCCGCATCCGTTAGGGCCTACAATTGCCGTAATGCCTTCTCCGAAACTGAGAACAGTTCTGTCTGCAAATGATTTGAACCCGCCTAATTCAATTGTTTTTAAGTGCATCGTCGCTTTGCTCCTTACACGGAACTGACGCAGAAAGCATACACAGAATTGTCGCGGAACTTTCCGTGTCTGTGGAGTTTACCCCGATGTCTATCGGGGTTTTCCTTCATTCCGTGTCCGTTCAGTGTGTTTTTTTACCGAATTAACATCTTCTTTTACCATCTTTTAGCAATTATACAAAAAAAGAAAATTTTGTCAAGTAAAAAGTGTGATATTAAAACTTTTTCTTTTTGGGATTAAAGGTCAAGGTTTTTTTGCAGGAGGTGTGTATTTTTCCAGCAGCGTAACGATTTCTTTATTTTTGTATGCCTTTGCCTTACTCAAGGCGGTATAGCCGTCGCTATCTTTAGCGTTAGTATCGGCTCCGTTTTCAAGAAGTATTTTTACAATCCCCGGAGAATCTTTTTTTGCCGATGCAAGAATTAAAGCGGTTTTTCCTCTGATGGTTTTTGCGTTGACATCTGCGCCTTTTTCAATTAGAAACTTGACGGTTGTTGAAGAATTTGACACGGTCGCTTCCATCAATGCGGTTGAACCGTAAATATCTTTAGAATTTACATCCAGCCCTTTTTCAATTAAGGACTTTACAACATAAAAAGAATTATTTTTTGAAGCCGATAGAATCAGGGCATTTTTACCGTCCCTGGTTTTTATGTTTATGTCTACGCCGTTATCAATAAGTATTTTTGCGGATTCCATACTGTTTTTTTTCAGTGCAACAGACAAAATTGTTTCTTTTTCCCTTGATTTTGCCGGTGATTTTACCGTTAAATCAGCTTTATTTTCTATGAGAATTTTTACAACATTAAAAGAATTATTTTCAGTTGCCGTCAAAATCGCCGTTTTGTTGTAATTATTAATTGCGTTTATTTCCGCCCCCCGTTCAATAAGCAGTTTGGGCGTATCGGAGGAATTTACAACTGCCGCTTCCATCAATGCGGTCGTGCCGTAATTATCTTTTATATTTATCTTTATCTCCGTACCGTTGCCGACGAGTAATTTTACAAGGTCGTAAGAATTGCGTTTTGAAGCAGCCATCATAAGGGCAGTTTTGCCGTCTTTGTTTTGGATATTTATTCCCGCCCCGTTTTCAAGAAGTATTTTTGCTGCGGCTGAAGAATTGCTGACGGCGGATTCCATAAGAGCAGTTGAATTATTGTCATCTTTTATATTGATGTCTGCGCCTTTGGAAATTAGCATTTTCACTATTTGGGCACCATGAAGGTTTTCCGCCGCCGCATACATTAATGCTGTTTTGCCATAGATAGTTTTTGCATTTACCGGGCTTCCGTTTTCAATAAGAATTTTTGCAGTATTTGATGAATTGTGAACTGCCGATAATATCAGAGCCGTGTAGCCGGAATTGTCTTTTACGCCGGCATCCGCTCCGTTTTCAAGAAGAAGTTTTACGATATGATATGAATTTTTTTTTGCCGCCGCTATTATTAATGCCGTTCTTTTGTAATTGTCTTTTGTCTTTACATTCGCACCGTTTTCAATAAGTATTTTTGCAGTAACGGTGGATGTTACGGTGTCTGCGGATATTATTGCCGCGGCATACATAAGTGCAGTTGAACCGGAGATATCTTTTGAGTTAACATCTGCTCCTTTTTTAAGAAGTAATTTCACCGTTTCGGTTGAGTTTTGTGCCGCCGCAAACATCAATGCAGATTTTTTGGAAATATATTTTAAGTTGACATCCGTTCCCGCATTTATAATAAGTTTTGAAATATTTGAAAAATCATTATTTATGGCAACCAATAATGCCGTTTCACCTGTTTTATTTTTTATATCAAGTTCTGTCTTTTTGTCTATCAGTAATTTTGCCGCATCCAAAGAATTGTTTTTTAAAGCGAGCAGCAGCGGGGTATCGCCGTCTTTGTTTTTTTCGTTAAGATTTGCTTTTTTGTCTATAAGTAATTTTGCCGTTTCGTAATAATTTTTCTTTGCCGTTATCATAAGAGCAGTTTTTCCTTCAATATTTTTTTTGTTGGTGTCCGCCCCGTTTTCTATAAGCATGGCGGCAATTTCAGGATATTCATTTTTTAACGCAATCAAAAGAGCCGTATCGCCGTCTTTGTTTTCTTGGTTGATATTTGCACTATGCCCTATCAGTATTTTTACCGCATCAAAAGAATTTTTTCCGGCAGCCCACATAAGCGGTGTTAATCCGTAGTTGTCTTTTGCGTTGATTTTCGCATTTTTTTTGAGCAGTAGTTTTACCGTAGCCGTTGCATTTTTTGAGGCCGCCATCATTAAAGGTGTTTCGCCGAATGAATTTCTGCCGTTAACATCCGCTCCGTTTTCAATAAGCAATTCCGCAAAACCGGAGTAATTTTGCCCTGCAACCGTCGTTAAAAGCATATTGCCGTAACCGTCTTTTATCGTTATGTCTGCCCCGCGTTTAATCAGTAATTCGGCGACATCCATAGAATTATTATTTGCCGCTATCGTCAAAGGTGTTTTATCAAACAAATCTTTTGCGTTGACGTTTACGCCTTTTTCAATCAGCAGTCCGGCGACATCTTTTGAATTATGAAGCGCGGCAATTCCCAGAGTTGTCATACCCAATGAATTTACGGAATTAACATCTGCCCCTTTTTCTATCAGTAATCTTGCGATATCAAGAGCGTTTGTCGTTGCCGCAATCATAAGCGGTGTTTCGCCGAATGAATTTTTTGTATTTACATCCGCGCCTTTTTCTATCGCTTTTTTTATTTTTACCGCGTGTCTGCCGGTAATATCTTCCTTTGAAATTACAGGTTCCGCGGTATGAAGTTCCGTTTCAATGTTGGCAGTTATAAGCAACAACCCGATAATATAAAGTAATTTTTTTCCGTTCATAGCAGTATAATGTTATATAATGTCAGTGAATAAATCAAGAGATTTTTTGTTTTGGCGGGAGTTAACCGCAATCAAAAATGATTTTTTATGCGGTCATAAAATATTTTTTTACTATGTCATTGCGAGAGCCAACTTGTTGACTCGTGGCAATCTCGTTTGAGATTATTCAATCCGGAATATTGTCACCGTCTGAAAGCATCCTTTTTTCCTTTTAATTACTCCGTATCCATTTTCTTAGAATATGATTTGTTTGGTCATAAGATTTGTCACCATGTAGAAGAAAGTGTTACATTTTTACTTCAAAAAAATAACTGTTAAAAATGTTGAAATATGGAGAAATCAAACTCACACTATTATGACTAGAATCGTCCCAGTTGTACATTTCAAATGTGAAATGTCAAACCTGACACCATTTGCTTTGAGTCAGAGAATTAGTTGATACAAAAGAGAATTAGAGATTAGAAAAACCTTAATTTACTAATTCTCTATTCACTGATTTATCTGTATATCATCAACATACATCTTTGCTCCGGGGGCGGTTGAGAAGCCCTCTATCTTCAGTTTGAGTACTCCGTTTCTGTCGGGTGTGCCGGAAACCTGCAATTGTTCCCACGTGTCCGCAGATGCACTCATCGTTGCATTGCTGTTCACTCCCAGATTGTACAGTGTCAATTCCGGCTTTGTTGCACTGCCGTAACTTGTGTTGTATCTTATGTATGCTGTTATTGTTACAAGTTGTCCTGATTTCGCAGCAACTTCCCACTCCCACAAACCGTCTCCGACAAATCCAAAACTGTTCGGGCCTGTGCGGGTTGTCGTCTTCTCCTGATACGTCCCCGGTTTTGTCCGCCAACTTACAGTCGCCGAATTGTTTGAACCTGCTGCGTTTATTGCTTGTACATATCGGCTGTATTGCTTGTTTCTTGCCAAGCCGGTTTCTTCATAATACGTTGTATCTGCACTTAATGTCGCTATCAATCCTCCTGTTGATGTATAAATCTTAAAATTGTCCTCCTGCGATGCTCCTGATGAATTGTCAGTCCAGTACCAGGTTATCTTCGTGAACGTGTTTGCAGTAACAGAACTTATCGCAGGCGCACTTGGGGTGATAACGGGCGAGAAAAGATTATCAATATAAAAAGTGTTGGCTGCGTCTGCGTTAACTATGGTAATTATTATTTTGTCTATTACATCCTTGTTGGCATTGGATACCGCTGATATGTCCCAGGTTACTGTTTGATAGGTATCCGCCGGTGTGATGTTAGGCGTTATTTCCGTAGTCGTTCCGCCTGAGTCGCGAATACCTATTTTGATATTGTTTCCCGTTCTTGAAGAACGAATATCAAACTTGATTGTTGTCCTGTCTGTTAGATTTATCGTAGGCGATACCGTACGAGTGAGGGTTTTGTTGAGTGATGTGGTTATTGTTGAAGTGGACTTTAGTGCATAAGAGCCCTGCGTTTTGATAGTGGATTCGGAAGAATCAAATAGTGAGGGAATTGGGTATCTTACTATTACGATGCCGGAGCCGCCGTTGCCTGAGTAGTACCATCTTGTAATAGTGTGATGAGAACCACCGCCACCACCACCTGTGCTTGCCCCTGCACTGCCAGCGTAATCAACCTGTTTGGCTCCATTGGAACCACTATTCAAAGCACTTCCGCCACCAGTGCCATTATTCGCAATGTCAGAACTACCACCACCACCACCGCCCAAGCCGCCATTGCCAGCAGAGCCTGAGGTGTATGCACCACCACCACCGCCACCACCCCAATAATAAACAGTGCCTAAAATGGGATTAGATACACCGACACCTCCATGGCCAGCGTTGCTGCTATTTCCATTATTTCCTACTGCACCAGCCCCACCGCCACCCCCACCGCCGTAAGCGGGCGAACCACCTCCGCCAGAACCACCAGAATTTCCTTGTCCTGCAGTCCCTGAACCACCGGGAGCAGAACCAGAATACCCACTGCCGCCGCCACCAGACCCACCATTTCCTGGAGTAGTAATGCCCTCCCCGGCCCCTCCACCCCCGCCCCCTATGGCTGTTAATCCGAATGCTACGGAATTGCCGCCATTGTTACCCGAAACACCAGATTGTATGCCAAGTACACCAGCACCGCCGGCGCCAACCGTAATAGTATATGCCTGTGCGGTAACAGCATATGAAGATTTGTATATTACACCACCGCCTCCTCCACCTCCTCCCAAATTACCACCGCCGCTACCACCACCACCAACCACAAGCACTTCAACACTCGTGGAGACATCCATCGTAAAAGTGTTATTTCCGACGGTGGTAAAAGTATGAATCCTGTAACCCCCGACTTCCGTTATCGTTCCGCCCGTCGCTGTGACGGAAGAATTGCTCACGTATGCGGCTTGCGCGTTGACGTCTGAATTATACTCCATATAATCAAGTTCCAGCGGAGCGGCTGCTACGGATGTCGGCACAAAAGCAAGCATACTGAGGATAAAAATCAAATAACCAAGTTTTTTAATCATATTTCACCTCAAAATAGGAAATAAAAAACCAGCCCACATACTTGTGAACTGGTTTCTTTCTTTTTTACTTCTATTTACCTTTTCCCTTTTATCTTTGACATAGATAGATAGATAGATAGATAGATAAGGAACTTAAATAACGAAATTTATGCGTTTTAATGATATTTGTCTGCGTTTTCATATCGTTACCGGCATTACACTGCAATAAATTCAGCTATGGATTGTGAAGTAGGTATTGCCTTATTGTCTTCTACTAAACCACTAACGTGCATTTTAATCGCAGAATACATATTTTTTTCTGCGGATTCTCTCGTCTTTCCGGTAGCAATACATCCCGGTAAATCCGGGGAATACGCGGAATAATTTTTTTTTGCTTTTTCAATAATAATTAGAAAACGATGCATAATATACCTCCGCTATTTTTTAAGTTGTGCTTGTTTGAGAACGCTGTTTAATGTTCCGGCCGCCAAATCGTCTTTCGGATGACCTGCAATAGTTACTCTTCCCGATTTATGAGAATGTTTATATTGTCTATGACTGCCTTTTGTTCTAATGATATACCAACCGTCCGCTTCTATTAATTTTACGACATCCCTGATTTTCATTCGCGATATAACTATAACACAAAACCGGCAGTTTGTCAAGTGTTTTTTACGTTTATTATATTATCATAAAATTTCAGTCACCCTTCACATTTCACGCTTTACGGATTTTAATCACTGACTTATGCTGATGTCGTCAACAAACATCTTTGCGCCGGGGACTGTTGCATAGCCCTCTATCTTCAGTTTGAGTACTCCGTCCCTGTTCGGTGTGCCGCTCACTGTTAACTGCTCCCAAGTATCCGCTCCTTGTGTCATCGTTGCTATATTGCTTATACCTAAATTGTAAAGCGTTATCTTCGGTTTGCTCGCACTACCGTAACTTGTGTTGTATCTTATGTATGCTGTTACTGTGATTAGTTGCCCGCTCTTTGCGGGTATCTCCCACTCAAAACTCTCTCCACCGCCAAAACCAAAGGCATTATTACCGGTTCTTACTGTTGTCTTTTCCTGCCACGGCTTTACTTTGTATGCTATTGTTATGTCCTCTATCCGCGGTGTAGTAGTTGAACTTGTAGTTGTGAACGTGCTCATATATTGAATGTACCTGCCCGTTACATCGGGGTTACCGCCGTTCGTTGCAGGTGTCCAAGAAGGTGTCCCATCTCCCGACGCAAAACTCGTGTTTGATGCCCTCACTCCTACATTTATGTTTGTCCCGCCGGGCTGGGTTACCGGTGTCCATGACGAATAATACACTTTTGAATTATCTAACCCTGTATCCATTACGTTGGATTTGTAAGTTCCGTTATTCCAATATCCCCATGCATAAGTTCCACCGTAAACTCCTATATGCGCCGTTGTACCATTCGGGTTTGTTCCTGTGCCGGCATTTTGCCAACCGGCAGACGTAATATAATATTCCGCATCATCAGAAACACTTGACAAACAAGTAGTCAAAGTTATTCCAATGCTTGTAGTTGCTTTTGTAAAACCGACATTTTGAGTTGTCTTCAATCCGGTAGAACCACTATACGAACCTTGCCAATCATATTCCGTTTCAAAAAGGCAATTATATAAATAAATGTTACTGGCGGCGGAATTATCGTAAATCATTGACGGTTGTATTGTTGTATCTGTCCGGGCAAAAACGCAATTATATATCTTCGCCTGTGTTTCCGCAGCATCATATCCAAAGAAACTCGTCATATAGTTTGAATTTCTACTTCCAAAACCTATGAAATTGAATTTTATATTATAAATTTTGGTATTAGTTCCTCGCGTGGAAATACAATGGTGGTCACGAAAAGAGTGTTTAGTGCCATCAGCAACGCACACTGTATTATATCCTTCTCCAATAAAATCTATACTTTTACCTTTATCATCAAGTCCTCCCCTGCCGTAATCATTAGGTGGGGATGATGCCCATGTAGATGTCACATCATAGGTTGCGGTGCTGGCTCTTATATATACAGCGTCTCCGCTGGATGCGCATTGGTCAACTGCTTTATAAACTGTATTATACGGACTGGTTGAACTTCCAACTCCTGTAGTATCACTCC